>Ga0115567_10004119_pt1 | contig 14230 bp, 24 predicted proteins | sample COGITO_mtgs_1204_2_FD_88679 | JGI IMG/M metagenome (GOLD analysis project Ga0115567, IMG submission 88679) | Pelagic marine microbial communities from North Sea - COGITO_mtgs_120412 | ecosystem: Environmental > Aquatic > Marine > Epipelagic | place: Germany:Helgoland, sampling site Kabeltonne... | reverse complement strand
TTTAAGAGAGGCACCTATTTCAAAACAATTACTCCTTATTCTCTTGATTCTTTTTTCATTGAGCTCGTTGACATTTTTGTCTAAGAAAAAAGGATACAAATCAGTGAGATTAAGGTTTCCACCAAAGTGATAAACATTTTCAAAAATAAAGTCAGCAAAGTTTTTAGTGTTAGCAGATTGCACTCTAAAGAGTTCTTGGGAAACATCTGGAAAACTATGAGTGTTCAGAGTAACAACTGAGCCAAGATTGCCATAGTCTAGGCCAAAGGAGTCAAGCTTAAGGTTACTGCGAATTAAAACCACAGGATTGCCGTTTTCTATAATTCCCTTAATAAGTCGATTAAGATCTTCATCTGCTTTAGACCAACAAGTTGTATCAATAATTGTAAAGAGGTAGTCGTCTAGTTTACCTATTCGTTTTATATCTGTATATGAGCTATCAATTAGAGCTATTGTTTGCGACGACAGAGCATTAGTTGAAGAGGTGAGCTCCTTAATTTTTCTAAGAGCACTATGTGTTTCAAAGTAAACATTCTTAGTATAAAGATACTCCACATTACAGTGCTTAAATACTTCAGAGATTGAAAAAAATAAACTAGCTGTGATCGCCTGGCAGTTACTTGTAAAAATTCCGTTTACATTGTCACTATCTAGCTCGTACTCGTTTGAGTAAAATAACTTTAATTTATCGTCGTTAATATATTTTATAAACTCTCTTTGATATCTATAAACACAATTAATTCCATTTAAATTATAAACTTTATTTTCAATATTTGTGACAGTGGGACATTTCTTGGCAAATGCAGATCTAATAAGTTTACCTAGATAAACTCTCTTTTGAGATCTAGATGGAATACTTAGCATCATTTGAGTAATTTCTTCTTCTGAGGAATCTATATATGGCAGTAGGGACTTCAGCTCAGCAAGTTTAATTTTCTCAAAGTTAAGCTTCGACACGCAGTCTATCCCTTTTGTCATAAAGATTTATATTAGGCATAATGAGTACTGTTTTAAATTATACACGCAATAGCTCTAAAAGAGAAAATTAAAAGGAAAGTATGACTCGTTTTGTTGGTTATAATACTGGCTGCCACGATGGATGCATATCTATTTATGATAGCGAATCCGACGATTTGAGAGTGTACCTTAAAGAAAGATTTACAAGAAAAAAATACGAAGGATTTCACCCAGTAGGGTCTTTTCTCTCATTGATTCCGAATGAAGCGCAAAAAGAAATCAATACACTGTCAGATGAAACAAAAAGGTCCTTTACTTTATTTGGTAGACGGGATGACTTTCAACAGAAACTTAGAGTTAAAATGTCCCTACATCAACTGGGAACAAAGGCTAAAAATACAATTCTTCCTGAGTTAAGTACCCAAGCGCAATTCTATACTCATCACAAATGTCACCTATACTCTGTTTTAGCAAGACAGCCTTTTAAAAAATCTATAATCTTTGTATATGATGGTTTTGGTAGTAGCCTGGAAGATGTGCAAAAGTATTCAAAGGAAGAACTAAAAGAACTTGAATTACCAAAGGTTTCATATGAGAGAAAAAAGTACTTATTTGAATCAATAAGTGTATATCTTCATGAAGGCAATGAGCTTACTTGTGTTCACAAGGAGTGGATAAATATCAATAGGCCAAAAAACTTTGAGATGGGAAAAGAGTTGAATAAGTCTCCAATGTCTCTTTTTGAAAGCAGCTCTGTAAGAATTTTTAACTCCGTAATGGAGTCGGGTAAAGTTATGGGACTTGCTGCCTATGGAAAAAAAGATGAAAGTCTAGCTCATGAGAGAATAGTATTAGACTCCTACGAAAACCAAGAAAAAAGAAGTCTAAATGATATCTCTAAAGAAGAGTTTTCCCATTACTCTGATATTGCAAAGTATACTCAAGACTACTTTGAAAAATACTTATTTGAATTAATAAAAAAGATCAAAAAAAAATACTCAACATTTACATGTGCCTCACTAGTAGGGGGCGGTTCACTGAATTGCGTCTTTAATGCAAAGTTAGTTGATGAAAACATCTTTAATGATGTTTATACACCAGCTTGGTCAAATGATAGTGGGACAGCAATTGGAGCATCATTTTGCGATAGTGTCAGCAATGGTGAAGCAAAAATACGGCCTGTAGAAACAGACTTAATTAATCCCTTTGTTGGCGATGAGGTTAAGGTGAATTTGGAGCTTTTGCAAAGTTTATTTGGCAGTGCAAGCATAACAACACCTGAAAACTTAGAGCATACAATGGCGAGCTTAATCTCTAAGGAAGAAATTATTGCTGTCTTTCGTGGAAAGTCTGAGGTTGGGCCAAGAGCTCTTGGAAATCGAAGTATATTAGCACCTGCTGGCAAAAAAGAGATTATAAGTTATTTAAACGATCAGATTAAATTTAGAGAAAAGTATAGGCCATATGGTATTATAATGCTTGATCGTGACCTAGAGGATTATTTTGAATCTGGAAAAAGAATAAAGTCACCCTTTATGTCTTTTGCCCCAAAAGTTTTAAAAAGTAAGATCGATGAACTTAGGAATATTTTACATGCAGATAATACTCTTCGACTGCAAACGGTTAATGAATCCTCTAATCGCTTTTACTCTTCACTACTTGAAGAAGTATATAGGTTAACTGGAGATAAAATGATAATAAACACAAGCCTTAATATTAAAGGCCAACCAATTTTGAGAACTTTAGAGGAATGCCATGAGTTCTTTATGAGTTCTAAAATAAAATACTTTGTTATTAATAATTTCTTAGTGGAGAAAAAATGAAACTTAGTGAAGATGTTGTGCTTTCAAATTCAACAAAGAGCGAGCTTTTTTTGATAAAGCTTGTCAATGATGACTCTGTCTATAAGTTTGAGGGGGCCATGATTGAGATTATTAAAATGATTCAAGATGAAAAAAGCGAGCAAGAAATTATTGATTCTCTCGTAAAGTCCACTGGCCATAAAAAAGAAGATGTTACTAGAGAATTTAAGCAATCAATAGCTGAGCTTGTAAAGCTTAGTCTTGTTGAGGTTTAGTAGAACCTTACATCAGCAGCTTTAATCCCATTAAAGCTGTGATTCCAACCAACACAATACCCATTTAAATTAGAGAGCATGATGATGTCGTCTAGACTAAAGCTAAATTTTCTATTTGCTTTTAAGATGATATCGCGCTCTGAACAAGTAGCTCCAAGTATATGACTGGCCTTTGAACTGTCGATTGAAAATTCGTGAGTAGAGGAATTGGTGCTAAAAAAACTAAAACTAATCTTTTCGCAGCCCCACTTCAAATGTGATAATGAGCTTACAGATACAGTTATATAGTGCTCTAGATCCTTTTCAAAGTAATCCTTTACCCTACCGAATAAAAGGCCAGACTGAGTGCTTATGAAGCGTCCTGGCTCTATTATAAAGTTAATATAAGAAAATTGACTTAGATAATTAAAAAGATCATTGAATTCTTTTTCATTAAAGTGAGTAAACCCTCCACCAAGGTTTACGGATAGTTTAGTGAGCTTCTTGGTTGAATACAACTTCGCGCAGTAGTCGATAATCTCTTTATAATCTTTAAGTGTATTTTGCTCACTTGCGTAGTGAAAGTGTAAATAGGAGATATCACTCAAATTTTTATCAGATAATAATTCTTTGCAAGAGAAGCCAAAGCGAGACCTTCTTTTATAACTACTAAGAAAGTCAGGGTCGACCCTTAGGGATGTGGTGCTAGTTGAGAGCTTGTTGTAACTGCTTACATCACAAATAACATCTAGTTTGACCATATCGTCAATTAAGAATGGCCCTGAGCACCAAATCAAAGACGAGTTTAAGATATGCTCACGGATTAAACTGTATTCATTTGTATTTGAAACATCAAAGCCGTCCAGATACTTACTAATAAGTTCAAGTATCTTAGGGTGGGCAAAGGACTTAACAGGAAATAGGACTTTTAAATTCTTAGGTTTTCCATTGGCCAAAAATTTTAACCGACTCACAATAACGTCCAAGTCGAAGGCCATTAGATTTTCATCCTCTTGAGTTAAATAGGCTTTTAAAAGCTTTTGTTTATTTGTTGCAAGCATCCTAATTAATTAGCATGAACAATTCGATTGTAAAGCTAACTTTTTTTCATAATCTTTAAAATAAATTGGAATTTATAAGCTTTAGGGTTGACAAGATCAGGCCTTTTGCAATATCAAGAACTTCATTAAAATTTTTGGAGAAAAAATGAAAGAAAATAGACTGAGAATAAAACTTAGAGCTTACGACTTTAATATTCTTGATACTTCAGTTCAAGAGATTGTTCAAACAGCAAAAAATACAGGTGCAAGAGTGGCTGGGCCAATACCTCTTCCAACTGAGATCAATAAGTACACAGTACTTAGGTCACCACATATCAATAAAAAATCTAGAGAGCAGTTCGAAATGAGAACTCACAAAAGATTAGTTGATATTATTGATCCAACTCAACAAACCGTAGACAGTCTAATGAAGTTAGACCTATCAGCTGGTGTTGACGTAGAGATTAAATACTAGTATAAGTAGCAAACTAAAAAGTTTGTATTTTAAATATTAACCATGAATGCATCCCCATGTGGGGTGATGCTGTGGAGGAAAAATGTCTGAGGCAAAAGTAAGTTTGCCAGCGGTCTACGGACTCAAAGCTGGTATGACTAGAATTTTTGACGATTCTGGAAAACACGTTCCCGTAACGGTTATCAAATTAATCCCAAATGTAATTTCACAAGTTAAGACTATCGAAAAAGATGGTTATGCGGCTTATCAATTAGCATACGGTGAAAAAAGAGAAAAGCTTGTAACTTCTCCTGTTAAAGGTCAGTTAAAGAAAGCTGGAATCGACAAGCACCTAACTAAATTTGCTGAGTTAAAAGCAAGTGAAGTGTCTGAAGAAAACCTTGGTAAGGAAATATCTTTAGAAACATTTAGCAACGAAACTTTCGTAGATATCACTGGTACTACTAAGGGTAAGGGTTTTGCTGGTGTTATGAAGAGATATAACTTTGCTGGTGGACCTGGAGCACACGGTTCAAAGTTCCATAGAACAACAGGTTCTATTGGTAACAGAGCTACTCCTGGTAGAGTTTTCAAGCAAAAGAAAATGCCAGGTCATATGGGTGTTATAACTAAAACTGTTCAAAATCTAGTAGTAGTAGAAGTCAATGAGGAGCAAGGATACATGCTTATCAAAGGTTCTGTTCCTGGGTCTAAAAACGGTTTTGTAAAAATCGCAAAAGCGTTTAAGAAGTAGGAGTAAAAAATGACTGATATAACTATATTAAATTCAAAATTTGAAAAGTCTGGATCTCTTGCTACTGAAGTAAATCTTGATGCAGACATAATCAGCATGCCAAGTGTTCACCAAATCGTTAAAGCAACTTTAGCATCTAGAAGACAAGGTAATGCTTGTACGAAGACTAAAGGTAAAGTTAGCGGTGGTGGAGCAAAGCCTTTTAAACAAAAAGGTACTGGTAGAGCAAGACAAGGTTCAACGAGATCACCATTAATGGTAGGCGGGGGAACTGCTTTTGGTCCAACACCAAGAGATTTCACGCAAAAAGTAAATAAGAAGATGATGCTTAAGGCAGTTCAATCAATTATCGCTGATAAATTTCAAGCCGGTAAATTAACTGTTGTTGATTCTTTAGAGTCTGATGGAAAAACAAAAGAAATGTTTAAAACTCTTAGTGAGAAAAACCTTCTTCCAGGACTTATTGTTACTGAAAACAAAGATTCAAAAGCTATTTTTGCAGCAAGAAATATCAAAACTGCAAAAGCTATGGCCGTTGAAGGTTTCAGTGTTTATGAAGCTGTAAAATTCGAAAACTTAGTTATCGAAAAAGCAGCACTAGAAAAGCTTTTAAGCAGGTTGGTATAATATGTATTTAGAGCAAGTATTAGTGAAGCCTCTTTTAACTGAAAAATCATCTGTTCTTACAGAAGATGCAAATCGTTACGCTTTTAAAGTATTAAGAAAAGCTAACAAGTATCAGGTTAGAGAAGCTATAGAAAAAATGTTTGATGTTAAAGTTGTAGACATTAAAACGATCGTAGTTCCAGGGAAAGTTAAAAGATCTGGAAAAGCACTTAAGAAAACTTCTTCTTGGAAGAAAGCTTATGTGAAGATCGCTGATGGTCAAAAACTAGAATTATTTAAAGGTATATAACAAAGTAAGTAGAGGCAATTATGGGTATTAAAAAATTTAAGCCAACAACTCCTTCGTTAAGAGAAATGGCTGTAATGAACAGCGATTCATTGACGAAAGGCAAAGCACCCGAAAAGTCGCTATTAGCAGTAAAAAAGAAAACTGCTGGTAGAAACGCTCATGGGCGTATCACTTCAAGAAGACGTGGTGGTGGAGTTAAGCAAAAGTATAGAATTATTGATTTTAAAAGACAAAAGCAAGATATTCCTGCAACTGTTAAAGCGATTGAGTACGATCCAAACAGAACATGTAACCTTGCTTTAATAGCTTATGCTGATGGAGAGAAGACATATATCTTAGCTCCAAACGGCCTAAATGTTGGAGATGTAATCATTTCTTCTGACAACGCTGATATTAAAGTTGGTAACTCTAAGTTATTAAAAGACATCCCAGTTGGTACTTTAGTTCATAATGTTGAGCTAAACCCAAGAAGTGGTGGACAGATGGCACGTTCTGCTGGATCTTACGCTCAGTTAATGGCAAAAGAGACAAAAGAAGCTTTATTAAGACTTCCTTCTGGAGAGCTTAGAAAAGTTAAGAACAACTGTAGAGCTACAATTGGTCAGGTTGGTAATCTCGAGCACGAGCAAATCAACATTGGTAAAGCTGGTAAGAACAGACTTAGAGGTCTTAGACCAAAAGTTAGAGGTGTTGTTATGAACCCAGTAGATCACCCGCATGGTGGTGGTGAAGGTAGAACTTCTGGTGGTAGACACCCGGTTACTCCTTGGGGGAAACCAACTAAAGGTTATAAAACTAGAAAAAACAAAAGAACTAACCAGTTCATTGTTAAAAGACGTAAGTAGGGGAATTAGATGGCTCGTTCAATTAAAAAAGGTCCTTTCGTTGATATGTCTCTTCTTAAAAAGATTGAGGCGGCAAAAGCTGAAGGTAAAGCAAATAAAGTTATTAAAACATGGTCTAGAAGATCAACGATCTTTCCAGACTTCATTGGTTTAACTTTTGCTGTTCATAACGGTAAAAAGTTTATCCCTGTTTTCGTAACAGACAACATGGTTGGCCACAAGCTTGGTGAATTCTCTTTAACGAGAACTTACTATGGTCACGGCTCAGACAAAAAGTCTAAGAGGTAGGTTTATATGATCCGCGTAAAGAATAATAATGTTAATAAATCTGCTCAAAAAGTAAGACAGGTTTGTAATTTAATCAGAAACAAGAAAGTAGAAGACGCTCTTCGAATCTTAAGATTCAACGATAAAAAAGAGATCTCTATCATGCTAACTAAGCTTGTTAACAGTGGTCTTCAGATCGCTTCAGACAGTGAAAAGTATGATTTAGATAATTTAGTTATCGGTGAAATTATGGTAGATGGTGGACCAACTGCAAAACGTATTCAACCACGTGCACAAGGTAGAGCTTTCAGAATAAGAAAAAGATCAAGTTACGTAACTGTCGGTCTTAAAGAGGCATAAGGAATAATTTTATGGGACAAAAAGTACATCCATACGGTTTTAGATTAGGTTATATCAAAGGTTGGCACTCTAACTGGTATAAGAAAGATAACTACGGAAAAACTCTTCAAGAAGATTTAAGAATCAGAGAGTATGTAAAGAAGAATCTTTCAAACGCTGGTATTGCTAAAACTGAGATCACTAGAACTAGTGACCAAGTAAAAGTAACAGTATTCTCTGCAAAACCTGGTATAGCTATCGGTAAAAAAGGTGCAGGAATTGATAAGGTAAGAGCTGATCTTAAAAAGCTTACAACTGGAACTTTATTCTTCAACATTGCAGAAGTTAAAAGACCAGATGCTCAAGCAAAACTTATCGCTGAAAATATCGCTGCTCAACTTGAAAAAAGAGTTGCATTCAGAAGAGCTATGAAGAAAGTTATGTCTTCAGCTTTTAGATCTGGTGTTAAAGGGATTAAAATCAAATGTTCTGGCCGTTTAGGTGGAGCTGAGATGGCAAGAAGTGAAGGATACTCTGAAAGAAAAGTACCTCTTCATACTTTAAGAGCGGATATTGATTACGATACAGCAGAAGCTAAGACACAATACGGAATTATTGGTGTTAAAGTATGGGTTTATAAAGGCGAGATCTTTAAATAACCCTGTACTAATTACAGACCTTTTGACTAATTTCAAAAGGTTTAAATAAATAATTGTTCGCAGCACAGTTTGCGTTTATATTGAGGTAAAAAATGTTAAGTCCAAAAAAAGTAAAATGGAGAAAACAGCAAAAAGGTAGAATGAAGGGAAAGGCCAACAGAGGTAATACAATTACTTTTGGTGACATCGGACTTCAAGCTACTGAATGTGGTTATATTACGAATAGACAAATTGAAGCGGCCAGAATTGCAGCTACAAGAAAGACTAAAAGAATGGGTAATGTCTGGATTAAGATTTTCCCTGATAAGTCTCTAACGAAAAAACCAGCAGAAGTAAGAATGGGTAAAGGTAAGGGATCTCCAGATAAATGGGTTGCAGTTATTAAGCCTGGTAGAGTTCTTTTTGAATTAGGTGGTATTGAAGATAAAGCATTAGCAAAAAGAGCTCTTGAGCTTGCTAAGCACAAGTTACCTATAAAAACTAAAATAATATTAAAAGAAGAGTAGATAATTTAAGTTTATTGGTGTATGTAAGCCATAAATTTTTATTGGAGTAAATCATGTTAAAGATGAGTGAAGTTAATAAAATGGACGAAAGTTCTATTAACGCAAAAGTTAGTGAACTTAGAAGGGAGCTTTTTGATCTAAAGCTTCAGAAAAGCACTACTAGCGTAGAAAAGCCGCATATGCTTAAAATAATAAAAAAAGATATTGCTAGGCTTTTAACTGTGGCTAACAGTAAGGCAGGAAAATAATTATGAGTGAAAAAAGATTTAAAAAAAGTTTTAGAGGAACTGTTGTAAGTACAAAGTCTGAAAAAACTATTGTCGTAAATGTTGAAAGAAAATTTAAGCACCCTATTTATAGTAAATTCGTAACTAGTTCTAAGAAATATCATGCTCATGATGAAAAAGAATTAGCCAAAGAGGGTGATGTAGTAACAATTATCGAATCAAAGCCAATGTCTAAGTTAAAGAGATGGGCTTTAGAATCGGTTAAATAGGTAGGAGTCAATAATGATTCAAATGCAATCAAGATTAGAAGTTGCTGACAACTCTGGTGCTAAAGAAGTTAAGTGTATTAAGGTTCTTGGCGGATCAAGAAGAATGTCTGCAAATTTAGGTGACGTTATAGTTGTTGCTGTTCAACAGGCCCTTCCTGGTGGAAAAATCAAAAAGGGTGATGTTAAAAAAGCTGTAATTGTAAGAACAAAATATCCAGTAAGAAGAGAAGATGGATCTTATATAAGATTCGATAAAAATAGTGTAGTTATCCTAGGAAACCAAGGTAACGATCCTGTTGGAACACGTATTTTTGGACCTGTGGCAAGAGAGCTTAGAAACGCAAGTTTCACTAAGATTTGTTCACTTGCTCCAGAAGTTTTATAAATTAGGATTTTAAGATGCAAAAAATAAGATTAAATGATGAAGTAATTGTAACTGCCGGTAAAGATAAAGGTAAGAAAAGTACTGTAAAGTCTCTTAACTTTAAGAAAAACACTGCAATCGTTGATGGCGTAAACATGATTAAAAAATCAGTTAAGCCAAGTCAAGAAAGCCCAGAGGGTGGATTCGTAGAGATGGAAAAAGGTATTCATATCAGTAACATCGCAGTTGTTTCTCCAAAAACTGGAGCAGCTACAAGAGTGAGAATTGAAGATAAAAACGGAAAAAAAGTAAGAGTCGCAACTAAATGCGGATCTGAACTTAAGTAACTTAGGGTTGATCATGCAAAATAGAATGAAAGATCTGTATAACTCAGATATAAAAAAGAAATTAATGGATAAATATTCATACAAGAATGTTCATCAAATACCAAAGCTTGAAAAAATTATTATTAACTGTGTTACAAGAGATGCAGTTACTAATGGTAAAGTGGTTGATAGTATTGTTGGAGATTTAGCTTCAATATCAGGTCAAAAGCCAGTTGTTGCAAGAGCTAAGAACTCAATTGCATCTTTTAAATTAAGAGAAGGTCAAGCACTAGGTGCTTCAGTTACTCTTAGAGGAAAAAGAATGTATGAATTCTTAGATAGAACGATCACTTTAACTCTTCCAAGAGTTAAAGACTTTAGAGGGTTAAACCCTAAAGCATTTGATGGAAGAGGAAATTATACTCTTGGTATCAAAGAACAAATCGTTTTTCCTGAAATTAACTACGATAAAATTGATAAAGTTCGTGGTCTTGGTATTTCATTTGTTACTACTGCTGGTACTAACGAAGAGGGAAGAGATTTATTAAAAATGTTTGGAATGCCTTTTAAGGATAAATAAGGAAGTATTTTATGGCAAAAGTAAGTTCAATTGCTAAGAACAATAGAAGAATTAAAATGTCTGAAAAAGGTGAGGCTAAAAGAGCTGAGCTTAGACAAATAATTAGTAACGTAGAGTCGACAGAAGAAGAAGTGATGTCAGCGATGAAGAAACTACAGAAGATGCCTCGTGATACGAGTAGAATCAGAGTAAGAAATCGTTGTGAAGTTACTGGAAGACCTAGGGGATATTATAGAGACTTTAGAATGTCTAGAATACACCTTAGAGAATTAGCTCACCAAGGACTACTTCCTGGTGTAACAAAGTCAAGCTGGTAGGAGAATAGAACTATGATGACTGATCCAATAGCAGATATGCTAACAAGAATTAGAAATGCAGGTGCTGTAAATCACGCAAAAGTTGATATTCCTGCAAGTAAAATGAAAGCAAATATTTGTAAAGTACTTAAGGAAGAAGGTTTCATTAAGGGCTTTAAAATCGTTGCAACAGATAACAAGATTAATATTAGAGTTGCTTTAAAAGATAAAGCGATTGTAGGACTTCAAAGAGTTTCTAAGCCAGGTCTTAGAATCTATAAGGGATACCAAGATATGCCACGTGTACTAAGTGGTTTAGGTGTTTCAATTGTATCAACTTCATCAGGTGTTGTTTCTTCAAGAAAAGCAAAGGCCATGAAGCTTGGTGGTGAAGTTCTTTGTAACGTTTGGTAGGAGATAGACAGATGTCAAGAATTGGTAAAAGACCTGTTGCAGTTCCAGAAAAAGTAACTGTAACAATAAAAGATAAAAATATAGACGTTAAAGGTCCAAAAGGAACTTTAAACTTTACTCACAATGCAGGTGTAACTGTTGAGCAAAAAGATAGCTTCATCAATGTTAACCCAATTGATGGTTCACAAAAGAACAAAGCTCTTTGGGGACTTACTAGAACATTAGTTTTCAACATGGTTACTGGTGTTACTGATGGATTTACAAAGTCTTTAGAGTTTACTGGTGTTGGTTATAAAGCTGCTGTTTCTGGTAATAAGATGACTTTAAATTTAGGTTATTCACACCCAATAGATTACACATTACCTGAAGGTATTGAGGCGAAAGTAACTAAAAACGTTATTGAAATTTCTGGATGTAATAAAGAACTAGTGGGCTTCGCAGCTGCAAAAATTAGATCTTTCAGAGAGCCTGAGCCATACAAAGGTAAAGGTGTTAAGTACTCTGACGAGGTTATTATAAGAAAAGCTGGTAAAACAGGTAAAAAATAATAGGTAAATAATTATGAGAAAATCATTAAAAAAAATAAAAAGCCCTGCAAAGGTTAAAGAATATAGAAGAAAACTTTCAATAAGAAAGAAAATCATTGGTACAACTGATAGACCAAGAATTTGCGCAACTAAGAGTAATAAAAATCTTTTTGTTCAAGTTATTGATGACAGTACTAATAAAACATTATTCTCTGTTCAAACTTTTGGTAAAAACTCTGTAGCGACTACTGCTAATGCAGATGGTGCAAAGAGCGTTGGTGCTGCTGTAGCAAAAGGTTTAGCTGATAAAAATATTAAAACAGCTGTTTTTGATAGAAATGGTAAAAAATATACTGGTATTGTTTCTGTATTGGCAGATTCTATCAGAGAAGCTGGAATTCAAATCTAAGGGAATATTAAATGAGTGAAAATACGCAAAAAAAAGAAGTAGCTGCTGAAGCAACTGAGAAGAAAGCTCCAAGATCTAAAAGACCTTCTTCAAGACCACCTAAAAAACAAGAACCTGTTTCTGAGTTTGAGGAAAGAGTTGTTGCTGTAAATAGAGTTGCAAAAGTTGTTAAGGGTGGTAGAAGGTTCTCTTTCTCTGCTCTAGTAATTGTTGGTGATAAGAAAGGTAGAGTTGGATATGGCCTTGGTAAAGCTAAGGAAGTTCCTGATGCAATAAGAAAAGCAAGCCAAGTAGCTGCAAAGAAAATGATTAACGTACCTATAGAAGATGGAACTTTTCCTCATACAATAATGGGTGAGTTCGATGCAGGTAAAATCCTATTTAAACCAGCTTCTGTTGGTACAGGGGTTAAGGCCGCTGGTGCATGTCGTTCTATTTTAGAACTTGCTGGTGTAAAAAATGTATTAACAAAATCACTTCGTGGAAGTAACCCTCATAATGTCGTAAAAGCAACATTTGCTGCTTTTAAAGGACTTAGATCTGTTGAACAGGTTTCTAAGGCCAGAGGTGTTGAGACGAAGGGACTAAGATTATCAAGATAATCTTAAACAAATAGGGTATAAAATGAGCACAATAACTGTAAAATTGAAAAAAAGTGTAATCAGTTGTAACGAGAAACAAATCAAAAATGTAAGAGGTTTGGGTCTTAGAAAAACTGGTAGTGTAAAAACTTTAGAAAATACTCCTTCTGTAAGAGGGATGATTAAAAAAGTTATCCACCTTTTAGAAATAGTAGAAGAAAAGTAAGGAATAGCAGATGTTAACACTTAATAATTTAAAAAGCCCAAAGGGCGCAGTAAGAAATACTAAAAGAATCGGTCGTGGACAGGGTTCTGGATGGGGAACTCAAGCTGGTAAAGGTCACAAAGGTCAAAAAGCAAGATCTGGTGGTGGAGTAAGGCTTGGTTACGAAGGTGGGCAAATGCCGATCTATATGAGACTTCCAAAAAGAGGCTTCTCTAACTATCCATTTAAAACTGAGTACGCAATCGTTACTTTAGATCAGGTTCAAGCTAAATTTGATTCTGAGGAAGTGAATAGAGAAAACTTAGTAGCTAAAGGTCTATTAAATGGTATCAATAAGAGATTACCAATTAAGATCTTAACTAAAGGTGAGTTCACAAAATCATTAACATTCAATGGAATTGATAAATTCTCTAAATCTGCATCAGAACTTATTAATAAAGCTGGTGGGAAAATAGAGAGCAAAGAGGCTAAATAATTATGTCGAGCGTGCAAGGAAAGCTAGAAGAGTTAAGAAAAAGAGTCTTTTTTACACTTTTATTACTAGGTGTATTTAGAATTGCAACACAGGTTCCCACTCCAGGTATTGATGGTGCAGCATTAACTTCATTTTTTGAAGGGATGCAAGGTTCTGTCTTTGGAGTATTCAATAACTTTACTGGTGGTGCTCTTCAAAGATTCTCTGTATTGGCATTAGGGATAATGCCATATATTACATCTTCAATTATCTTTAGTTTACTTGGCATCTCTTTTCCTAAGCTTGGTGAAATTCAAAAAGAACCAGACGGACATAAAAAAATTCAACAATGGACAAGATATGCCACTGTACTCCTGTGTGCAATTCAAGGTTATGGTTTAGCTGTAGGACTTGAAGCATTAAAGAGCCCAAGTGGATTACCAATTGTTTTAGAACCTGGGATGGCCTTTAGATTACTTTCTGTTATCAGCTTAACTGCAGGGACAATGTTCGTTATGTGGTTAGGTGAGCAAATTACAGAAAGAGGAATTGGTAACGGTATAAGTTTAATTATCTTTGCTGGTATCGCTGCAGGTATTCCAAGTGGGATCCTAGATACATTTAATCTTTATAAGAGTGGTGAGCTTGGTGGTTTATCTTTAGGGCTTGTTGGCGTTGTCATGCTAGCAGCATTTTGGATTATCATTTTTGTTGAAAGAGCCTATAGAAAGATACCGGTTCAATACGCTAAAAGAGTTGTTAAC
>Ga0115567_10004117_pt1 | contig 14232 bp, 10 predicted proteins | sample COGITO_mtgs_1204_2_FD_88679 | JGI IMG/M metagenome (GOLD analysis project Ga0115567, IMG submission 88679) | Pelagic marine microbial communities from North Sea - COGITO_mtgs_120412 | ecosystem: Environmental > Aquatic > Marine > Epipelagic | place: Germany:Helgoland, sampling site Kabeltonne... | reverse complement strand
TGTCCACTTAGTGCCGGGGGGGGGGGGGGCACCGCGCGCAGCATCGCGTGCAGCACCGAGGGCTCCCGCGCGCAGCCTGCGCGAGCCCCGCGGCCCACGCTCAGGCCTGCGCCGCGCGGCGGAGAGCGCGCACGGAACGCCCCAGGACAGCGGCACGCCCACGGCGCGCACCTCCGCCTGAGCCCTAAATCAGGCGAGCCCAGCACCAAGGGAGTTCTGCGACCCTCTTCCATCTGCTGCACAAGAGGGTCACATGAGGGCCGCAGGACACCTGTCCGCTGCGCCATCCCCCATGCGAACGCCACGTGCGCCATCCCCACGGCCGCCTCTGCCTCGTCGTCGCCGGCGTCGCCCGCGGCCGTCGTAGCGACGCCCTCCAGCACGCACTCGAGCGCCGCGCACTCGACGCGCCCCGGCTCCCCGCCCGCCGCCGCGCGCGGAAGGCGCTGCGCGGCGCTGGACGAGAGGAGCAGGAGCAGGATCACGGCCGCGGGCGTCTCCTCTGCGACGCCGGCGGAGAGAGCCTGCCCGCGACCCACCTGCTCAATCCTCACGCAGTGCTGAATCTACATGGGTTGACTCACACACCCCGTCTACAAGTTGCAGCGCGGGCGCCGATACCTCCATCACGCCGTGTGCCGCGGCCATGGACGCCTCCGCAACATCCACCGACGCGTTCAGGCCCCTGGCCGAGGCGCAACGCGCGTCGTCTGCGCTGGAAGGTGCGGCGCGAGCGACCGTCAACGCGGCCGCCCGAAAAAGCACGTGCCAAGTCACGCGGCTCGGCTCGGCGCCTGCCAGCCGCATGCGGCGCAGAGTGAGCAGCGCGCGCGCCATCGCGCCCCCGACCTCAGCCGCGTTGTCTTGAGCCTCAGCTGGCGCGCTAAGCCCGGGCGCAGCGCCTCGCGCCCGTGCGGCGGCCTGCGTTTTCCGGCGGAATGAGGCTCAGCAAGCGTGGAGCTCGCTGCCTTTGGAGGCAGCGCAACGCACAGAGCAGTTGCAGGCGAGAGCAAACGCTGCTGTGTTTCGTGGGATCGCACCTCTGCGAGCTCAAGGAGCATGAGATTGTTGAACGGCTCTGCTCGCGTTCCGCTCGCAGCGAGACATAGCTCGAGGAAACGCTCTCCGTCGGCAGCTCTCGCGAGCCCCCGCATCCCCAGCCCGGCAAGCGCATCCATGAGCACGTCCATTGCTTGAGACTTGCTCTTGATGCTCTCTCCGTCGTCCTCTCTACCTTCCCATGTATGCTCCTTGCGAGCAGGAAACGATGCCTTGGAAACCCGTTCCAGCAGCGCGTACAGGTCAACCACGCTTGGGGTGGGGTGCTCTGTTCCATCCGGGCCTTCACACTCGCCCCATGCCGCATCACAGTTGCGTCTTACATCCTGGATAAGTTTCGCCAGATTTTCCTGCTGATCCCTCATTTCCACATCCTGTCCGCACCCTCCTCGGAGCACCAGGAGCCTCTGCATGGGGGTGAGGAAATCCATGGGCAAATACATTCGCATGTCCTTTCCATGCATGCAGCATCCGCCAACTCCGCAACGAGAGTAAGGAGAACTCAAGTGACGCCCCCATGAAGCCACTGCTTGCGTCCAGTCGCGCGGCTGGGCAAAGGACGCACCGACAGAGGAGCAGTGCCCTTGACGACATGGAGAAGCACTATAGGATCCTTCAGAGCTTCCAAAGATCAGAATCGAGGCCAACACCAGCAGCTGCCTCATCACCGAAATGCTCAGGGCGAGACCAGAATTCCCCGAAGCTGCACGCCGAGGAGAAACAGGCAGTGTCTCCTTCTATTTTGCCATCATGTCGCTGTTTTTGAGGGCGTCTTTTAGCTTTACAAGCGGAATATTTTCGGCTGTGCTCTGCGTCACCCTTGCGGCCGGTGCAGGCAGGTCATCAGTGCTTCTCCCTTGGGAAGGGCGAGATGGGGTGCACGTGGTCTGATGAGCAGCAGGAAATCTTTTCAACACTCGAGCCTGACAAGGTGAGGAGAGCAGGGGTTCCTTGTGTCCCAGATACTGTATCCACATGCCTCGTTCCCCGCGCGCCGCAGCGCTCCGCATGCAAATTGTACTAGTCTCAGTCTGAGATGTTGAGATGGGGCACGCAATGGTGGCCACTGGAATGATATCCCTTCTGCCACGAGATCCCTCTTCTGTTAGCGATTCTTTAGTATGGCTCTGACCGTGGATCACTGCCGCGTGTGAGCAGGAAGAGATTGATCCCGTTGAGGAGCACCTGCACATCAAGGCATGGCGCGACCCGGCCACGCGTACACGGATGGTCGGCACAGAGGGAGAATCAGCTGGCTCAACGCAAGAGGTGAATCTCATCTCAGACCCCTCCTCCTCATGCCGGGCGTCCGTGTCTACGGTGCATCGCGCCCTCGCGGTGCTTCCATGCGGCTCTGACTTCATCGTGACACTTCAGGGTGGCTCTGCGACCATGACGTCCAAGGTTCTAAGCTCAGCCAAGGAGGCCGCGATCTCGCTGCTCAAGGGCACAACTGCCCAGAAGGAGCCTGTGCCAACGCCAGGCATCCCGAACATGCAGGAGGACTCTGAGGGTCCGGCGAGTCCTCCCGAAGACGCCGCACAGCGCGGGGAGGAGGGCAACGCCGGACGCGTCAAGCAAGAGGCCGCAAGAACGCTGGACGCTGAAGCCCGGGTGGCGGACGCTGAGGCGAGGGAGGAGAAGCTGCGGGCGATGCGAGTGGAGGTTGAGCGAAGCCAGGTCGAAGAGAAGAAGCGCGCGCTGCGCGGGATCGACCCCTCCTGCTGGGAGAAGCTTGCTGAACAGGGATACTTCCAACAGGCCGAGGACCAGGTGTGATGCTACGCCCTATTCGTGGATCGCGCGCTGCTGCGCAACCGATGCGCCTCATTGCTGCATGCCCAACCGCGCATCACGCGGAGGCGCCCCTTGCAGCTCAAGTCTGCTGCGGAACTCGAGTGCAACGAGAATGGCGAGAGCGAACGGTTGGCCCACTGCCACATCCTGTGCCCTGCAGCTGCGTGCCATCACCCAGAACGGAAACCAACACCGGGGTCGCTTCAGGTACGCGCGGCTGGTGTACGCCGTCGGCGCCCTGTACGATTTCCGCAGCAACCGTGACGTGACCGGGCAGGAGCAAGCGGTGCGGTCCCGCGCACCCGCACAGCATGCTGCCCGGAGGTGCGAGCGATGAGGTCGGCATCCGCGGTGCTGGATGGCATTCTGCCCCCGTGAAGCGGTGCACGTTTGCTTCCGCAGCTCTCGATCGTGTCCGCTAGGTACTGTGAGGAGGCAGCCAAGGTGCTCAGAGAGGTGACCCAGAAGCAAGGTGAGTGCCGCACCATGCCGGACCAGCGTCCGTAATTTGAGCCATTGTGTTCGGTGCCGCGCGCGCGGAACTCAGGCCCTGTCTGGGCCAGGCGACGCATGCAGCCGAGAGGTCACGTCGCTGCTCGCGGCGGTGCTGCTCATGCGAGGGCGGAGCCTGTGTAACTCTGCCCTGGACGGCGACGTCCCGGGTCAGTCCCTCGTCACCCCTCACGATCCACCCCACTGTCGTGGGCCGCCTCTCTCCCTGCCCCCTTTTCCTCCTCTGTTCAACTGCGTGGGTTTCCGGCGGTCGGCAATGACAGCACCGAGCTCTCCCAGACATGTCGGTGGAGGAGCAGTTCGAAAAGGCGCAGCGCGACCTCGACGAAGCGACCGCGCTCCGCGAGACCGGCAGCATGCTGCAGGGCGAGGGGCTGGCCGAGTCCGTGACGGCGGTCGGATACCTGTGGTACTGCAAGGCCGGGTGGGTTGTGAACCAGAAAGGGTACGGAACGAGCCGTTTCAAGGGCGACAAGGAGACGCCTGGCCCGGAGCAGCTCGCAGTGATGTACAAGCGCGCGCTCGAAAACTACACGCGCGGTGCGTCCCGCGCTGTGCCAAAAAGCTTCTCCAGCCAAATCGGTCAAGCCGCACTGCGTTGCGCTGACGCCTGCGCGGCGGCTGCCCCCTTCCCCCGCAGGGCTGGCGCTCTATGTAGAGACGGTCGGGGCTGAGCACACGGACTCAGTGCGCATGATGTGCAATATCGCGCTCACGTACAACACGTGGAGCCGGGTCGGACCGCGCCCCACCCGAGCGAGGCGCTTTTGCGACGGGACGCACGCCTGCGCAGCTCTCGCGCGAGAGCGCCTCCGCCTCTGCGCTGCTCTGCGACACATGAAACCTCACTCGTCGAGGCACTGACTCCTCCTCCTCCTCCCCGATGCTGGTCCTCCAGGCGCTGGACGAGCCGGAGCTGCGGCGCGAGCGGATGGTGCAGAGCGAGGAGACCTACAAAAACGTCTTGGAGATTCAGGTGCGCGCGCCCAAATCCGAAACGGCTCCAACGTCAACCAACAGGGGTGCGAACACACAGAATGCAGGACCGCCGGTTGTGATTCCTAGCGCGCGCCCTCCTCGAACACCCTCGTTGGCCTTTGCGCTTACTGCAAGTGGATACCGCACGGGTCGCACTAAAACTGATGTAATAGCCTGACACTATCATCTAAATTGTCGGCATATCCAAACGACGCGGGGCGCGCGCAGGAGCGCGTGTACGGCTCGCGGCACCCGCGCACGCTCCGCGTCAAGCAGGTGGCCCCCTTCCTCGCTAGTTTGACGCCTTTTTTAGGGTCGAAACTACGATGCAGTGGAAGCACGGCGCACCTGCAAGTTCTCATGCGCGAAGCTCGACGCAGGATCTCAAAGACGTCCAGCAGCGCAGAGCTGTGCTGGACGGCGAGGCGCCGCCGGTGCGCTCCTCCCCCCGTTCACGTGCCAGACTGCGCGCGCCCACGGGAGGAGGAAGAAGTTCAAGGCATCGCGCGTGCTGACCACACATGTGCCCCTGTTCGCAGCCGCCCGAGGCGCCGTTGGACGACGCGGAGCGCCGCAAGGAGGCGGACGAGCTCATGGAACAGGTTATGTTCCCGAGGCGATTCCTAGGCAGCTCCGTGCCGGGAGACCTGAGGCGGGCCTGTATCGCGCGCAGTTTCTCAAGGAGCGCCGTGAGGAGCGCCAGGCGGAGCGCGTGGTAGATCGCCCGGCGGCGGCTGTCCCTGGCGCTGAGGGATGGGCCTCGATTGTGGACCACACAAAGGCCGTCCCCGGGGATTCGCAAGAGGGATGAAGGAGCGGAGTTGTTTGCCAGCACACGCTCTCGTGTGCTCGCTAGCTCCAGTGCACCGCAAGCGTCTCTTGGTATTTGTATTATTAGAAGATGCAAAGGGTGACTAGCTCGGTGCGGCGCATGCGGGCCTCTGTCGCGCTACCTACCTAGGCATCAACTGTGCCTTCCTTGTCGGGCCTTGTGCCGAAACACCAAAGGCGATCGGAAGCGACAGGGAATGCGGACAACATCATGTCAACCTAGCCTACGAGAGGTGGAAGGACCCGCCAGCTTCCGTGATTGCAACCTGCACGCGCATGTCCACGGATCAGCAGGGCGGCCGGCGGCCGGCGGGCACGTCAGCGGGCGGCGGCGGCGGGGGGAGGGTCACCAGGAGGCGGTCGCGCAGCACGTCGGGGTTCGAGTAGTCCGGGAGCTTGAGGTAGTTGGCGCACGTCATCACCGACGGCAGCTGCTGGTCCGCGGGGTCGAGCGTGCTCTCCTTCTTCACCACGGTGAGGGCCGGGCGCAGCGCTGCGAAGCCGCCCGGCGGGAGCCGCGGGCAGCCCGTGCAGAACGCGACAAACTTGCGCTTGGCACCCTCCGGGAGCGCGGCCAGCACCTCAACGAGCAGGCGCGCCGCGGGCGAGCTGGAGGTGTACCCGTGCTCGAACTTGAAGTGGTGCAGCAGCCCCTCCGGCGTCCAGCCCTCGAGCGAGCGGTCCTGCGCGCCCAGCAGCTCCTGCAACTCCTCGACGCAGAAGAGCCGCAGCGCGCTGGCCGGGAGCACGCGCGAGAAGCCCGCGCGGAAGGCCTCGACGAGCGGGCGCACGCCGAGCGTCAGCACCGCGCGGGGGACGAGGGAGAGGTACTCCTCCAGATTCGCGAGGGAGAGCAGCGTGTCTGCGCCGCCCTCCTTGAGCGGCACGTTGTCGTACCCCGGCACGGTGAAGGACACGCACAGGTCCTGCAGCTCGACGCCGTCGAGCGTGAGCTCGCCTTCGCCCGCCGCCTTGGCGGCCGCGATCGGGCGGAGCCGCTCGAGCGTCGTGTGCACGCTCGGCGCGACCTGCGCGAGGTCCCGCGCCTCGAGCGGCGCCCCGAGGAGCGCGTAGCACAGCGGGACCCCGAGCGGGAGGTCAAGCAGCCGCCCGTCCTGCACCGCCTTGCCGCAGATCCACCCAAGCACCGTAAACGCGTCGATGCGCCGCTTGCGCTCCGGCTCTGGCGTGTCGGCCCCCAGCGGTGCCGGGAATAGCCCGTGCGCCGCGTGCACGAGCGCCGTGCCCCCGTCCTTGTCCTTGCCCGCGGGTTCCTCCCCAGCCTTCTGTGCGGCCACAGGGCCCTCCTGGTCCCACCAGAGCCCTAGGTCGCGACGCTGCACCTCGCGGCACAGCGACGAGAAAAACTCCTGGGTGGGTCCAGCGCCGACGCCAACCTCCCCCGAAAACTCGACCTCGAGCGTTGAGCCTGGCGCAATGCCATTCCGCGAGTAAATCTCCATGATCTTGCGCGCGGACTGCAGCAGCATGTTTCGACCAACGCGAACTTTCTGGCGCTGCGTCTGCACACTAGAATTTGCCGATTGGCGATCCGTGCGTGCGTCTCGCGAAGCATTTTTCAGCGCGCGGAAGAGTCCAAATGCTTGCAACTCAAAGAATGACTTGCGAACAGTGTGCGAGAGGAGGAAGGGGAAGGCCGAGAGCAGAGCCGTGATCCACTCAGGCACCTGGTTGATGAAAACGCTGAGCGGGTCGCGGATGACACTCGCAGCCTTGCACGACAGGTTGTTGACGACCATTTCCGCCCCGGAAATGCGGCATGGGTCGTCTACGGGTAGATCCGCATTCAAAGAATGTAGCAGGCCAATGAGCTTGATCATGCTCGATGTCCGCTCAGGCAGCCTCAACTTTTTGATTGCAGTGTTCTCCGCACTGTCTGATAGCAGCATCGCCGCTGCCCGCGAACGCACTGGCCCATCCGGTAGATCCACCGCGGATGTCACCATTACCGGGGCGCTGCCCGAGTGCGCCGTGGCTGACTGTTCCGTCAACCCAGCTCTCACCGTTGCCTCAACAGCCGGCTCGTACTCAATCACATGTGCTGTGGTCCACAGCGCTGTCCGCGAATCACTTGCGGGTGGTGCCGACGCTGAAGACGCGGAGCCCCCTGCGGCACGAGAGCTCCCCCGCGCTGACCCGCTGCCGTCCCCTGAACCACGCGTGCTTCGTCCCAACAAAATTGCCTCGATGATCGAGATCGAGTGATTCCCCAACACAGTACCACCCACACGTAGCTGCAAATATTTTCTCTGCGGCCCTGATGCTGCTGCGCCTTCTGCCGAAGAACCTGCTCCCGCCTCCTCACCCGTGCCCGAAGGCTTCAGCGATTCGCTTGTTCTTTTTGGGACAGAGCCTGCCTTTGCCTTGCCTGCCTTTCCGCTGAGCGCATCTGAGGACTTGTGAGACTTGTCTCCAGCAAGCTTTCCCTTGCTGCTCCTATTCTTGCGGCTCGACTTGCCCGCACCGTCCTCCCCAGCCGGTTCTGAGGCCGCAGGCAACCCCGCGGTCGAGGTAGCAGGCTGCGATTCCTCACCTTGCTCCAGGTTGATGTCAACAACACGCGCCTGCATCCGCATCTCAAGTGCCCCATCGTCATGTTCGTCATCGTCCATCTCCATATCGTCCTCCATCATCTCTGCGTTCGCCAGGGCATCCCCATCATCGTCATCAACCGCGGAGTGAACCGATGGAACCGATGCCAGGATTTCAGGCATGTCGTCGCCGTCATCATCATCATCGTCATCATCGTCACCATCGTCATCGTGCAGCATCTCACTCATTTCTTCGTCCGAATAGCCATCGTGCTCTGGATCTGAGAAGAAGAGCGCCATTGAGCGCCTCATGACATCAGGAGCTGATTCAACTTCCATGCTCGAACCATCATGCGACGCACCCTTCCCCTTGCTATCCTTTCCTGAAGAAGTATCAGTTTTCGACCTGCTCGAACGCGACCGGCTGCCACTGACATTGCTGTCTCCCGCTCCTGACTTGCGCGAACCCCGACCACTCCCTGCTGGTGCCTTGCCACTTGAGCCCGTGCTCGACGAGCTAGCAGCAAGCTCTCGCGCACTTTGCCGCACACGCGGCCAAAGAAAGTCGTGCACTGCATTGATCGAGGCGAGCGGATCGATCACGACCGGGTTGGGATACTCCCTAAGCGCCTTCGCATCGCCCTTGCGGACAAAGCGCAGACGCAAAGGCTGAAAAATCTGGCGTGAGTGTCTCAACGCCTGGCCCTGTGACTCGGCAGCGAGAAGATGGGATCCGAGCTCGAAGCCCTCTGCGTTGTTGAGCGCCGCTACCAACTTGGACGCGAGTACCTGCCCGGTTGTTCTCACGTGCCCGTCGTCCGTATGGTGTTTGGCTAGAAGTGCTGTAAATGCATCCCAGCGCTGCTCAAAAGCCACTGCTTGCAGCTGGGTAGGAGTATCTTGCTTGCTTCCGCCACCACGTACAGTTGCCTTGCTCTTGTCCTTGCCATCCTTTTTACGTGAAAGGAACTGGATGAGATTCTCACAAATACCAGAATTTTGCATCTCAAATGTGGAAACAGTGACTGAAGTCTCAAAGTGCGACATGATTGCCTCGAGACTCTCCTTAGCAGATTCCTCGTCCCCCTTCTCACCCGCCTTGATCATCGCTGTGCCAAGACGCCGGAGCTCGCGGACTACAGGAGTTGCATCTGCACTGTCCTCGCAATCCTTATTTGAAGCTGAGAAGAACTTGTTGGATACAAAGTCCAACATGGCAGAAAGTGTGGCTTCATTGACTTCCTGCAGTGAATTGCCCTTCGCAATTGTGCTTGCCCCGCTCCGCGACATCCATGAAGCGAGAGATAGCGCAGAATTCACCTCCTCGCGCTTGTTGGCCATTGCACTGCCCTTTCCCTTGCCGTTGCAAAGCTTTTGCACCATAAAGACGATGCCCTCCCTCGTAAAAAGCGCAAGCCACTCGTCCTTGGCCTTGTTCATCAGGTCGTGGACCAACAGCAGCGCCGCAAAACGGAGCTGCACACCCTCTGAGGCTAGCAGAGCAGAAATAAGCTCACACACTTGGAGTTTAGGGAGAAGTTTGTCGATGCGGCCTGTCTCCATAAAGTAGCAAAGTTTACAGAGAGCCACGATGCTGTCGAGCCGAACTGTCGAGTCGATTGAAAGCGTCGCCATGGACAGCACCGCCTCGAAAAGCTGTTCACCGAAGTCTTCGAGGAGGCCCGTATGCTGCTTCCACTGTTGCATTCCCTCGTCCACTTTTTCTCTCTCTAGAGCAACCTCCTCAGCCATCGCAGCCGCAATAGCAGCCGCCATTTGTGCGTGCTTCCCACCGCTCTTTGACTTTCCACCGCGCTTCGACGCACCAGCACCGCTTGCAGCGCTCTTGAGTGCCTCGACCTCGCGTGGCGGCATCGTGGGCAACACTGGGAGCAGCGCCGAGGTAAGTGCCATCACTGCGCGCAGCAGCTGCGGCGAGCTCTTGCTGGAGTGCTCCATGGAAGATCGGCGCCGTTCTGCAGCAGCAGCACTAGAGAAGTCCCCACCGCCGGCCTCGAGGCGCTCAACCAAAATTTTGGAGCGGAGAACCTGCCCGACTTCAGGCTGTGCAAGAATGAGGGCACATAGCTTTGGAGATGTCGATGCGATGGTTGCTAGCATTTGAAGGAGCTGCGAACACAACTCGACGCCAAAGTTGGCATGCTGCGCTGTCTTGTCCTTGTCCGCGCCGGTACTAGACAAGAGCCAGCTTGATACAACTTTCCAGACATTCGGAATAAGACCCTGACCAGCAATCTGCTCGAGAGCTTCCTTGTTGGACGAAAGTGAGGACACGAGACGGCAAAAGGATGTGCACACGTGTTCGGCGACAGTGCCATCCGTGTGGAGGACCATTTCTGACATCTGCGGGATAGACTCGAGTACCGACCCGATGCTCTCGCTGTTCACACGCTTGCACATATTTGCGACTGTCATCATTCCGGTTCGCTGCGATGAAATAGGAAAAAAGTCGAGGTGTGAGAGAACGGCTGGGATTCCGCGCGCTCTGAGCAGCTGACCAGCATGTTCGTTTGAGATCTTGTGCAGGGTCAGCAATGCCTGCTCCGCCACGTCGATGTACTCAATGGCCATAAGCTTGTTGCAGAGTGGTGTGATACTCCCGAAGTGCACGACTGCTGCTGATGAACCAGGAATCGCCTCAATGATGTATGCAATCGCACGGCAAGCCAGCAGCATGATCTCAGCCGAGGCCTCGAAATTGACAAGGCGAATCAGCGGCGGAAGGAAGCTGTCGACACTGAAAGTCTGCAGGTTTTCCTCAGGTTCCATGCACAGCATCTGGAAGGACATACGATATTCACTGCCGGGTCTGCATTGTGGCCTAAGCTCTCGGGACAGGATCAGGGGGCTAAAGCCCGGCTGAAAACACATCACAACTAGGAAATTGCAGCCATGCGTACCTCACAGAGCTCATTCAGCGACTTCGTTTGTCGCTCGAGATCCGAATGACTAATCCCTTCGAGAAGAGGCCTGTTGAAAGCGACGTGTATCTCAGTCAAGAGACGGCCAGCAGTGACACATGGTTTGAACACGGCGCGTGCGCGCACAAATTCACTGACCGCACGAATCATGCAGTGAGGAGCGCAGAGCACCTGAAACGCGAATCCCTACTGCAGAGCATACCGCTCATAGGGAGATCATCGAATCCCAGTAGTCGACGAAGTCCCGAGATAGGGTCCTGGCCAACGCCATCATCCATGGATCCACCTGCACGTGTCCTCTCGAGTCAGGTCTTGGAACCCACTCCAGCACCCGAGCGCGCACATGTCTTGGAGTAGCATGCCCATCTCACCACCTCTCCACAGGATAAAACCGCTCTCTGCCTCTCAGGTTTGGGTCTTGACGGAAGCGGCACTGCACGCACACGTCGTGGGCGAACAGGCGTGGATGGGGCCGCGCACCAAGCAGGGAACTCTGCGCCAGGAACGATCCGGTGGCACGGCTAGCAGCAGAGGATGAACCCGAAGAACTCTCGGCATTATGCCTCTCCCCACGCTTCGACTTGGATTTCTTGGATCCAGAAGCCGAGGCCGCCTCCTTGGCTTCTTCCCGCTTGCGCTCCTTTGATGAACGTGCAACTCGGGAGCCACCCAAATCTGCCGATGCGGTTGACTGTGTTGAACGCGTGCGCTTTCCCTCACCAACGGCGGAAGTCTCCTGTTTCTTGTCCCCCCGGGAAGAGAGCGCCACCGGTGCCGATTCACCGCACGCGCTGTCGGAGTCCATTTTGCGGCTTCTTCGGGAAACCTTGCTGGGTTCGGGAGCAGCGGGCTCAGCAGCACGCTTTCGAATGCTGCGCCCTCTAGCATCCCTACCCCCTTCGTCCATCCTTTGTGTAGCGCAGCAGAAGGCAGATGGGCGCGAAACCTGTCGCGCGGCGCGCCGTCAGTGCTTTGTTGAGCTTCTCCGCGCACAAAAGGGGGCGACACCTTGCGCAGCAAACGGTGGGAACCGGGAGCTAGTTAAAGGCCGCGCACCCACCCCTTCACTACAGCAAAGATGTGCAGCCACATTCCAACAGCTAGGTACGGCAAAATGGAGCGGTGCGCTGCGCTGCGCTCTCGCTGCGGAGAAGCAGCCCCTTTTTCTGTGCAGGGTCACTTTCTGGCCCGAGCTGAACACACGGCCGTCTTTCCGATCCACTTGCACGCGACACAGGTCGCACACACACGCACGGTGCACCGCTGACTGCGAATAACATTCTGGAAGGGCGCCTGGCGAGCGCGGCGGGGCGCCCACCGTCGGGCTGGGCTCTCTTTTGTGAGAGAGTTGCTCAGCCTCCCCTGCTTTACTCAACCCTTCTAAGTTTTAGACTTCCTGGTCAGCACAGAACTTCTGTGTGTGGTCAAACGAGCCACGCAAAGGAATCGCGTTTCCTCGTCTGCCAGGCCAGGGCAGGGGAATGCCCCTTGCTCGCCAGCACATAGCAAGGCCTAGGATCGCGGCGCGTCCCGCAGTGCGGACTGTCGCAAAGGAGCATCTGCTCTCTATCTCGCTTTCTCATTCAGCCTACCACCACATCTACTTTCCAGAGAGCATGCGCCAAAGGAAGTCGTACGAAAGTGCACCGACATAAGCGCGCTGCTTACTGTCGGCCGCGCCGCCATGGCCGCCCTCAATATTCTCGTAATAGTACACGTTCCCCGCAGACTCAGTCTTGTCGATCAGGCGCTTCACCATCTTGCGCGCATGCCCGGGGTGCACGCGGTCGTCACGCGTAGACGTCGTGAAGAGCACTGGCGGGTATTTCGCCTTGGGGTCCACGTTGTGATACGGTGAAATCTTCTTGAGGTACTCCCAGTCAGACGAGTCCGGATCACCATACTCGGCCACCCACGAAGCACCAGCAAGCAGCTTGTGGTAGCGTTGCATGTCAAGAAGCGGCACAGCGCACAGGATCGCGCCGTAGAGATCCGGCCTCTGCACGAGTGCATTCCCGACAAGCAGCCCACCATTCGACCCACCCTTGACGGCAAGCTGCTTTGCGCTACACACGCCGTCGGAAATGAGGGCCTCCGAGACCGCGAACAGGTCCTCGTAGGCACGCTGGCGCCTCTCACGCTGCGCGGCCTTGTGCCACTCCGGCCCGAATTCGCCGCCGCCACGGAGATTGGCGACCACGTACACGCCGCCCTTCTCCAACCAGCCTGCGCCAACGTCCGCCCTGTAGCCGGGGAGCAGCGGCACCTCAAACCCGCCGTAGGCCTCGATCACCGTGGGGCGCCCGCCGGACGGCGCGCCGGCGGGGGACACAACGAAGTACGGCACCTTGGTCCCGTCCGAGCTGGTCGCAAACCCCTGCCGTACGTCGCACCCCGCCGCGTCGAACTGTGCGGGGAGCCGCTTGACCTCCCGCAGCGCCGCGCTCCCCCCGCTGAGGCTCGCGGCGTCTCCGAGCGACAGCTCCGGTGGGCTGAGGTACGATGACTTCTGCACCCAGAGCCGGTCGCCCTCGTCCGCGTCTAGCACGCCGACCCCGAGCGTCGCGATCTCCGCGGGCCCCTCGCCGCCGACGGGCTGCCACGCGCCGCCGTCGAGGCGCAGAACCTGCAGCCGCGTGCACACGTTGTCGAGCACCGTGACCACGAGGAAGTTCTTTGTGCGCGACCAGTTCTGCAGCGAGCGGCTCGCCGTCGGCGCGAACACCACCTTGAATGCCGCGTCTGCGCCCAGCCGGAGCACCTCCTCCAGCGGCGCGGAGAGCAGCGCGCCCGCGGGGAACGCGCCCGCGGCAGTCGCCCACTCGTCGCGGAGCAGCACGAGCAGCTCCGCTCCGAACATCGACGTCGAAGCGCTCTCCTGCACGGGCACCTCCACGAAGCCCTCTTCGTCCGGCGTGGGCCCGCCGAGCGGCAGCGCGCGCACCCACTTGCGCGAGGTGTAGAAGCTCGTCGCGCGCGTGCGCCACTCGAAGCGGTGCTCGCCGTGCCGGCTCACGTACCCCGACACCGACACGTCCGACGCCTCGCCCTCAAACACCACCTTGGCGGACTCGAGCGGCTCCCCACGCTTCCAGAGCCGAATCTGCCGAGGGTAGCCCGAGTCGGTCACCGTGTCCGGGCCGAGGTCCGTGCCGATGAGCAGCTCGTCGCGCGAGCGGTACGACGCCCCGCCCTTCGCCTCGGGCGCAGAGAAGCCCTGCTCCTCCTCGCCCACCCACGCCTTCTTGATAGTGTCGAACTCGCGCGTGACGGTGGCGTCCGCTCCGCCGCGCGAGAGCGAGATAAGCACGCGCCCGCTCCGCACGCTGGGGCCCTCGTCAAGCGGAGTGCTGCCGCCCCACACCCACGAGACGCCTTCGTCCTTCCCGAGCTGGTCGATGTCAAGCAGCACCTCCCACTCCGGGTCCGACTTGGCGTACTCTTCTTCAGTCGTGCGGCGCCAGAGCCCCCGCGGGTTCTCGGCGTCCTGCCAGAAGTTGTAGAAGTGCTCGCCGCGCTTCGCCGCATACGGTATCTTCTCCTTCGAGTTGTAGATCGAG
>Ga0115567_10004116_pt1 | contig 14235 bp, 14 predicted proteins | sample COGITO_mtgs_1204_2_FD_88679 | JGI IMG/M metagenome (GOLD analysis project Ga0115567, IMG submission 88679) | Pelagic marine microbial communities from North Sea - COGITO_mtgs_120412 | ecosystem: Environmental > Aquatic > Marine > Epipelagic | place: Germany:Helgoland, sampling site Kabeltonne... | reverse complement strand
CGCACGATCACTTCGGCCTGTTTGATGCTTGCGATGTCGACGAGGCGGCCCTTGTAGACGGTCGCGCCCTCGCCGTTGGCCTTGGCCGTCTCCATCGCGGCGAGGATTTCGCGCGCTTCGGCCACGGCGGCCTTGCTGGGCGTGAACACCTCGTTTGCCAGCGCAATCTGCTTGGGGTGGATGGCCCATTTGCCGACCATGCCCAGCGTCGCCGACCGCAGGGCTTGCGCGCGGAACCCCTCGTCATCGCTGAAATCGCCGAACGGGCCGTCCACGGGCAGCAACCCATGCGTGCGGCACGCGGCGACGATCGCGGTCTGCGCCCAGTGCCATGGGTCGGACCAGTGTTTGGCCCCGTCGCGGAGCATGTAGTAATTCTCCTGCGTGCCGCCGATTCCGGTCGTGGCCATCCCCATGGATGCGGCGAAGTCGGCCGCGCCAAGGCTCATCGCCTGCAGGCGCGGGCTGGCGGCGGCGATCTCCTCGACATGGGCGATGCCGGCCGCGCTCTCGATGATCACCTCGAAGCTGATCGGCTTCGTGCGTCCCTTGGCACGCTCGACGGCCGTGACCAGCGCATCGACCGCATAGATATCGGCCGCGCAGCCGACTTTGGGGATCATGATCTGGTCCAGCCTGTCGCCCGCCTGCTCCAGCAGATCGACCACGTCGCGATACCACCAGGGCGTGTCGAGGCCATTGATCCGCACGCTGAGATACTTTGTGCCCCAGTCGACCGAACTGATCGCCTCAATCGTCTGCTTGCGCGCCGGATCCTTGTCATTCGGGCTGACCGAATCCTCAAGGTCGATATTGATCACATCCGCCGCGCTGGCCGCCATCTTCTCGAACAGTCGGGCGTTCGATCCGGGGCCGAAAAGCTGACAGCGATTGGGACGCGCAGGCGCGGGCGGCTGGAGACGAAAGCTCATATCGGGCCTTTCCGAAGCGTAATGATATTGCGAGGGCGGATGCCCATGGGTTATGAAATTGCGCGCAGAGTCGCAAGGCGATTTTGCAGGTGCAGCACACCGCCCGCACCGCATCGAACCTGTTGTTACGGGACCGGGTTTTGCGCCTGAGGCAACAAAGGCGCCGGTACGGCCCATCAGACATGACCACCGACAGCCTTACGGAAAGTGCCCGGAATTGCGCCGGCACTTTTTACTTGGGCGAATTATAAGCCCCCGGCCTCGCCTTCTACGCGGCGCACGATTGACATCGTGACGCGGTGAATCTTCGATAAGCTGGGCACGCATGCCCGCACCGGCGCGGGCCTGCTGGCCTATGATCCGACGGGCGATCTGCGCAACTGCGCCACAAGACTGCCCGCGCGTCGGCCACCGGCAGCGAAGCGCATATTCTGCGCAACATTTCAGGGGCAATCGAAGATTACGCCGACCGACCCGCCGGCGAGGTCGAAGCAGCCCGTGTCGGGAAACTCAGTCGGCGAACTCATGTCGATCGCCGCAGGTCTCTAACGGCTTGCGGATATCGTCTCGCGCTCGAAGGAACGCGCGCCGCAGACGCGGCAAGGTGCCTCCGGATACCGGCAGCGCCCTTCCGGGGCAATCCCGCGCTATCTTTGATTTCGACATGATTTCAACAAGACGCCGCCGAGAATTTGCGTATAACCTCCGGCATTGATCCGGCGCGAAAACGGCGCCGGCACTGCCGTGAGGAATAGACCATGATCGAGACGCCATACCTTCTGTTTCTGGGCGACGCGCCCGACATGCTGGCCGCCAAGGTTGCCATCGGCATCCGCGACTGGCGCCCCGACAATGCCGTGGGCCAGATCAGCCTGCCCGGCTGCGGCGCCGATCTGGGCCTGACCGAGATGACGCTGGCCGAAGCGAAAGAGGCGGGCGCCAGGACCGTTGTGATCGGCGTCGCCAACCGTGGCGGCATCATCAGCCAGGCGTGGAAAAAGCTTCTGGTGACGGCTCTGGAAGAGGGATTCGATCTGGCCTCGGGCCTGCACAATCTGCTGCGGGACGAGCCCGATCTGGTGGCCGTGGCCGAGGCGACTGGGCGAAAACTGCACGATGTGCGCGTGCCAGGCGTCAAATACCCCATCGCAAGCGGCGAGAAACGCAGCGGCATGAGATGCCTTGCCGTCGGAACCGATTGCTCGGTCGGCAAGATGTATACCGCGATGGCGATGGAGCATGGCATGACCGCGCGCGGCATGAAGGCGACGTTCCGCGCCACTGGCCAGACCGGCATCCTGATCACCGGAGACGGCGTGCCGCTGGATGCGGTGATCGCCGACTTCATGGCCGGGTCGATCGAATATCTGACCCCCGATAACGAAGCCGACCACTGGGACATGATCGAGGGTCAGGGCAGTCTGTTCCATGTCTCGTATTCCGGTGTGACACTGGCGCTGATCCATGGCGGCCAGCCCGATGCGCTGATCCTGTGCCATGAGCCGACGCGCACCCATATGCGCGGCCTGCCCGGCTACACCCCGCCCACGCTTGAGCAACTGCGCGATACGGCGCTTCCGCTGGCGCAGGTCGGCAATCCGAGCTGCCGCGTGGTCGGCATCTCGATCAATACGCAGCACATGACCGAGGCGGACGCGCGCGCCTATCTGGCCGAAGTGTCGCAGCGGATGGACCTGCCTGCCACCGATCCCTATCGCTTTGGCGCGGATGTTCTGGTGGATGCGCTGGCCGCATTTTGATACTCAGGCGCGGCGCGGGATCGCCTGCGACGGGAATTTGAGTATTTTTGCCAAGATGAAAGGCGAGAGCCATATGCAGGTATCGGTGACGCGCGACGTGTTCAAGCTGGCGCAGGTGTTTACGATCAGCCGCGGCTCGCGGACCGAGGCGGAGGTGCTGACGGTACATCTGAGCGACGGCGCGCATACCGGGCGGGGCGAGTGCGTGCCCTACGCCCGCTACGGCGAGACGCTGGACAGCGTTGCCGCGCAGATCGAGAGCGCCGAAGTCACGGACCGCGCCGCGCTGGCCGCGCTGCCCGCCGGGGCCGCGCGCAACGCTCTGGACTGCGCGCTGTGGGATCTGGAGGCCAAGCGCACCGGCCGCCGGGTGTGGGAACTGGCCGGGCTGGCCGCGCCGGGGCCCGAGATCACCGCCTACACCCTGTCACTGGATACGCCCGCCGCGATGCAAGCGCAGGCAGCCAAGAACGCGCACCGTCCGCTGCTGAAGATCAAGCTGGGCACGCCCGATGACATGGCCCGCCTTGAGGCCGTGCGCGCAGGCGCCCCGAAATCGACGATCATCGTTGATGCAAACGAGGGCTGGAGCGCCGCGATCTACGCCGATCTTGCCCCGCATCTGGTGCGCCTCGGCGTCGCGCTGGTCGAGCAGCCGTTGCCTGCAGGCGAGGACGATGCACTGCTCGGTGTCGCGCGGCCCCTGCCCGTCTGCGCCGACGAGAGCTGCCATGACCGCGCCAGCCTTGCTGCGCTCAAGGGCAAGTACGACGTCGTGAACATCAAGCTGGACAAGACCGGCGGCCTGACCGAGGCGCTGGAGCTGCGCCGCGTCGCTGTCGCGCAGGGCTATCGCGTGATGGTAGGCTGCATGATCGGATCGAGCCTCGGCATGGCGCCGGCGACGCTCGTCGCGCAGGGCGCGATGGTGACGGACCTTGACGGCCCGCTCCTGCTGGCCGAGGACCGCGAGACACCGCTGACTTTCGACGGCGCCGGGGTGCACCCGCCCGCGCCCGAGCTATGGGGATGATAGAGATGCGCACAGTTTACGTGAATGGCGATTACGTGTCCGAGAATGAGGCCAGGGTGTCGATCTTCGACCGCGGTTTCCTGATGGCCGACGGTGTATACGAGGTCGTCAGCGTTCTGGGCGGCAAGCTGGTCGATTTCGAGGGGCATATGGTGCGCCTCGGCCGCTCGCTGAGCGCGCTGAACATGGAGCGGCCCGAAGCGATGGACGACCTTCTGGAGATTCACCGCGAGCTTGTCGCGCGCAACGGCATCGTCGAGGGGCTGATCTATCTGCAGGTCACGCGCGGCAATCCCGGCGACCGTGATTTTCACTACCCGCCGGACGGCACGGCTCCGACGCTGGTCCTCTTTACCCAGGCCAAGCCAGGCATGATTGACAGCCAGCTTGCGCGGCGCGGCGCGCGCGTGATCAGCGTGCCCGACATGCGCTGGGGCCGCCGCGACATCAAGACGGTGCAGCTGCTGTATCCGTCCATGGCCAAGATGATGGCGCAGGCCGCAGGCGTGGATGATGCGTGGATGATCGAGGACGGCCACGTCACCGAGGGCACGTCCAACAACGCTTACATCATCAAGAACGGGCGCATCATCACCCGCGCGCTCAGCCACGACATTCTGCATGGCATCACCCGCGCTGCCGTTCTGCGTTTTGCCCGCGAGGCGCAAATGGAGGTCGAGGAGCGCAGCTTTACGCTGGACGAGGTCAAGGAAGCGGATGAGGCATTCTACACCTCAGCCAGCGCATTCGTGACATCGGTGGTCGAAATCGACGGCGACATGATCGGCGCGGGCGCCCCCGGCCCTATCGCCGCGCGGCTGCGCGATATCTACATCGAAGAAAGCCTGAAGGCCGCTATCTGATCCGTGTCGCGTCCGCCCCGAAACCCGGCTTGGCGCGAAACTCTTCGGGCTCCTCTTCCGGCTTCATCTTGGCACAAATACTCATAGCGGACCGCCTGCCACGGGCGGGCCCGCTGGCGTTTCATCCTTTCGTGCCGACATTCTCGGCAAAGGCGGTCTTGAACGCCTCCTGCTGGCTTGGGCTCGCCTCGGTCTGGTGCTGCGCTTTCCACGCGTCCATCGTCATGCCGTAGAAAATCTCGCGCGCCTCGTTCTTGGTCATCTCGATATCGCGCGCATTCGCGGCCTCCTGATACCAGCGGCTGAGGCAGTTGCGGCAGAACCCGGCGAGGTTCATCATCTCTATATTCTGCACGTCGGTGCGCGCCTCCATCAGATGATGGCGCAGGGCGCGGAAGGCGGCGGCCTCAAGCTCGGTTCGGGTCTGGTCGTCCATGGGATATCTCCTTGATCAGTCGGGCAAGACGCGTTTGGCATAGGCGGGATCCAGATCGGCGATGTCCACCGACAGGCTGTGCACCTGCGGCAGCTGCGCCTCCATCACCGACAGGATCACCTGCGCCAGTTCAGATTTGGTATCTCCATCGCGCCCCGGCAAGAGGCGCAACGTCGCGTGCGCAAAGCTCTGGCCGCGCGTTCCCAGCAGATGCGTGCCCGCCGCCAGCGTGCGCAGTTTCAGCGCGTCCGGCCGGGTGATCGACGGATGCGCCGCCAGCGCGGCGCAAAGCGCGCGGCACAAATCCTTCAGGCCGGCGGCATCTGCGGCATCTGCCGAGTGCTCGATAACCACATGCGGCATCTGTTCCTCCCGCTTCTACAAACCGGCCTCGGCCAGCGTCTCGCTCAGGATCGGCGCGAGGCGCGCCGCCCAGTCGCGTTGTTGCGCTTCGGTCTCGATCAGGTCGTTGCGCAGCTCGATCAGCACGTTGGGACGCCCCTGCGCGATGGCGTGCCGGGCGATGGTATCGCCGGGAAGATGGCCGGTATAGGGCTGATTGTCCCCGACGCTCAGATCCGGCGCCGCGCGCAGCCGCGCAAGCAGCGGACCGGCCAGCCGCGTGTCGGTGGAATAGAGCACGCCGATCTGCCACGGGCGCGGCGGGCGCCCCTGCAGGCGGGGCGTGAAGCTGTGGATCGACACGATCACCGGGCGGGCGCGCGCCGCCGCCATCTGCGCAACCGCCGCATGATAGGGCCGGTGGCAGCGGCGCAGACGTTCGCCCGCGTCCAGATGGGAAAGCCCGCGATTGCCGGGAATGATCGTGCCGTCATAGAGCTGCATGATCAGGGTCGGGTCGTCCTCGCCCCGGTTCGGATCGATCACCAGCCGCGAGAAGCGCGACAGGACCGCCGGTCCGTCCAGCGCGGCGGCAAGGGCGCGGCTGACACCTTCGGCGCCCGGATCGTATGCAATGTGGCGCGCCATGTCGGCCGCACTGACACCGAGGCAGCCGCCGCTGGCAAAATCGGGTACGATGTTCGTGGCGTGGTCGCACAGCACCGTCCAGCGCCCGGGACGGTCCTGCCCGTCGATGACGAATGGTTGATATGTCACGCCGATAATCCTCGTCTGCCCTTTGCGCCGGCGTAAAAGAATGGCAATGCTGCAGTCAAGCGCCGGTCTTGTCACCGGCCTCTCTTGGCCCGCCTGCGGCCCCGGAACAGGGAAGTTTCACATATGAGACGCCATCGCAACGTCAAGATCGTCGCCACGCTCGGCCCGGCGTCCGAAACCTACGACATGATCCGCGCCCTGCACGAGGCGGGGGCGGATGTGTTCCGCCTGAACATGAGCCATGGCCAGCATGACGAGATCCGCGAAAAACACCGCATCATCCGGCAGGTGGAGAAGGATCTGGACAGCCCGATCTGCATCCTTGCCGATCTTCAGGGGCCGAAACTGCGCGTCGGCGTTTTCGCGAATGGCGAGGAAGAGCTGGAGGAAGGCGCCACGTTCCGCCTTGATCTGGACGAGGCCGAGGGCGATGCATCGCGCGTCTGCCTGCCCCATCCCGAAATCTTTGCGGCTTTGGAGCCGGGCGCGTCGCTTCTGGTCAATGACGGCAAGATCCGCCTCAGAGTCACCGAATGCAGCGAGAGCCATGCAACCTGCGACGTCCTCGTCGGCGGGACGATCAGCAACCGCAAGGGCGTGAATGTCCCCGATGTCGAACTGCCTCTTGCGGCATTGTCGGCCAAGGACCGCAAGGATCTGGAATTCGTCTGCCAGCTGGGCGTCGACTGGCTGGCGCTCAGTTTCGTCCAGCGCCCCGAGGACGTGACCGAGGCGCGCACTCTGGCCGATGGGCGCGCCGCGATCCTGTCCAAGATCGAAAAGCCGTCAGCCGTGACGCGTTTCGACGCGATCCTGGCCGCATCCGACGGGATCATGGTCGCGCGCGGCGATCTGGGGGTGGAACTGCCGGTGCAGAACGTGCCCCCCATCCAGAAACGCCTCGTGCGTGCCTGCCGCGCCGCCGCCAAGCCGGTGATCGTCGCCACGCAGATGCTGGAATCGATGATCACGGCGCCGGTGCCCACCCGCGCCGAGGTCAGCGACGTGGCCACCGCCATCTACGAGGGCGCAGATGCGATCATGCTGTCGGCGGAATCGGCGGCGGGCAGCTATCCGATCGAGGCGGTAACGACAATGGACAACGTCGCCCGCGAGGTCGAGAACGATCCGACCTACCGCCAGATCATCGAGGCGTCGCGCACCGCCGCGCGCACGACGGTCGCCGATGGCATCGTCGCGGCGGCCCGCGAGATTGCCGAGACGACCGATATCAAGGCGATCTGCTGTTTCACCCAGTCGGGCACCACCGCCCTTCTGACCGCGCGCGAGCGGCCGCGCGTGCCGATCATCGCCATGACGTCGCTGCGCGACACCGCACGGCGCCTCGCGCTCAGCTGGGGTATCAACTGCGTGATGACGTCCGAGCTGAACCGCTTCAAGCTGGCCGTGATCAACGCCGCCCGTGCCGCGCGTGCGCAGGGCTATGCCACCACCGAGGATCACATCGTGGTCACGGCGGGCGTGCCCTTCAACGTGCCGGGCACGACGAATATCCTGCGCGTCGCGCCCTGCCGGGAAAGTTTGATCTACGCCGCCGATTCAAGCTAGCATCGCCCGGACCTTATCGGGACCGGGCAGCATGAACAGCGACGTGATACTGGTGAGCGGCCTCGTGCTGGGCGTTTTCGCGGTGCCTGCCATCATCTCGGCGCTGTCCGACAGGCGCCCGCCGCGCACTGCCGCCGTGGCGCTGCTCGTGGCTGGATGCCTTGTGATCTGGGCGATACAGACAAATCCGGCGGGCTACAGCCTGAGGGACGTTCCGTACGCGGTCGTGCGCGTCGTCGGCAAGGTGATCAACTAGGGCGAAACGCCCGCGCCCCGCTTAGCTCTTGCACGCAGGCGGCATCCCCCCTAAAAGGCGATCTTCACCCGCGCGTCCGGCCCAGAGTGGCATGCCGAGTCGCGCGTCCGACCGACCACCAGATTAGGAGCCGGAAATGCCCAAGATGAAGACGAAGTCGAGCTGCAAGAAGCGGTTCAAGATATCGGCCACAGGCCGTATTATCGCAGGTCAGGCCGGCAAACAGCACGGCATGATCAAGCGCAGCAACAAATTCCTCCGCAATGCGCGCGGAACCACCGCCCTGTCAAAGGCCGATGAAAAGATCATCCTGCCGATGATGCCCTACGCGCGCTAAGGAGAACACAAGATGTCGAGAGTCAAAAGCGGTGTCGTCACACACGCCCGTCACAAGAAAGTCATCAAGGCCGCCAAAGGCTATTATGGCCGCCGCAAGAATACGTTCCGCGTCGCGTCGCAAGCCGTCGACAAGGCCAACCAATATGCCACGCGCGACCGCAAGAACCGCAAGCGCAGCTTCCGCGCGCTATGGATCCAGCGGATCAACGCCGCTGTGCGCGGCCACGATGAGGCGCTGACATACAGCCGCTTTATCAACGGTCTTGCGCTTGCCGGCGTCGAAGTGGACCGCAAGGTTCTGGCCGATCTGGCCGTGCACGAGCCCGCAGCGTTTGCCGCGATCGTCGAGCAGGCCAAAGGCGCGCTGCCCGCCTGAGCCACCGCGTTTAGAATGCAGATCCAGACGCCGCCGAACATGCTTTCGGCGGCGTTTTTCGTGCAGGCTGAGCACGGAAATGCAAATCAGGGCATGACGCACGCCGTTGCGGGGCTATTATGCCAGCAATGCGGCGCAGCAGCGATCCACCCGGAAGGCAGATGAACAAAACACCCGTCTGGAAGCAAATTGTCCTCAGCGCCGCCCTGATCGCGGCGGCCGTAGCCGTGTGGCATTACCGCGCCGATCTGACCGCGCTGATCCAGCCCGGCGGCGAGGGCGCGCAGCGCGAAGACGCGCCCGGTGCAGGCGTGCCGGTCCTTGTCGCCGAGGTGGCGCTGGCCGAGGATAGTTTGTCCTTTACCGCCGTCGGCACCGGGCTGGCCCTGCGCTCGGTCACGCTCCGCGCGCCTTCGGGCGGCGAGATTACGCAGCTGAACGTCGCGCCCGGCCTGCGCTTTGAGGAAGGCACGGTGCTGATGCGTCTTGAGGATCAGGACCAGCAGCTTGCCCTGTCGCTGGCCGAGGCCCGGCAGGAGCGCGCCGCCTCCGATCAAAAGCGCTATACCGGCCTGCGCGATACCGGCGTTACGACCGCTTCGCGCTTTGAGGACGCCATGACCGCCTACCGCATCGCCGAGATCGAGCTGGAGCAGGCGCGCGCGGATCTGGCAGATCGCGTGCTGCGCGCGCCTTTTGCCGGGATTGCAGGACTGGCCGAGGTCGAGGTCGGCGACCGCATCGAGCCGAATGACGCCATCGCAAGCTATGATGACCGCAGCCGGATACTGGTGGAATTCGATCTGCCCGAGGCGCTGTTGCCCCGTGCAGAGATTGGAATGCTGGTCACCGCCACGTCGACCAGCATCGGCGCGGCGGCGCTGACCGGCGAGATTGCAGCCATCGACAGCCGCGTTTCCGCCGCGACGCGCACCGCGCGCCTGCGCGCCGCCTTTGCCAACGACGGCGACGGCTTGCGCCCCGGCGCCTCGTTCACCGTGACACTGGACTTGCCCGGCACGCGCTATCCCATATTGCCCGAACTCGCGCTGCAATTCTCGGGCGGGGCACAGCAGGTGTGGCGGGTCGGCGATGATGGCCGTGCGCAGCCCGTCGAAGTGCGCCTGATCCGGCGGCGCGGCGGCCTGGTGATCGTCGACGGGCCGCTGGCCGAGGGCGACCGCATCGTCGTCGAAGGCCTGCAACGCATGCGTCCGGGCCGCGAGGTGCGCGTGCTGAACAGCCCCGCCCCCGGCGCGACATGAGCGACACCGGCGGCATCAGCGCGCTCAGCGTCCGGCGCCCGTGGCTGGCCGCCGTGATGAACCTGCTGATCGTGATCGCAGGCATCGGCGCGCTCTGGGGCGTCGAAATCCGCGAATTGCCCGATATCGACCGCCCCATCGTGTCGGTCCGCGCCAATTATCCCGGCGCCTCTCCGACCACCCTCGACGCGGAGGTCGCGTCGCTGGTCGAAGGCGCGGTCGCCCGCGTCGCCGGCGTCACCTCGGTCGAGACGTCGTCCGAGGAGGGTAATTTCCGCATGCGCGTCGAATTCAGCCCCAGCCGCGATCTGGACACCGCCGCCAGCGACGTGCGCGAGGCCGTGGCGCGGATCGAGACGCGCCTGCCAGGCGGGGTCGAGGATCTTTACGTGGTCAAGTCCGAGCAGGACGCCGACCCCATTCTGGACGTCGCCATCTGGAGCGACGCGCGCCCCGTCGATCAGCTGACCCGGCTGGTCGAGGATGCCGTCATTCCCGAATTCACCGCCGTGCCGGGCGTGGCCGAGGTGGCCGTGTTCGGCGATCGCCAGCGCGTCTTGCGGGTCGAGGTCGCGCCCGAACGCCTTGCCGCCTTCGGCCTGTCGATCGCCGAGGTCGCCGCCACGCTGCGCGCCGCACAGTTCGACGTGCCGGTCGGCAGCTTCGGCTCGGGGCAGCTTGAGGTGCTGGTGCGCGCCGATGCCACGGTCACCGATCCCGCCCGCATCGAAGAGCTGAAGATCCGGGAAAACATCCGCCTTGGGGATGTCTCGGACGTCTATTTCGGCCTCGCGACCGCCGAGAGCGTGGCGCGCCTCGACGGGCGCATGGTGCTGAACCTCGGCATCGTGCGGCAGGCGCAATCCAACACCGTCCAGATCTCGGACGACGTGCGCGGCGCAATCGAGCGTCTGCGCCTGCGCTATCCCGAGCTGGGGTTCGAAATCACCTCCGACAGCGCCGTCTTTATCAAGGGGTCCATCGTCGAGGTGGCCAAATCGCTGGTCTTTGCCCTCCTGATCGTGATCGCCGTCATCTGGCTCTTTTTCGGCAAGTTGCGGACGGTTCTGATCCCTGCAATCACGATTCCCATCGCCCTCACCGGCTCGCTCGCCGCCATCTGGCTGCTGGGCTTTTCGGTCAACCTCATCACCCTTTTGTCGCTGGTTCTGGCAACCGGCCTCGTCGTCGACGATGCCATTGTCGTGACCGAGAATATCCAGCGCAAGCGGCAGGAGGGGATGGGCCGCCGCGCCGCCGCAGCCCTTGGCGCGCGCGAGGTTTTCTTTGCGGTCATTGCCACCACCGTGACGCTGATCGCGGTGTTCGTGCCGATTTCCTTCCTGCCGAGCGACGCCGGCCGGCTCTTTACCGAATTCGGTTTTGTCCTTGCGATCACGGTCGCTCTGTCGTCGTTCGTGGCGCTGACGATGTGCCCCATGCTTGCCTCGCTGACGGCCGATATGGGCGGCGGCACCGGCCCGCTCTCGCGCTTTGGCGGCTGGCTGTCGGCCCGCTACATGACGCTCATCCGCCCGATGGTCGCGGCGCCGCTGGTCACGATGGTCGCGGCCTCCTTGCTGGCAGGCTCCGCGGCGCTGGTCTACGGCCTCCTCGGGGAGGAGCTTTTGCCCGAGGAGGACCGGGGCGAGATCAACGTCTGGATTCAGGGACCGGACGGCACGGGCCTCGACTACACCGACGCCCAGGTCGAGCGCGTCGAGGCGATGATGCAGCCTTTCGTGGCCGAAGGCGCGGCCAGCAGTCTCTATTCGATCACCGGGCGCTATGACCTCAATCGCGGCAGCATCGGCCTGCGCCTTGTTCCATGGGATCAGCGCCGCGTCAGTCAGGCCGATATCGAGGCCCGGATCACGCCGCAACTGGCTGACCTGGCCGGTGCGCAGGGGCGCATCTTCGGCGGCAACAGCCTTGGCTTGCGCGGCTCCTCGGGCGGGCTCAGCCTTGCGCTGACCGGGTCCAGCTATCCACAGATCGCCAGCGCGGCTGATAGCTTTGCCGAGGCGATGCGCGGCGTGCCCGGCCTGTCGGACGTGCGCGTGCAGTATCAGGCGACGCAGCCGCAACTCAATGTGCTGGTCGACCGCGCCCGCGCCTCGGATCTGGGCGTCGACATGGCGGCGCTATCGACCACCCTGCGCGCGCTGATCGACGAGGACGAGATCGCCGATCTGACCATCGAGGACGAGGCGGTGCCGATCATCCTGCAATCCAGCGCGGGCGCCGTGCGCGACCCTGCGGACCTCATGAACCTCTATGTGCGCGCCGAGGGCGGCGCGCTGGTTCCGCTCAGCCAGTTGGTGTCGTTCAAGGAAAACGGCGTGGCCGCCGAGCTTGACCGCCACGCCCAGCGCCGCGCGATCGAGCTCAGCGCCTCCATCTCGCCCGAAACGCCCCTGCGCGGGATCATCGAGGCCGTGCGCGCGCTGGCCGCAGACCAGCTGCCGGGCGAGATCGGTCTCATCTTCCTCGGCGAGGCGGCATCGCTCGACGAGACGTCGAGCGCCCTTACCGCCACCTACATCATCGCGCTGATCGTCGTCTTTCTGGTGCTTCTTGCGCAATTCGAAAGCCTGACGAGCGCGCTTGTCGTCATGACGACGGTGCCCTTCGGCATCTGCGCTGCGATCTATGCCCTGCTGCTCACCGGCACGACCATCAACATCTACAGCCAGATCGGCGTTCTGCTGCTGGTCGGTGTCATGGCCAAGAACGGCATCCTTCTGGTCGAATTCGCCGATCAGTTGCGCGACAGGGGCGCGACCGCGTCCGAGGCCGCGCTGGAGGCCGCGCGCCTGCGCCTGCGCCCCATTTCCATGACCCTCATCTGCACGGTGATGGCGGGCCTGCCCCTCATCCTCGGCAGCGGGCCGGGCGCCGAGGCGCGCGCGGCCATCGGCTGGGTCGTCTTCGGCGGCCTCGGCCTTGCCGCCGCCTTCACCCTTTTCCTGACGCCCGCGGCCTATGCGCTCATCGCGTCCGCCTCCAGCGCCCGCGCCGCCGCCGGAGAGGCACTGGAAGCGGAACTGAGCGAGGTCTAGCCGCCCCTTTCCTCTTGCTGAAAATATCCAGAAAGGAGGCGCAAACATCCACTCAAAAATCTGGGGCTGAAGGGGTCAACGCCCGCCAGACACAAACCTAAAACAGCCGCAGAACCAACACGATCACCGCCGCCGGCACAAGAACCGGATGCAGCACATGGTCGAAATAATTGCTGCTGCCCCATCCCATGACCCACATCGCCTGCGCTGTCACCGCCAACAACGGCACAAACACCATGCCCTGCCCCAGCCCATAGGCGCAAAGTGCAAGCGCGATCACCGCCACCGGAATGGGCGCATAGCCAAGCCGGTAGATATCCACCGGAAGCGCCCCCGCGGCGGACGCCAGAAACGCAATGTAGAGCGCCGCGAATACGGTCAGTTCCACGCTGCCGAACGGCTCAACGGACGCGCCTGAATGCGCCGCCATCTGTCGCAAAATGACGAAAGGCAGCACCGCGCCCACAGGGCCAAGCAGGGCGACCGCCCCGCGAAGGGGCAGCGTATCGCGCAGCACCACCGCCAGTATCAGCCCGGCACCAAGGCCCAGCGGCACCGCCAGCTGCGCCTGCATGCCAAGGCCGAGGACCAGCCACGCCAGCCAGCCGATCAACGCCCCCAGCCATATGACGCTCAGCGCGCCGGTCATGCGCCCAGCGCCCAGGCAAGGTTGAAAACATGCGCGCGGATGCCCCGCTTGGCCTGGACGCTGTAGACCAGCGCGATCCGCCCGCCCGGCACGCGGCGAAGCATCGGATAGCGTGCATCTCCGCCGCCCTCTTCCAGCGTGCGCAGGTGACGCCAAGTCTCGCCGCCATCCTCGCTGAGGACCAGATTGAGAATACCGCCATCGCCCGCATCGTCGTTGACCGCCATCAGGATCGCGCCGCCGCCGATGCTCAGGGCCGCAACAGGCGCGCTCGGGTTCGGCATGTCCGTCTTGCGCACCGCACCCCAAGTCTGCCCGCCATCCTCGGTCCGGCTGATCAGCAAATGCCGCGCGCCGCTGTCGAAATTGCGCAGGAACGCGACAGCGCGCGCGCCGTCCAGCGGCACGATCATCGGCTGGATCGCCTTCATCGGCCCGCTGATGCGGCGCATGTCGCGCACGCGGCCCTGCCCGTCGAGGCGCACCAGTGCTCCATAGGTGCGGCCCATCTCAAAATACGCCGGCAGCGCGTGGCTGCCATCCGCGTAGTCAACTATCGGGGATTTCACCAGAAAT
>Ga0115567_10004115_pt1 | contig 14239 bp, 14 predicted proteins | sample COGITO_mtgs_1204_2_FD_88679 | JGI IMG/M metagenome (GOLD analysis project Ga0115567, IMG submission 88679) | Pelagic marine microbial communities from North Sea - COGITO_mtgs_120412 | ecosystem: Environmental > Aquatic > Marine > Epipelagic | place: Germany:Helgoland, sampling site Kabeltonne... | reverse complement strand
GCCGTTCATCTTCCAATTGCCCGCTGCCAGTTTGCGCCGCATACCGCCTCCGATTTGGTCGTAGCGCGTATAATTACGCAAGCCGGCGCGCAATGCAAGCCGCGTCAAAGCGGTGAAAGCTGTTTGAAATCAGGGATGTGAGCGCAAAAGCTCACATGTCGGCGAACTTGATCGACTCGCCGCATCCGCACGCTTCGGTCACGTTTGGATTGTTGAAGCGGAAGCCCGACTCCAGCAGGCTGACCTCGTAATCGATCTGTGTGCCGAAGAGGAACATCTGCGCCATCGGCGCAATCATAACGCGCGCGCCGTGCTCTTCGACCACCTCGTCATGGGGATCGACCTCGGTCACGTAATCCATTGTGTATTCCATGCCGGCGCAGCCACCTTTCTTGACGCCGATGCGCAGACCCTGATGGCCATCCTTGGCCATGAGCCGTGCGATCTGCGTTGCGGCGCGATCAGTTATGGTGACAGCCTGCTTGCCGGGAATGCCGAACATGGGTGCGATCCTTTGCCTTTGAGTTACAATCTAGGGCCTGAGGCCGGCAATCTCAAGCGGCGGCAGGTAGATGAGGGCGCGGCGTGTCGCCTCGGCGGTCAGAAGGGCCCATCCGAACGAGGCAAGCGTGCCGATGATCACGTATTCCGCCGTGCGCTGGTCGCGCGTCGCGGTGCCAAAGCGCAGGATCGACTTGGCCGCGATCAGGAAGCCCACGCCCAACGGCTGGCCCATAAGGATCAGCGCAAAGATCAATCCCCGCTCCAGCAGGCCGATCAGGCGCCCGCCATCGCGTAAACCGTTATGGCGGATGCGGTTTCCATGCGGTCGCATGAGGAGCGCCACCGCGTATTGCCCGGCCGCCAGCGTGACGATCAGCCCGGTGGCCAGTGCCATCACGGGCAACAGCGCGGGCATACCGGCCCAAGCGCCATTGGCCCAGAGAGACGGGACCAGGACAGCCACGACAGCTAGTGTGGCAAGGTGCGCCGCCTGATCGAGCATGAATCCTCGGAAGTGGTGAAAACCACCAGTGATCTTGACAGCGTCGATGGCAACATGCGCTGCCGCCAGCAGCAGAAGCCAAAGGCTGGCCCATTGGCCTAAGGCAATCTGCGCAGTCGCCAGTACCAGCGCGCCATGCAGCAGCATGATGGAAGGGCGGCGCTTTTGCGCATTGATCCACGCGGTTTGCAGAACGAAATCCGCAAAGGTGTGGCCAAATAAAAGCGCGGTGAAGGTGGCAATCATGTGAACAACCCTCGCGACACGCAAGCTTTTTGGCTTGCTTTCTCGCAATGCAGCCGTTTGCGCTTGCCAGTGGTCATCCCTGCGCCTCGATTGCTTCGAGCGCATCCATGATCGCCGGGTAGCCCGCGCTGTTCAGCGCTTGGTCCACCGCTTGACGCGAGATGCCAAGCTCATCGGCAGCGATGCGCCGGGGGCCGGCACCGGGTGGAAGCATCCGGCACAAGGAGCGTGCCTGCGCCTGCGTCCAGCCTTGCGAGATATGATCGGCAAGCCGAAAGGCGGCATCAAGCGCGCCGCCATCGGCGTGAGCCATGAGGGTGTCGCCGGTCAGTTTATCAAGAAGACGGCCAGACGCGATGAAGACCGCGCCATGGGCACTGTTCAGGTCGGCCATCATGCGCTCCAACTCCTCCCCCTCACTGGATGCCACCGCAATGCGCGTGGCGTAGTCAGGGCTCAGATGCCGCAAGCGGGCCTTGATATAGAGCGCGAGCCGGAGCGCTAAGACGGGGCGGTTGATCGCCAGTTGCCACCCATCGCCGCCGCGTCGCGCAAATCCAGTTATGGTTCTGTCGGCGTCGGTATGGCCCCAGTCCGAACCTTGCCATGACACATTTTCGATATTGTTGACTATCGTGTCCAGCGCAGAAGGCCAGATGTCGGAAGAGGCGACGATATCGCCTGAGAGGACAGCCCACTTCATACGCAAGCATAAACACCTGCATCAAGGAAATGCAAGCTAAATCACTTGCCGTTACATGAAGCCCAGTTCAAGCCGGGCCTCATCGCTCATCATGTCCATGCCCCAGGGCGGCTCCCAGACGAGGGCGACATCGACCTGCTTGATACCGTCGAGCGGCTCGACCGCATCGGCGACCCAACCGGGCATCTCGCCCGCCACGGGGCAGCCGGGAGCGGTGAGCGTCATGGTGATCTTGACCGCGTTCTCATCGTCGATGTCGATCGTATAGATGAGGCCCAGATCATAGATATTGACCGGAATTTCCGGGTCGAACACGCTCCGGCACGCCTCGACGATCGCCTCGTATTTCGGGTGCCCGGTAGACGATGGGGCGATCAGCGGGATGCCCTCGAAGGGCTGTGGATTTTCGGTCATGTCATATCCTGCAGCTTTGCCTGAGTGAATATATAGGGATTAGGCGCCGCCACGTAAAGTGCGCGCGTGGCGCGGGCCGCCGCATCACTTTTCCTTGCGTTTGCGGATGGGGACGGGCCGCACACGCGCCTCGATCGTCTCATAAAGCTTGCCGACGATATTCTTGCCGGTCGAGCCTTCGATCCCTTCAAAGCCGGGCGAGGAATTCACCTCAAGCACCTTGGGGCCTTTTTCCGCGCGCAACAGGTCGACGCCCGCCATGTTCAGATTAAAGGCGCGGGCCGCCCGCAGGGCCGTCTCGCGCTCGTCCTTGGTGATCCGGACCGTTTGGGCGCTGCCGCCCCGGTGAAGGTTCGAGCGGAAATCGCCCTCGGCGCCGGTACGCTTCATCGACGCGACGACCTTGCCGCCTATCACGAGGCACCGGATGTCCTCGCCCGCAGCTTCCTTGACGAAATCCTGCACGAGGAAGTTGGCCTTGAGCCCGCGAAAGGCGTCGATGACGGATTCGGCGGCCTTGCGCGTCTCAGCCAGGACCACCCCCTTGCCTTGGGTCGATTCCAGCAGTTTCACGATCAGAGGCGCGGTACCGACGAGGGCGATGATGTTGCCGGTATCGCGCGGCGAGGCGGCGAAGGCGGTGTTGGGCATGCCGATCTTGGCCCGCGCCATGATCTGATGCGCGTGCAGCTTGTCCCGGCTGGCGACGATGCCGGCCGAACCGTTGACGCAATAGGTGCCGATCGTCTCGAACTGGCGCAGGATCGCGGCGCCATAGGGCGTGACCGAGGCGCCGATGCGCGGGATCACGGCATCGAACCGGGGCAGGCGCTTGCCGTCGTAATGCACCTCGGGCGCCATCGCGTTGATCGCCATGTAGCAGCGCGTGGTGTTGACGACCTCGACGGTATGGCCGCGTTTCTCGCCCTCCTCGACCAGACGCCGCGTGCTGTAATTGTCCTCGCGACTGAGCACCGCGATGCGCAGCGCGCGGTCGGGCGCCTCGCTGCGCATCTTGGAGGTGGTGTAGACGTCGTAATTCAGCTCGGGCTGCAGGAACCGGTCCGTGGCGACGATCGAGATGTGGTCCTTGAGCGCCTGTCGCCCCAGGAGCATGCGGCTGGCCATGCCGTTGCGGTTGGTCAGGGTGATTTCGATGGGCCAGCTGTCGCCGTTCACCGAAAGGGGGGTTTCGATGACGAAACGGGACTCGCTCTCGCCGTTGGAGGAGGTCACTTCGCGCCGGTCGATGATGAAGGCCGAGCAGGGGATCACCAGATCGTCGCGGCCGGGAATGGGATGCAGGGTAAAGCGGACCTTGGGCCGCGCGGCGGGCCCGAATGTCTCGATATCGAAGGCATGCAGCGCGGAAGTACGCGCGCCGGTGTCGACCTTGGCACGCAGGGCAGGCACGCCCAGCTTTGGCAAGGCGATCCATTCCTCCCATCCGAATTGCAGCTGATCTGGCGCGTCGGAGGGTGACATGAGACTTGATCCTTTCGGGGAGCGGGCATGAAGCGCACTTGTTTATATCGATTCGGTCCAAGGTAAAGCCTTTACAGCCCCAACGTAAACCGGACTGCCCATGCGTCAGTCCCGGTTGACGTCGCCGCGCACGCGCCGGACCTGTCCGTCATCGAGGCGAAAGAGGCGGCGCAGCACCGCCCATGCGGCCAGCGACAGCACGGCCCAGAGCGCCAGAAGCAAAGGCAGCCCCAGCGCGCCGGGGGCGACGACCAGAAGCAGACCCACGAGCGCCGCGCCGACGGCAAATCCAAGCGCGAGGAATCCCGGCAGGACGATTTCGATGATCGCCAGCAACAGCGCGCCGGCCATCCAGACCCACCAAAGCTGCCAGAGCGGCAGGGCCTGGACCGCGTCGATCATCCCTTGCCCTTCAGCATCGAAAACGCGTTGCCGAACGCTTCGAGTGCGTTTGCGGGCACGAGAATGGTCGAGGAGGACGGGCTGGCGCCCAGCGCGCCCAGCGCCTCGACCTGTTTCAGGGCGACCTGATATTGCGCCGCCTCAAGGCCGTTATCGGCAATGGCGCGCGCGACGACCGAGGTGGCGTAGGCTTCGGCATCGGCGGAAATGCGGCGGGCCTTGGCGATCTGCTCGGCGGCATAAAGCTCGGCGTCGGCATTCAGCTCGACCGCGCGCTTGCGGCCCTCGGCCTCGGTCACGTGGGCGCGGCGGGCCCGCTCGGCGTTCAGCTGTTGCAGCATGGCCTCGCGCGTCGCCTGATCCAGATTGACGTCGAGGATCTCGGCGCGGGTCACTTCGATGCCCCAGTTATCAACCGCATCCTCAACCGTCGCCTTGATCGTGCCGATCAGTTGCGAGCGGTTCGATTGCACCTCGTCAAGGTCCATCTTGCCCATCTCGGCACGCACGATGCCGGCGACGGTGGTGGCGATGGCGCCGTCGATGTCGCGGATGCGGTAGACTGTCTTTTCGGGCTGCACGATCCGGTAGAAGACCGAGCTGTCGACCTGCACCAGCACGTTGTCCTTAGTGATCGCGTCCTGGCTGGCGGTCGGCAATTGCCGCTCCAGAATGGAAATCTTGTGCGCGATCTTGTCCAGAAAGGGCACGATCATGTTGATGCCCGGCCCGAGCACGGAATGAAGGCGCCCGAACCGTTCGACCACATGCTGTTCTGACTGGGGCACGATCTTGATCGCCTTGAAGATCACGAGAATGATCAGCAGCGCCAGAAGGATCCAGAGCAGGTTGGACGATAAAAGGTCCAGAATCATGTCTTCGGTCACAATGGCATCCCTGAAATCACGCCTGCCGCTGCATGCGATGGCTTTTGCAAACCAGCATAATGCGCTTTATGCAGCGGCAAAAGTGAATAAGGGCTGAAGCCGATGACGAAACGGGTCGAATTTGAGGTGAGCGCCACGGACGGCCGTGCGCGGACGGGCGTGATCCGCACCCCGCGCGGGAATATCAGAACGCCTGCCTTCATGCCCGTGGGCACGGCGGCGACCGTCAAGGCGATGATGCCCGAAAGCGTGGCGGCGACCGGCGCCGACATCCTTTTGGGCAATACCTATCACCTGATGCTGCGTCCGACGGCCGAGCGGATCGCAAAGCTGGGCGGCCTGCACGATTTCATGAACTGGCAGGGACCGATCCTGACCGACAGCGGCGGGTTTCAGGTGATGAGCCTTGCCGATCTGCGCAAGCTGACCGAGGAGGGCGTGGCCTTCCGCAGCCATATCGACGGCTCGAAGCATATGCTGACGCCCGAACGTTCGATGGAAATTCAGGCGTTTCTGGGCAGCGATATCGTGATGTGCTTTGACGAATGCCCGGCGCTGCCCGCAACCGACAAGGCCGTGGCAGCCAGTATGGAGCTGTCGATGCGGTGGGCCCGGCGCTCCAGGGAGGCGTTCGGCGACCGGCCCGGTCACGCGCTCTTCGGCATCCAGCAGGGCGGCGTGACCGAAGAGCTTCGCGGGCTGAGCGCCGGGAGGCTCGTCGAGATCGGCTTTGACGGCTACGCCATCGGCGGGCTGGCCGTCGGCGAGGGGCAGGAGGCGATGTTCGGCGTGCTGGACTACGCGCCCGCCATGCTCCCCAAGGACAAGCCGCGCTATCTGATGGGGGTCGGCAAGCCCGACGATATCGTCGGCGCGGTCGCGCGCGGCGTCGACATGATGGACTGCGTTCTGCCGTCGCGCTCGGGGCGCACGGGGCAGGCGTGGACGCGGCGCGGACAGGTCAACATCAAGAATGCGCGCCATGCAGACGACCCGCGCCCCCTGGACGAGGAATGTGGCTGCCCGGCCTGCCGCAATTACAGCCGCGCCTACCTGCATCACGTTTTCCGCGCGCAGGAGATGATCAGCGGCATGCTGCTGACATGGCACAATCTGCACTACTACCAGCAGATCATGGCGGGCATGCGCGGCGCCGTCGCAGAGGGGCGCCTCGCAGCCTGGCAGGCAGGTTTTCACGCGGCGCGCAGCGAGGGCGATATCGACCCGCTCTAGCCGCGCCCATGGTCCGATGTAAGGCCACCTTTCCGATCATCACGAAAACTGATGCCCCTGCGCCTTGCTGCAGCGCAGCAAGCCCTTAGGTATTCGGCACATTACCTCACATCCGAAAAGGTATCATCACCATGACCGAAGCACTTTTTACCCCCATCGACGCAGGCGCGATCCATGCCGAAAACCGCATCGCGATGGCCCCGCTGACGCGCAACCGCGCGGACAATGACACGGGCGAGGTCGGCGACATGCATGTCGATTACTACCGCCAGCGCGCGGGCGCCGGGATCATCATCACCGAAGCCACGCAGATCAGCCCCGAGGGCAAGGGATACTTCCAGACCCCCGGCATCCATACCGAAGGCCAGGTCGCCGCATGGCGCCGCGTGACCGATGCGGTGCATGAGGCCGGTGGCAAGATTGTGATCCAGCTGTGGCATGTCGGCCGCATCAGCCACACCTCGCTGCAGCCTAGCGGCGCGCAGCCCGTCGCACCCTCGGAGATTGCCGCAGGTGTTCAGACGTTCACCGCAGACGGCTTCGAGGACACCTCGGTGCCGCGCGCACTGGAACTCGGCGAGATGCCGCGCCTTGTCGCCGACTACGTCCACGCCGCCAAGATGGCCAAGAAGGCCGGGTTTGACGGCGTAGAGGTTCATGGCGCGAATGGCTATCTGCTGGACCAATTCCTGAAGACCGGCAGCAACCACCGCACCGATGGCTATGGCGGCAGCAAGGAGAACCGCGTGCGCCTTTTGCTGGAGGTCCTGGAGGCCGTCACAGGGGTCTGGGGCGGCGACCGCACCGGTCTGCGCCTGTCGCCATTCTCGCCCGCGAACGGGATCGAGGATGCAAACCCGCAGGAGACGTTCGAATATCTGGTGCCGGAGCTGAATCGCTTCGGCCTCAGCTACCTGCACGTGATCGAGGGCGCGACAGGCGGCCCGCGCGATCTGGCCGAGGGCCAGAGCCTTGCCGCGCTGCGCAGGCTCTTCGACGGCGTCTACATGGGCAATAACGGCTATGATCGCGCAATGGCGATCGAGGCGGTGCGCGGCGGCGCGGCCGATATGGTCGCCTTCGGTGTGCCTTTCATCGCCAATCCCGATCTGCCCGAGCGACTGCGGCAGAACGCGCCTCTGAATGCGCCCGACAAGGACACGTTCTACGGCGGCGGGCGCGAGGGGTATACCGACTACCCCGCACTGCCCGAAACGGTCGCCTGAGCTGTCCGGGCCGGGGGCGCCATCTGTGCCGCCCCCGGAAGCCGCGCGCAAATTTAAATGAATCGATGCAGGGCAGGTCCTTGCCCTGCACGCGCCGCAGCGTCATTCTGGGCGCCGAGGTTGAAAGCGGCAGGGCACTGCCCCAAATTAGATCATCAGATGGAGAGGGCATGGTCGCCGCCGGGCGGGGCCGGACCCTCTTGCCAAGAAAGGGCCGGATAGAAATCCGGACCGATACATAAGGAAAGAGCATGAAAGACCCCCTCAACTCCTCCTACCCGGTGTTGCCGCTGCGCGACATCGTCGTATTTCCGCACATGATCGTGCCGCTGTTCGTGGGACGCGAGAAATCGGTGCGTGCGCTGGAAGAGGTCATGTCGGACGACAAGCATATCCTGCTGTCCAGCCAGATCGACCCGAGTGTAGACGATCCCGACGCGGCGGGCATCTACAAGGCCGGCGTGCTGGCCAATGTCCTGCAATTGCTGAAACTGCCCGACGGCACCGTCAAGGTGCTGGTCGAGGGTGTCGCGCGGGTGCGGATCACCGAATATATCGACAATGACGATTTCTTTGAGGCGCGGGCAGAATACCTGACCGAAATGCCGGGCGACGCTACCACGATCGAGGCTCTGCTGCGCAGTGTCACGAACGAGTTCGAGCGGTATTCCAAGGTCAAGAAGAATGTCCCCGAAGAAGCCATGACCGCCGTGTCGGACGCGGACGATCCCGCGCGCCTTGCGGATCTGGTCGCCGGGCATCTGGGGATCGAGGTCGCGCAGAAGCAGGAGCTTCTGGAGACGCTGATCGTCAGCGAGCGGCTGGAAAAGGTCTTTGGCCTGATGCAGGGCGAAATGAGCGTTCTGCAGGTCGAGAAGAAGATCAAGACGCGCGTCAAGAGCCAGATGGAGCGCACCCAGCGCGAGTATTACCTGAATGAGCAGATGAAGGCCATTCAGAAGGAGCTGGGCGATGGCGAGGACGGCGAGGGCGAAGTCGCCGAGCTGGAAAAGCGCGTATCCGAGACCAAGCTGAGCAAGGAGGCCCGCGAAAAGGCGGATGCCGAGCTGAAAAAGCTGAAGAACATGAGCCCGATGAGCGCCGAGGCGACGGTGGTGCGCAACTATCTGGACTGGATGCTGTCGATCCCGTGGGGCGTCAAGTCGCGCGTCAAAAAGGATCTGTCGCGCGCCGAGCAGGTGCTCGATGACGATCATTATGGTCTTGAAAAGGTCAAGGAGCGCATCGTCGAATATCTGGCCGTGCAGCAACGCTCGAAAAAGCTGAAAGGACCGATCATGTGCCTTGTCGGCCCTCCGGGCGTGGGCAAGACCAGCCTTGGCAAATCGGTTGCGCGGGCCACGGGGCGCGAGTTCATCCGCATCTCGCTTGGCGGCGTGCGGGACGAGTCCGAGATCCGGGGCCACCGGCGCACCTATATCGGCTCCATGCCCGGCAAGATCATTCAGGCACTGAAAAAAGCCAAGACGACCAATCCGCTGATCCTGCTGGATGAGATCGACAAGATGGGTCAGGATTTCCGGGGCGATCCGGCGTCCGCCATGCTTGAGGTGCTGGACCCCGAGCAGAACAGCACGTTTGTCGACCACTACCTCGAGGTCGAGTATGACCTGTCAAACGTGATGTTCCTGACCACGTCCAACAGCTACAACATGCCCGGACCGCTGCTCGACCGGATGGAAATCATTCCGCTCTCCGGCTACACCGAGGACGAAAAGCGTGAGATCGCCAAGCAACATCTGCTGTCCAAGCAGGTCAAGAACCATGGCCTGAAGAAGGGCGAGTTCGAGCTGACCGATGGCGCGCTGACCGATATCATCCGCTACTATACCCGCGAGGCGGGCGTGCGGAACCTGGAGCGCGAGATCGCCAAGGTCGCGCGCAAGGCGGTGACGCGGATCATCAAGAAAGAGGTGAGTTCGGTCACGGTGACGCCCGAAAACCTCAGTGACTATCTGGGCGTGCGCAAGCACAAGTTCGGCCTTGCCGAGGATGCCGATCAGGTCGGTGTCGTCACCGGGCTGGCCTATACCTCGGTCGGGGGCGAGCTTCTGAACATCGAGGCGCTGCGCCTGCCGGGCAAGGGCCGGATGAAGACCACTGGCACGCTGGGCGATGTCATGAAGGAATCGATCGACGCGGCCAACAGCTATGTCCGCTCGGTCGCGCCCGCCATCGGGATCAAGCCGCCGCGCCTTGAGAAGTGGGACATCCACGTCCACGTGCCCGAAGGCGCCACACCCAAGGACGGGCCGAGCGCGGGCCTTGCGATGGTGACGTCCATCGTCTCGGTGCTCACCGGGATTCCGGTGCGCAAGGATATCGCGATGACCGGCGAGGTAACGCTGCGCGGCAACGCGCTGCCCATCGGCGGTCTGAAGGAGAAGTTGCTGGCGGCGCTGCGCGGTGGGATCAAGACGGTTCTGATCCCTGCCGAGAACGAAAAGGATCTGATCGAGATCCCGGACAACGTCAAGGAAGGGCTGAACATCGTACCCGTCACTCATGTCCGCGACGTTCTGCGCCTCGCTCTGACGCGCGCGCCCGAGCCCATCGAGTGGGACGAGGCCGCCGAGGAAGCAGCGGCGGCTGAAGCCGCGCTCAAGGCCGGGCCTGATGCGGCGGGTGCAACCGCGCATTGAGTGCGATCCGCGCAGGAGTGCCGCGGCTATGAAAAAGAGACGGGCGCCCAAATCGGGCGCCCGTTCTACATTTCAAATCGACCTCTTGCAGGCCGGACCAGATCCCGGCCTCACGCTCAGTTCGCGGCGATCAGCGCCGTGATGAACACCAGCGCCGTCAGTGAGATGGCGACCATCTCGGCCTGATTGGCCGAAGAACTGGCCGTCTCCGCTTCGATCACCGCCGGCTCCATGACGGGCGGATTGACGTTTCCGGCAATCGCCGGTGCACCGATTGTCATTGTGGCCGCAAAGGCCGCTACGTAAATTCTTTTCATGTCTTTGTCCCCAAGACTATTCGTGCCCCGCCCAATGGCTTTTCCGAGTGTCACTCAGCCGTCTCAAGACGGCTCCGTGCAGGGCGAGTTCGAATCTTTCACCATAGTTACGCTGCGTCAATAAACTTTGAAAAGCGCCGCGCAGACTATGGCAGATCGGCATCAGTGCCCGCGCGCTGCAAGTCCGCAAGAAGGGCGCGGTACGTCTTTTCGGCCCGCGCGATACGCGGCGCCGGCAAAGACGTGTTCTCGACCCTTATGAGCGCCTCGAAGGCCAGAAAAAAAGGCAGGACGGCACGGCGTTCGTGCGCGGACATCCCGAACGCCTCGACGAACGCGGCAAGGCAGAGCCGGTCGACGCCCAAGACCTCGCGGCCCGAAAGACGCAGGCGCCTGCGGCCCATATGCATGGCAAAGCGTGCGACATCCTTGAGCACCGGCAGCCGCCTCGAGCCGCCCAGGTCGATACCCGTCAGGCGCGGGCCGTCCGCGATCAGGTTATTGGGATGAAAATCGCCGTGGCAAATGGCCGTCCGCCACGGCGCGTTTTCGATTAGAGGGGCCAGCCGCTCCATCTGGGCGAGAATGCCCCGTTCGATATCGCGCAGCCGCGCGAATGGCTGCTGCGCAGAGGCGCGGGCGGCGCGTCTGATCCAAGCCACAGGCTGGGCTTCGGTCCGGTCCTCGGTCGCCCGGGTGGCGGCGCGCAGCCATGCTGCGGCGGGCGCCATAAAGGCGGGCCGCCCGGACGGGTCCATGTCGTAAAGCAGGCTCATCAGCGGCGATCCGGGCACATCCTGCTGCACCGTCACGCCCACTTGCGTCGCGGCGCAAAACGGCTCAGGGATGCGCAGATCGTCTGTCGACATATGCGGCCAGAGGCGCTGCATCTCGACCCACTCGCGGCGCGCAGCCTCTTGGGCATCCGCGCCCAGATGGATGCGGAAGATGGCCGCGCGTCCCTCGAAATCGCCGCGCAGGATCGCGCGTTTGCCCGCGACATGGCGCAGCAGATCGCGCGGCACGGCGGCGCTCAGGCGCGGCTCTTGCCGGATTGCCGCCTCCAGACGGGCGGCAATCTGCTCCATCGTGTCGAAATCCGGGATCGGGGGCAGGGGCGCGCTCATCGGTGCAGTCAAGCGCAGGGGCGCGGCGCGGTCAACGCATCAATGCCGCGCGCATCGATTGAACCCGCCCGGCGGCGCGGCTATGCTATCAACAGATCCGACCCTCGCGACAGTTTCCACACCGAAAGGCCCCGATATGAGCGACACACCCGTAGCAGACATGACGTTCGAGCAGGCCATGGCCGAGCTGGAACAGGTGGTCGGGCGGCTTGAGCGCGGCGATGTGGCGCTGGACGAGTCCATCACCCTTTACGAGCGCGGCGCCGCGTTGAAAAAGCGCTGCGATTCCAAGCTGAAGGAGGCCGAAGAGAAGGTCGCCGCGATCACGCTGGACAGCGACGGAGAGCCGGTCGGCCTCAAGCCCGTCGAAGGGCTCTGAGCGCGGTGGAGGCGGAGCTTCGCGCGGGGCATAGGGCCGTCGAGGCGCATCTGGAGCGCGTCCTGTCGGGTATCCCGGACAGCGATGTGGCGCAGGCGATGCGCCACGCGACCTTTGGCGGCAAACGCTTGCGTGCGTGCCTCGTTCTGGCCTCAGCGCGGCTGCACGGCGTGGCCGAGGCTGCGGCGATCTGGCCTGCGACCGCCATCGAGGCGATGCATGCCTACAGTCTCGTGCATGACGATCTGCCTTGCATGGACGACGACGATGCCCGGCGCGGCCAGCCGACCGTGCATGTCAAATGGGACGAAATGACTGCCGTGCTGACGGGCGACGCGCTGCAGGCACTGGCGTTCGAGCTGGCCGCGCATCCGGAGGCGGGCAGCGGCGCCGTGCGCGCCGAGCTGGCGCTTAGCCTCGCGCGGGCGGCGGGGGCTGCCGGCATGGTGCTGGGACAGGCGCTGGACATGGCGGCCGAGCGTCCGGGCGCGGCGCTTGATCTGGCGCAGATCAGCGCATTGCAGCACGGCAAGACCGGCGCGCTCTTTGAGTGGAGCGCTGCTGCGGGCGCGCGGATGGCCGGCGCCGATCCCGCGCCGCTGATCCGCTACGCCGCTGCCATGGGGCAGGCGTTTCAGATCCGCGACGACGTGATCGACGTCACCGGCGACGCCGCTGCCGCCGGCAAGGCCGTGGGCAAGGATGCGGCGGCGGGCAAGGCGACCTTCGTGTCGCTTCTGGGGCTCGACGGTGCCCGCGCCCGCGCCTTAGCGCTGGTTGACGAGGCCGAGGCCGCGCTATCTGATTATGCTGATGCGGCGGCTCCCTTGCGGCGCATCGCCCGCTTCGCTATCTCGCGTGACAGCTGACCTGACGCCCCGGGGAGGGGCAGTGCCATGACGACAGATCCCGACACAGGCCCCGCCACCGGGCCCGAAACGCCGTTGCTGGACCGCATTTCCGGACCGGCCGACCTGAAGCGGCTGAGCGATGCCGACCTGTCGCGCCTTGCGGGCGAGTTGCGCGCCGAGACCATTCACTCCGTCTCGCAGACGGGCGGGCATCTGGGCGCGGGTCTGGGCGTGGTCGAGTTGACGGTGGCGCTGCATGCGGTCTTCGATGCGCCGCGCGACAAGATCATCTGGGATGTCAGCCATCAAAGCTATCCGCACAAGATCCTGACGGGCCGCCGCGACCGGATGAAGACGCTGCGCCAGAAGGATGGCATCAGCGGATTCACCAAACGATCCGAGTCGCCCTTCGATCCCTTCGGTGCGGCCCATTCCAGCACCTCGATCAGTGCCGCACTCGGCTTTGCCGTGGCGCGCGATCTGGGCGGCGCGTGCGAGACCGGCCATGGCGATGCGGTCGCCATCATCGGCGACGGCGCGATGAGCGCAGGCATGGCCTTCGAGGCGCTGAACAATGCGGGCGATCTGGGCAAGCGCCTGTTCGTCATCCTCAACGATAACGAGATGTCGATTGCGCCGCCCGTCGGCGCATTGTCGTCATACCTGTCGCGCCTTTACGCCGAGCAACCCTTTCAGGAGCTGAAGGCAGCGGCCAAGGGCGCCGTCTCGCTTCTGCCCGGCCCGTTTCAGGAGGGCGCGCGCCGCGCCAAGGAAATGCTCAAGGGACTTGCCGTGGGCGGCACCCTTTTCGAGGAACTGGGGTTTTCCTATCTCGGGCCGATCGACGGGCACGATATGGAGCAGCTTTTGCCGATCCTGCGCACGGTCCGCCAGCGCAGTACCGGGCCGATGCTGATCCATGTGCTGACCAAGAAGGGCAAGGGCTATGCCCCCGCCGAGGGCGCGGACGATGGCGGGCACGCGACTGCGAAATTCGATATCAAGACCGGCAAGCAGAGCAAGGCGCCCAGCAATGCGCCCAGCTATACCTCGGTTTTCGGGCGCGCGCTGCTCGATCACGCCAGCCGGGACGAGCGTATTGTCGCCGTGACGGCCGCGATGCCGGGTGGTACCGGCCTGGGCCTCATGGCCGAGCGCTATCCCTCGCGCACCTTCGATGTCGGCATCGCCGAGCAGCATGCCGTAACCTTCTGCGCGGGCATGGCCGCCGGGGGCTTGCGACCCTTCTGCGTGCTCTATTCCACGTTCTTGCAGCGCGGATACGACCAGGTCGTGCACG
>Ga0115567_10004111_pt1 | contig 14243 bp, 9 predicted proteins | sample COGITO_mtgs_1204_2_FD_88679 | JGI IMG/M metagenome (GOLD analysis project Ga0115567, IMG submission 88679) | Pelagic marine microbial communities from North Sea - COGITO_mtgs_120412 | ecosystem: Environmental > Aquatic > Marine > Epipelagic | place: Germany:Helgoland, sampling site Kabeltonne... | reverse complement strand
GCGGGCCAATGGTGCTGGATGCGCTGATCAAAATCAAAAATGAAAAAGATAGCAGCCTCACTTTCCGCCGGTCGTGCCGCGAGGGTATTTGCGGCTCTTGTTCGATGAATATTGATGGCACCAATACGCTTGCCTGTTTGAAAAGCATCAGCGATGTCAAAGGCGATGTCAGCATCTATCCATTGCCGCATATGCCAGTCGTCAAGGATTTGGTTCCCGATCTTAGTAATGCCTATCGGCAATTGACCTCTATTGAACCTTGGCTGAAGACCGATACCGCAGTGGCTGATGGCGGCGAGCGCCGGCAATCGCCTGCCGAGCGTGAAAAGCTGGACGGCTTGTGGGAATGTGTTTTGTGCTTTAGCTGTTCGACCGCCTGTCCAAGCTATTGGTGGAATAGTGATGAATATCTCGGCCCGGCTGTTTTGTTGCAGGCCTATCGCTGGATTTCGGATAGCCGTGATGAGCAAAAACGCGAACGGCTTGATGCGCTTGACGACAGTTTTTCGCTTTATCGTTGCCATACGATCATGAATTGCGCGAAAACCTGTCCAAAGGGATTGAATCCGGGCAAGGCGATTGCGGGCATTAAAAGCGAGATGGCGCAGCGGTAATTTCCGGCGTAGGATTTCGGTCAAAGTCACAAGCTGGTAAATCTTCATGACGAATGGCCGAACCGACCAAAGCCTTTATCCAAGCCAGAGACTGGCCGCAAAGATTGCCGCCAAAACCCTGCATGCCGATCCGGCACAGGCGGCCGTTGCTGCGCGCCTTGACCAGCTTATTGACAGATTGCAGGCAGCCGCGCTGTCACGCCGCAAATTACCGATGGTGATCCGCCAGATAATGGGCCAGATAATAGGCCAGTTATTTGGCCGGATGTTGCCGCCTGATCAATCACCGGCCAAAGGGCTGTATATTTATGGCGGGGTTGGCCGCGGCAAAACCATGCTGATGGATATGTTCCATGACTCGGTTGTTGCACAGGGGCTGAATCGGCCAGATTTACCGGCCGTTTGGCGGCTTCATTTCCATGATTTTATGGTTCTGGCGCAAGATGTGATTCATCAAGCGCGAAGTACAGGCGCTGATGATCCGATTGAAATGGCCGCTGCCGATCTGGCGCGGCGCGGCGCAGTGATTTGTTTCGATGAAATGGAAGTGCGCGATATTGCCGATGCGATGATTTTGGCGCGACTGTTTTCAGGCATGTTGAAACGCGGCGTCATTGTTGTCGCCACGTCAAACCGGCATGCGGATGATCTTTATAAAAACGGGCTTCACCGCGACCGGTTTTTGCCGTTCATTGATCTTTTGAAACAGCGATGCGAGATGTGCCAGCTTGATGATGGCACTGATTGGCGCGGTGCGGTTCTGGCCGATTTGCCAGCATGGCATGTGCCATCACAAACGGCCCGTCCACAATTGGAATCGGCCTTTGACAAGCTTGCTGGTGGCGTGGAAATCACTGCCGAGACGATTCGTGTTGCAGGGCGGGATATTACCATTGAACGTGCGGCTGGTGATGTTGGGTTTGCCAGTTTTGCCAGCTTGTGCGATGTGCCACTTGGCGCGCGCGATTATCTTGCCATTGCTGGTCGCTTTGCCGGTCTTGTGTTAAGTGATGTGCCGCAATTTACCGATGCAAATGAAAATGTTGCCCGCCGCTTTATGTGGTTGATTGATGCGCTTTATGATCGTGGCCGGTTTTTAATTGCGTCGGCCGAAGCCGATATTGGCCATCTCTATCAAGGCCATCAATGGCAATTTGAATTTGCCCGCACCGCATCACGGCTTGGTGAAATGGCGAAGCGTGGCAAGATGCAGGACAGCGCCTAAAGACCCGTCGTCAAGACCCGTCATTAATCTGGCCAAAGTCCTGTTTTTTCGGGTTTGTTCTTGTATGTTATTTCATAGTTATGTACACCAAAAATACGTGCTTCGCGGGGCGGTATAGCCTCAAAAGATTGCGTGGTGCGATTTCTCCCTGCAATTTATGGAATTCATTGATATGGCACGAAATAAAATCTCCCTTATTGGCGCTGGTAATATCGGCGGTACTTTGGCGCTTCTGGCTGGGCTAAAAGAGCTTGGCGATGTGGTGCTTTTCGACATTGCCGAAGGCATCCCGCAAGGCAAGGCGCTTGACATTGCGCAGGCAAGCCCGATCGAGGGTTTTAATGCAAATGTGTCTGGCGCCAATGATTATGCCGCGCTGACTGGAAGTGATGTGGTGATTGTGACCGCTGGTGTGGCACGCAAGCCAGGCATGAGTCGCGACGATTTGATTGGCATCAATACCAAGGTAATGCATCAGGTTGGCGCTGGCATCAAGGATCATTGTCCGGATGCATTTGTGATTTGTATCACCAACCCGCTTGATGTGATGGTTGGCATTTTGCAAAAGGCATCTGGCCTGCCAACCAACAAGGTTGTTGGCATGGCTGGTGTTCTTGATTCGGCACGGTTCCGTCTGTTCTTGGCTGAAGAATTTGATGTGTCTGTTGAAGATGTGACAGCCTTTGTTCTTGGCGGACATGGCGATACGATGGTGCCGCTTGTGCGGTATTCAGCTGTTGCTGGCATTCCGGTTCCTGATCTGATCAAGATGGGCTGGTCAACCGATGCGAAAATTGCCGAAATCGTTCAGCGTACCCGTGATGGCGGCGCTGAAATCGTTGGGCTATTGAAAACCGGATCGGCTTTTTATGCGCCAGCATCATCTGCCATCGATATGGCTGATGCTTATTTAAAAGACAAAAAGCGGCTTTTGCCATGTGCGGCTTATGTTGATGGCGCCTATGGTCTGAACGGGCTTTATGTTGGTGTGCCGGTTATTCTTGGCGCCAATGGTGTCGAGCGGATTGTCGAAATTGCCCTTGATGCTGATGAGCAGGCAATGTTTGATAATTCGGTCGCGGCGGTTAAAGCCCTGAATGAGGTTGTTGATAACCTCTAGGCATCTGGCCTTTGCGCAAGACGCTTTTAACAAAACCAGGTGGCCGGTTATATCCGGCCTTCTGTGTAATGACCGGAATGCGGTCTTGATAGGTTGAAAATGTCGGATTTTTGACCCAAGCATGTGGAATTGATTGCCATAAGGCAGGAAATCTCTATACGACTTGAATTACCGAAATTAACGAATAGACTAAACCTTGTGTTTGAGCCTTTACACGCTAGGAAATGTGAATTGTTTCATGGATGATATTGCTTCTAATGTTGGTGATGTGGCAGCCGCTACAGAGATCGATTTCAGTCTGCTTTCTGGCGCAAATGCCACGTTCATAGCTGAAATGAACAAGGCGTGGCGTGACAACCCGTCATCGGTTGACCGGCATTGGGCAGCCTATTTCGAGCAGCTTGGCAAGGCGGCTGATTTTGGTGCTGATACCGAAGCTGGGCCAAGCTGGGGTCGGCCGCAAAGCCGCGTTGTTGGCGCGGTCGATGCTGATGCATCAATCAAGGCAGTGGCACAGGCACATAAATCGGGAAGCAATATCAATGCTGGCGATATGCGCGCCGCAACCTTGGATTCGCTTCGTGCGGTGATGTTGATCCGGGCCTATCGTATTCGTGGTCATCTTCTAGCAAATCTTGATCCATTGGCGCTTGAAGAAAAGCCGCTTCATCCCGAGCTTGATCCGGCAAGCTATGGCTTTGGTGATGATGATTGGGATCGGCCAATCTTTATTGATTTTGTCTTGGGGCTGGAAACCGCGACATTAACCGAAATCATTGATCGGCTTCGCCAGACCTATTGCGGCACGATTGGTGTTGAATTTATGCATATTCAGGATCCGGCGCAAAAAGCCTGGATTCAAGAACGCATCGAGGCGATTGGCAATCAAACCAGCTTTACCGTCAAAGGCAAGCAGGCGATTTATGAACGTCTTGTCGATGCTGAAGAATTTGAACGTTATCTTCACAAGAAATATACCGGCACCAAAAGATTTGGCATGGATGGCGGTGAATCGGTCATTCCAGCGCTTGAACAAATATTGAAACGCGGCAGTCAGCTGGGGCTTCGCGAGGCAGTGATTGGCATGGCCCATCGTGGCCGGTTAAATGTGCTTCATAATGTATTGCAAAAGCCATTTCGCGCGATTGTGTCTGAATTTCTGGGTAATCCTGCTAATCCCGAAGATGTTGGTGGTTCGGGTGATGTGAAATATCATATGGGCGCTTCGGCAGATCGCGAATTTGACAAGATTGATGTGCATTTGTCGATGGCACCAAACCCGTCGCATCTGGAAATTGTTGATCCGGTTGTTGTCGGGCGTGTCAGAGCCAAGCAGCAACAGCGTGGTGATGCTGATCGGACTGAAGTTCTTGGCATTCTGCTTCATGGTGATGCGGCTTTCGCCGGACAGGGCGTGGTTGCCGAAACCTTTGCCTTTTCGGCGCTTCGCGGCTATCGCACCGGCGGCACAATTCATATTGTGGTGAATAACCAAATCGGCTTTACCACCAGCCCTCATTATTCGCGGTCGTCACCCTATCCGACCGATGTTGCCAAAATGGTCATGTCGCCGATTTTCCATGTGAATGGTGATGATCCTGAAGCGGTTGTTCACGCGGCGCGAATTGCCACTGAATTCCGGCAAGCCTTTGGCACCGATGTGGTCATTGATATGTTTTGCTATCGCCGGTTTGGTCACAATGAAGGTGACGAACCAGCCTTTACCCAGCCTTTGATGTATAAAGCCATTAGCGAGCATCCATCGGTTCGGCAAATCTATGCGTCGCGGCTTGTTGCCGAAGGTGTTTATGACGAGGCTGCTGCCAATAAGGTCATTGATGACCGGATTGCCCATCTTGATGATGAATTTGCGGCTGGCACGAATTACCTGCCAAATAAGGCCGATTGGCTTGAGGGCAGTTGGTCGGGCATGGTTGCAGCGCATGGTGATGACCGGCGCGGCGATACGGCTGTTGATTTTGACCGGCTATATAAAATTGGTGAGGTGATGACCACAGCGCCAGGTCATATGACGTTAAACAGCAAATTGCTTCGTATTATGAAGGCGCGCGCTGACAGCATTACCACAGGTAAAGGCATTGATTGGGCAACGGCCGAACATCTGGCCTTTGGCGCAACTTTGCTTGATGGCAATCCGGTGCGTTTATCTGGCCAAGATTCCTGTCGCGGCACCTTTAGCCAGCGTCATGCTGTTTTTGTCGATCAGCAAACCGAAGAGCGCTATACGCCGCTTGCTAATCTTGATGAAAATCAGGCAATTTTCGAAGTCATTGATTCGCCGCTTTCCGAAGCGTCGGTTATGGGGTTTGAATATGGCTTTTCCCAAGCCGAACCAAATGCCCTTGTGATGTGGGAAGCGCAATTTGGCGATTTTGCCAATGGCGCGCAGGTTGTTGTTGATCAATTCATTTCTTCAGGCGAGGCCAAATGGCTGCGGATGAATGGCTTGGTGCTTTTGCTGCCACATGGATATGAAGGTCAGGGGCCGGAACATTCATCTGCGCGTCTTGAGCGTTATCTGCAATTATGCGCCGAAGATAATATGCAGGTGGTCAATTGCAGTTCTCCGGCCAATTATTTCCATGTTCTACGCCGTCAGGTGCGCCGGAATTTCCGCAAACCACTTGTAGTCATGACGCCAAAATCATTACTTCGGCATAAAGCGGCAGTTTCTGATCTTGCCGAAATGGGGCCGGGCACAAGCTTTCACCGGTTGCTTCATGAAAAAGGCACCAAGGTCAAACATGGCAAGGCAAAACGCATCGTGATCTGTTCGGGCAAGGTCTATTATGATCTGGCCGCTGCGCGTGACGAGGCAGCTGCTTGGGATATTGAGATTCTGCGAGTTGAGCAGCTTTATCCCTTCCCGCAAAAATCGCTTCGCAAACGATTGGCAAAAACCCCTGATGCCGAAATCATCTGGTGTCAGGAAGAGCCAAAAAATATGGGCAGCTGGATGTTTGTCCGCGACTCGATTGAAGAAGTCATGGAAGACATTGGTATGCGTCAAAACCGGCTTGAATATGCTGGTCGTCCTGCCGCGGCATCGCCAGCCACAGGCTCATTGGCCCGCCATAACCGTGAACAAAATGCACTGGTTGTAGCGGCGCTTGGGCCAATGGTGGCGGCGCCGCAAAAAACCGGTTCGACAAAAAAATAAACAAAGCCTGTTTCAGACAAGGTTTTAGACAAGGTACCGTAGGAGGGTGCTAATAATGTCAATTGATATTCATGTTCCAACACTTGGTGAATCAGTCAGCGATGCAACGATTGCGCGCTGGATAAAAAAGGCTGGCGACGCGGTTGCTGCGGATGAGCCGATTGTTGAGCTTGAAACGGATAAGGTGACATTGGAAGTGCCGTCACCGGTTGCGGGCAAGCTTGGCGAAATCATCGCTGCCGAAGGTGAAACCGTTGAAGTTGGCGCGCTTTTGGCGCGGGTTGAAGAAGGCGTGGCTGGTGTCAAATCTGCGCCAAAACAAGAAGCCCCAAAATCAGCCCCAGCAAAACCCGCAGATGAAACCCCTGCTCCTGTTGCGGCGGCGGCACCGGCGCTTGCCGCTGTGGCAATTGACACATCTGACCTGTCGCCTGCCGTGCGAAGATTGGTGGATGAACATAAACTCAATCCAGCAAATATCGCGGCAACGGGCGTTGGCGGGCGTTTGACCAAGGCCGATGTTTTGGCGACGATCAACAAGCCGCAGGCGACACCGGCGCAAACCGTAATTGGCGTCGCGACAAATGCGCCAGCGGTGCCACGTGCAACACCGCGTGCGGTTGATGCGGCGCGTGAAGAACGTGTTCGTATGTCGAAATTGCGGCAGGTAATTGCCTCACGGCTGAAAGCGGCGCAAAATAGCGCTGCGATGCTAACCACTTTTAACGAGGTGGATATGTCGTCGCTGATGAAATTGCGGGCTGATTATAAAGACGCATTCGAAGCCGCGCATGAAGTCCGGCTCGGCTTTATGGGTGTGTTTGTGCAGGCGGCCATTCAGGCACTTCGTGAATTTCCGGCGGTGAATGCCGAAATTGATGGCACCGACATTATCTATAAGAATTACTATAATATCGGGGTTGCTGTTGGCACGCCGCAAGGGCTTGTTGTGCCGGTCATTAAAGATGCTGGCGAAATGAGTTTGGCAGATACTGAACGGGCGATTTCGGATTTTGGTCTTCGTGCGCGTGACGGCAAAATCGCGCCTGATGATATGGCTGGCGGCACTTTTACCATTTCGAATGGCGGTGTTTACGGGTCAATGATGTCAACGCCGATTTTGAATCCGCCGCAAAGCGGTATTCTTGGCATGCATAAGATCGAAAAGCGCGCTGTTGTGATTGATGATGCGATTGTGATTCGCCCGATGATGTATTTGGCTTTATCATATGACCATCGCATCATTGATGGCCGCGAGGCCGTTTCATTTCTGGCACGGATCAAAGAAATGGTCGAAGACCCGCGCCGTTTGTTGATGGGCGTCTAACGGCACGCAGTGCAAAAACCGCTTCGCAAAAACCGCCAGCAAGAAGGAAAAACAGATGCAGGATAACAGCTTTGATCTCATCATTATTGGTGCTGGCCCGGGCGGTTATGTTGGGGCCATTCGCGCTTCCCAGCTTGGGATGAATGTTGCTTGCATCGAAAAACGGCCAACGCTTGGCGGCACCTGTTTGAATGTTGGTTGTATTCCGTCAAAGGCGCTATTGAATGCATCCGAGCATTTTGCCGGCGCCGCTTCGGGCACGCTTGGCAAATTGGGCATATCGCTTGGGTCGGTTGCGCTTGATCTTAAACAAATGATGCAATCGAAAAGCGATATCGTTGACACGCTGACAGGCGGCATTGATTTTCTGTTCAAGAAAAACAAGATCATCCGCCTTGAAGGAAGCGCAACAATCACTGGCGCGGGAAGCGTTACCATTGTCGATGGTAAGGATAAAGGCGATTATAAAGCCGGAAAAATCATGATTGCCACAGGCAGTCATCCATCCAGCCTTCCCGGGATTACCATTGATGAAAAACATATTGTCAGTTCAACCGGCGCATTGAGCCTTGAAACCTTGCCAAAGAAAATGGTGGTGATTGGCGCAGGCTATATCGGGCTTGAGCTTGGTACGGTTTGGGCGCGGCTTGGCGCCGAGGTCGAAATCATCGAGTTTTTGCCACGGATCTTGCCCGGTATGGATGCTGAAATTGCCAAGAAATTTATGACCATTGCCAAAAAGCAGGGGTTGAAATTCCGCCTAAGCACAGCGGTAAAATCGGCCAAAGCCGAGAAAAATGGCGTTAGTCTGTCGGTCACCCCTGCCAATGGCGGTGATGAAGAAACCATAAAGGCTGATATTGCGCTTGTTTCGGTTGGACGGCATCCGGCAACAGATGGGCTTGGGCTTGAAAAAATTGGCGTTACCATGACGCCGCGTGGCCGCATTGCGGTTGATGCCCGCTTTGAGACCAGTATCGAGGATATCTATGCTATTGGTGATGTAATCGACGGGCCGATGCTTGCGCATAAGGCCGAAGAAGATGCTGTTGCTACTGTTGAAATGATGGCTGGCAAGCCCGGTCATGTTGATTATGACTTGGTGCCGGGTATTGTTTATACCGCGCCGGAAATTGCCACTTTGGGCAAATCCGAAGAGGCATTGGCCGAAGCGGGTATTGATTTTGCCAAGGGCGTATTTCCGTTCTCGGCAAATAGTCGTGCGCGGGCGCAAGGGCATAGCGATGGTTTTGTGAAAATTCTAGCCTGTGCAAAAACCGACAAGATTCTTGGCGTTCATATTATCGGCCATGAGGCCGGAACGGTGATTCATGAATGCGCTACCGCCATGGCCTTTGGCGCGTCAGCCGAAGATATTGCCCGCACCTGTCATGGTCATCCAACTTTGAATGAGGCGGTCAAAGAAGCCGCACTGGCGGTTGATGGCCGTGCCATTCATATCTAGCTAATCATTCGCTATTGCCAAGGATGTATTGCTAGGGCGAATGCGGTTAGCGTTGCGCGCGCGGATGCGTGTCGCGGTGAATTTGGATTAGATGGGTTTCATCAACATGCGTATAGCGCTGGGTTGTTGATAGGCTGGCATGGCCAAGCAATTCTTGAATGGCGCGAAGATCACCACCATTGCCAAGAAGATGCGTTGCAAAGGCATGGCGCAAACTATGCGGCGTGACATGCGAAGGTAGGTCAAGCTCGACCCGCAACCCTTCAAGCAACCGCTGGACAGCGCGTGCGCCAAGTGGCTTGCCGCGGCTGCTGACAAATAATGGCATATTCGCCCCAGCATCAAATGGGCAATCACCAAGATAATCGTCAACCGCTTCGCTTGCGGCTTTTAGCACTGGCACATCGCGCATTTTATCGCCCTTGCCGGTAATGGTGAGCCAGTCACCAAGCGGCGCGTCTTTACGGCAAAGACCAAGCGCCTCGGAAATGCGTAATCCGGCGCCATAAAGCAGCATCAAAACGGCAAAATCGCGCTTTTTGACCCAATCGGCACCGCGCCGGTTAAAAATGGCCTGAAGCAGGGCTTGGGCATCATCGACCGACATTGATTTTGGAACGGCGCGCGGCGGTTGCGGTGCGCGTAACCAGCCAAGGTCGGGAACATCAACAAGCTGGTTACGGCCACAAAACCGGTAAAAGCTGCGTACCGAGGATACGCGTCTTGCAATCGTTGTGCGGGCCAGCTGGCGTGATGCCATATGCGCTAGCCAGCCACGAAATATTTGGCGCGATAGCGGCGCATTGGCCAGATTTGTGCCAGCGCTGAGATAGCTGGAAAAATCATCAAGATCGCGTTCATAAGCATCAAGCGTGTTTGCGCCATAGCGTTTCTCACTGGCAAGCCAGCGAAGCCATGCCGCCCGATGTGCCGCCGCAATCATCGTAAATTCACCTGCAATTCCAGCCTTGCTGCCAATGTGACGCCAACCATTTCGGCAAGAAGGACGAGAAGGTCACTGCCAAGATCGGGGTGAAAACTATTTGCCGTTTTGCCGCCAAGCAGTAATAGGCATTGCGATACTGGATCGGGAAGCCGATCGGGAAGCCGGATTATGGCAACGCTTTGTGCCGGTTTGATCAGCAGATTCTGGGCGGCCTCATTTGGCAGGCCCAAAAACAGCCCACGGCCTTTGGTGGCGTTGTCAATCTGATCTGCCGGATGCACAGTCAGCCCCATATCAAGCGCATTCGAAAATGCCGCTTCGGCTTCGATAATCAACTGGCATTGATTCAGGTCAAAAATCACCGGGAATTCGGTTGCAATCACTTGACACATGCCAGCAAGATCGGTGCTGGCAAGAAGCCCCAATGTGGCGTGATGAAGCCGTGTCCAGCTAAGCATATTTTCTGCAGCCACATGCAAAAGTGATTGATGCGTCTGGTTCATTTTACGGGCATCCTGACGCGCCTTGGCCGCCAGTGCTGGAATCAGATTCACCACTTTGTCGTCAATTTTAGCATCAGGCTCGATCGACGTGCCAGCCGCAGTGATACAGGCTGCAAGCAGGTCTGGCTGGGTTGCCAACAATTTTGACATTGCGTCAGGATTGGCTGTCAAAAAGCGGGCAACATCTTTGGCGGTGATCATTTTTTTGGATTTATCGTCTGCCATAATGCTGCCTTTGCTTGGCGTTTCCTAGGTGGCTATGCCAGTTGGGATCGCGCCTATAAAATCGATTGGCCAGTTGCCTGCCAGTCTTTTAGAAAAGCGTCCAAACCACTATCGGTTAGCGGGTGATGATAAAGTGCGGTCAAAATCTTTGGCGGCAAAGTCACCACATCAACCCCCATCAGGGCGGCGTCAACGACATGCTGGGTGCTACGAACCGAGGCAACCAGAACCTCGGTATCATAATCATAATTTGCATAGATGCTGCAAATCTCTTCGATCAGCCCCATACCGTCGCGGCCGATATCGTCAAGCCGTCCGACAAAAGGTGAAATGAATTTCGCGCCTGCCTTGGCCGCCAGCAAGGCCTGCCCGGCGGTAAAACATAAAGTAACATTTACATCGGTGCCAGCATCGCTTAGCGCGCGGCAAGTCATCAACCCATCACGGGTCAAGGGCACTTTTACCGTCACATTTGGTGCGATGGCGGCCAGCTTTTGACCTTCGGTAAGCATCGTTTTGAAATCGGTTGCCGTGACTTCGGCGCTAACAGGCCCGTCAACAAGGCTGCAGATTTCAGCAATCGTATCAAGAATGTTGCGCCCTGATTTGGCAATCAAAGACGGGTTTGTTGTGATCCCGTCAACGAATCCAGTGTCGCAAAGCGCGGTGATCTCGCCAATATCGGCACTATCGAGAAAAATTTTCATATTATTGACCCTGTTTTAACTGGATTGATGCTTGCGCTTTTTCTGTGCGCCACGCAAGTTTACTTGAAGCAACAGCGCAAATCCACAAACTTAAGATAACGGGTGATCAGTTTGTTGTGATGGCGGATAAATTCCATAGGATCCTATGTTTTATAAAGATTTATCATGAGTGAATCGCTTGGCATGGTGCCGCAATCTGCGCTTGCCATCGCGGTGGCAGCGCCGGTTGGCGGGATTTATGATTATCTGGCGGGTCCGGCCGTTGGTGCGGTGCGTGGCAATATTGTAATGGTTCCCTTTGGCGGGCGGCATTTGCCAGGCATTGTGATGGGTAAGGCGATTGGTGATGTGCCGGTGGCCAAACTTCGTGCGGTTGAAACCTTGGTGACTTTGCCGCCGCTGTCAGATGCGCTTGTCCAATTTATCGAACGCGTTGCCGCCTGGACAATGGCGCCTTTGGGTGCGGTGGTCAAAATGGTGCTTAGCCAGCCTGCCGCCTTTGATCGCCCGCCCCAGCAAAAACGCTATTCGATTGGCGCGCCAGCTGGCGCGGCGCGGCTTACGACGGCGCGGCAGCATGTTCTTGATTATCTCGCCAAAAATGAGGCACCCGATCATCAGGCTGATGCTTTCGGCGTAACCGCGGCGATGATTACGGCCGCTTGTGGTGCCAGTCAGGCGGTCATAAATGGCATGGAAACGGCTGGCCTGTTGCAGGTCAAATTCGTATCGGCCGATCAACCGCCAGCCTTGCCGCGACATGATCTTGATCATGTCACCTTAACATCGGATCAACAGCAGGCCGCCGTGCATTTATGCGGCGCGGTTGGCCAAGGCTTTCAGACCTGCCTTCTTGACGGGGTTACCGGATCAGGCAAGACCGAGGTTTATTTCGAGGCGGTTGAAGCGGCGATTGCCGCCGGCCAGCAGGTTTTGATTCTGCTTCCCGAAATTGCCCTATCGGCGGCATGGCGGGCGCGGTTTACCGCCCGTTTTGGTGTACCGCCAGTGGAGTGGCATTCAGATATATCAGCAGCGCAAAAACGCAAATCATGGCGGTTTATATTGCAAGGCCGGGCATCGGTTGTGGTTGGTGCGCGATCAGCGCTGTTTTTGCCGTTTTCGCATCTTGGGCTGATCATTGTTGATGAAGAGCATGAACATGCTTTCAAACAAGAAGATCAGGTGATTTATCAAGCGCGCGACATGGCGGTTTTGCGCGGCCGATTGGATAATGTGCCGGTGGTGCTGGCAAGCGCGACCCCATCGCTGGAAAGCTGGGTGAATGCTGGCAAAACCGGATCGCCACCACGTTATAATTATCTGGCCTTACCAAAACGCGTTCATGGCGCCCAGCTGCCTGAGATTTCGGCAATTGATCTTCGCGCCACGCCGCCTGAACGGGGGCGATGGCTTGCGCCGCCGCTTGTCGAGGCTATCGAATCGCGGCTAAAGGCTGGTGAACAAAGCCTGTTATTCTTGAATCGACGCGGCTATGCGCCGCTCACCTTGTGCGGTGCTTGCGGCACAAAGGTTACTTGCCCCAATTGCGATTCATGGATGGTGGCGCATCGGCTGGCCGGCCGCCTGCGCTGTCACCATTGCGGTCATGAATCGCGGCCAAGCAATGATTGCACGGCCTGCGGGGCAAAAGACCAGATGCAGGCTTGCGGCCCCGGGGTTGAACGGCTTGCCGAAGAAGTGCTGATAAGATTTCCCAAAGCGCGGTTTGCGCTGCTATCGAGTGATACGGTTGGCACGCCAAAGGCTGCCGAGGCTTTTATCCGGTCGGTAAGTGACGGCGAGGTCGACATTATCATTGGCACGCAAATGGCCGCCAAGGGTCATCATTTCCCGCATTTGACGCTTGTTGGCGTTGTTGATGCTGATCTTGGTCTTGCTGGCGGTGATTTACGTGCGGCTGAACGCACATTTCAAATGCTGAGTCAGGTTGCCGGTCGTGCCGGACGCGAATCGCGGCCAGGTGCTGCAATGCTGCAAACATTAGAGCCTGAGAATCCGGTTCTAGTCAGCCTGATTGCCGGTGATCGAGATGCATTTTTGGCACAAGAGGCCGCCGCGCGGCAAGCCGCTGGCATGCCGCCCTTTGGCCAATTAGCAGCAATTATTATCGGTTCGCCGCATGAAGACCGGCTGTTTGAGGCGATCCACCAGCTGGCATCGACGCGCCCATATTTTGATTCGGTGCAGATTTATGGCCCTGCGATTGCCCCGATTGGGTTTTTAAAGGGAAAACACCGCGCCAGATTGCTGATTCGTGCCGATAAGAGTGTGAATATTCAGCATATTTTGCAAGACTGGCTTGGCACAGTCAAACTGCCATCATCGGTAAGGATGCAGATCGACATCGACCCCTATAGTTTTCTCTAGGCTTGGTGGCCTTGCCTGCCATGACGAAACATCACAATTTCATCAAATTTTCATAGCCTGACTGCTTGCCTTTCGGCCATGGCTATGATAGCAACCACCCGTCACAACTGGTCGGGCCGCGTCAGCGCGCGACTGAGGGTGCACCCAAAAAATCGAATTTTTTTCAGGATGAGGGTTTAGTCGGTGAGTTCAGGCGCTACAGGTCTTGCAGGGCGGTATGCCGGCGCGCTTTATGCGTTGGCAGTCGACAGCAATAAAGTTGATTCCATCCATGATGAGCTTGGCAGCCTTGGCGCCATGCTTGGTGAAAGCCAAGATTTGAAAAAGCTTGTCGAATCACCAATTCTATCGCGCGGCGAACAACAGTCAGCGATCACCGCAATCATGGTAAAGTCTGGCGCCGATGCGCTGACCGTGAAATTTTTGGGCACTTTGGCGGCAAATGGCCGGTTAAGTGCGCTACCCCGCGTCATTCAGGCATTTCAGCAAGAACATGCCCGTCGTCGTGGTCAAGTCTCCGCCGAAGTCATCTCAGCCGT
>Ga0115567_10004110_pt1 | contig 14244 bp, 12 predicted proteins | sample COGITO_mtgs_1204_2_FD_88679 | JGI IMG/M metagenome (GOLD analysis project Ga0115567, IMG submission 88679) | Pelagic marine microbial communities from North Sea - COGITO_mtgs_120412 | ecosystem: Environmental > Aquatic > Marine > Epipelagic | place: Germany:Helgoland, sampling site Kabeltonne... | reverse complement strand
GCCCTGAAGAATGGACTTCAGGGGCTTGCCGAGGCCCGTGGTACCCGGACCTTTGTTGGGCAACTGGTACATCTCACCATCGAACTCCACCGGACCTTCGCGCTCCATGATCTTGCGCATGATCTGAATGTACTCGCGGGTGCGGGTCACGGGCTTGCCATAGGGCTCGCCGTGCCACCCCTCAACCACCTGGGGGCCGGAGGCACCCAGGCCAACGATGAAGCGGCCATTGGACAGCTGATCCAGCGACATGGCAGTCATCGCGCACATCGCTGGTGAACGGGCCGGCATTTGCATGATGGCGGTACCCACCCGGATCTTGTCCGTTTGCGCCAGCACCCAGCTGGCCGCCGTTACGGCGTCGTTGCCATAGGCTTCAGCCGTCCATACCGAGTCGTAGCCCATTGATTCGGCCTGTTTGACCAGGTCCATGGGAATGTTGATCTGTTTACCCGAATAGCCGAGCAAAAAACCGAGTTTCATAGTCGTTCTCCTTGTGAGGTGCTCTAACTTACGCCAGCCTTAACCGTAGCGCAAAGCATCGAATGCCGCTTGATGGTAGTCACCATTGCCAAAGGTAGTGTTGATCATCATCAGCCGCTTGGCGTAGTGGCCAATATCTAGTTCATCCGTAAGGCCCATGCCACCGTGCAGCTGGATGGCTTCACCGAAAATCAGCTTGCCGGCCCGGTCGACCATTACCATCAAGGCGTGCACCGTGGCGTCAGCGCTGTCGGCACCCTCCTCCAGCTCGCACACGGCGCGATACAACAGCGATTTGGTCTGCTCGTAGGCCATGAAGGTATCCACCATACGGTGTTGCAAGGCCTGGAAGCTGCCGATGGTCACGCCAAATTGCTTGCGGGTCTTCACGTACTCCAGCGTTTTGGCGTTGAGCTGGCCCATTATGCCCAGCGCTTCCGAAGCCAGCGCCAGATTGGCGGTGCCAACCACCGGTTCGATCAAGGCCATTGCCTCACCTTCTGCTCCCAGCAGGTGCGTCGCAGCCACCGCCACCTTGTCAAAGGTGATATTGGCGACCCGCTGACCGTCCATCATGGCGTAGCTGGAGACGCTCACGCCCTCGGCATCAGCCGGTATCAGAAACAGGCTGATGCCCTGTGGGTCAAACTGCTCGCCGCTGGTGCGGGCAGAGACGATCAGGTGGTCGGCGCTGGCGCCGTTGTACACCACCACTTTTTCGCCGCTGATGCTGTAGCCATCACCGCTGGATTCAGCGCGCGTGCAGACATCCGCCAGTTCGAAGCGGCTCTGACGCTCCAGATAGGCGAAGGCACCCAGGCAGCTGCCCTCGATAACCCGGGGAATAAACTCCGTTTGCAGCGCACTGTTGCCGCTGCGTTGCAGCAGGCCGCCAAACAGCACCACCGTGGCAAAATACGGCTCCAGTACCAGCCCTTTGCCAAACTCTTCCATCATCAGCATGGTATCCACGCTGGAACCACCAAACCCGCCGTGCTCCTCTTCAAAGGGGACTGAAAGCCAACCGAGCTCGGCAAACGTTTGCCACTGCTCGCGGCTCATACCCTCGTCGGAGCTGGCGATGGCGCGGCGAGTATCAAAATCGTAGCTGTCCTGGACATATCGGGCCACGCTGTCCCGGAGCATGGATTGTTCTTCAGTAAAATCAAAATTCATGGTGCTGGTCTCCAGATCCGGGATTACAGGCCGAGTACGGCCTTGGCGATGATATTCTTCTGCACTTCGTTGGAGCCGCCGTAAATGGTGGCCGCTCGACCGTACATGTAGGATTGCCGCGCGGCGCTACCGAACTCGTGGCCGAGCTGCTCGGCACTCAGCTCGTTGGGCAGCACGCCCTGGTAGTAAGCTGCCAGCTCCATATTCAGGCCCTGAATCGCCTGCTGCATCTCGGTACCCTTGATCTTGAGCAGGGAAGATTCGGCACCGGGGGCGCCACCGGATGCCACGGTAGCCAGCACCCGCAATTCAGTGAATTCGAGGGCCATCAACTCGACTTCGATATCCGACAGGCGCTTGCGGAACAGGGGATCGTCGATAAGCCGCTTGCCACCATTGACCTCCTCCGACGCGCGACGACACACCTCGTCAAAACCGCGCTTGCTGTCGGCCACCCCGGCGATCGAGGTGCGCTCGTGAGCCAGGAGGGCCTTGGCGTAGGTCCAACCCTTGTTCTCTTCACCGATGCGATTGGCCACCGGCACCCGGACGTCGTTGAACTCCACTTCGTTCAGGCTGTGATGATCGTCGATGGAGTGAATCGGGTTGACCTTGATACCCGGCGACTTCATGTCGATCAGCAGAAAGGTAATGCCCTGCTGTTTCTTGCCTTCACTGCTGGTGCGCACCAGACAGAAAATCCAGTCTGCGTACTGCGCGTAGGTGGTCCAGATTTTGGCGCCGTTCACTACGTAGTCATCACCGTCGCGCACCGCCTTGGTCTTCAATGAGGCCAGGTCGGAACCGGCACCGGGCTCTGAATAGCCCTGACACCACCAGTCATCACTGCTGAGAATACGCGGCAGGAATTTCTGTTTCTGTTCTTCCGTACCGAATGAGTAGATCACCGGCGCTACCATAGTCAGACCAAAAGGCACCACATCGCGAATGCCGCGTTGCGCTCGCTCGGTCTCGAAGATGAACTTCTGGGTGCTGGTCCAGTTGGTGCCACCGTGCTCTTCCGGCCAGTTGGGTGCGATCCAGCCCTGGGCGTAGAGACGCTTCTGCCAATCGATCACCGCTTCCTTGAAGGTCGCTTTATCAGCCAGGCGCGCCTGCAGCTCGGTATCGTATGCCTTGTCAAAAAAGGCCCTCACTTCGTCGCGAAACGCGAGATCCTCGGGGGCGAAACTAATATCCACGGTAATACCTCATTGTCAGTTGGTGGGGCAGCGCCCCAATTGTAGTCATTGCTCCACGCGGAACAGATTCAAAAACTGCAGCAGCTCGGCTTTGCCACCCAGCCCACCACTCACCTGCAAAGTGCCGTCGGCCATGGCCAGGGCAAAACTGCGCTGGCCACTGACCAGTGCCAGCCAGTCACGGGCATTGACGGTAATTTCCAGTGCCTCACCGGTCGCTGCCTGTGGCTCTACGACCGCCACCTGGTTGCGCACGTGCAGGCCGATTCGCTTGCCCTGATCAGGAAAAACAAACACGGCGCGCTGATCAACGCCCTGTGCTTTTTTTGGGTCCAGATTCACCGCCATACTCTGGAGCACGCCATCCACTGGAAACTGACTGGCAAAATCCACTCGCTCTGCACTGACCGGAGCTGGTGCAATATCAATCTTGCCCTCCAACTCCAGCGCGTCGCTGAGATACCAGTTGCGCGCATTGGGATTGGGAGTCGCAGCGGCGAGCTGGCGCAGCGCGCGCGCCTTGATCTTCCCGGCCTGCTCAGTTTCGCCATCCCGGGCGGTGATCACGATGTCTGCCAGTTCCGCCGCCCACTGTGGATCGGGATCTGCCTCGCTGAGTACGCCTTCAGCTTCCTGCAGCACCCGCTCTGCTCCCCCCATTATAGCCAAGGTGCGGGCAGCCTTCTGTCGCTCGGGAGTCGGGTACAGATGGGTACTGTTGCCGTCGAACCAGCCCAGATAGCCGCTGTACACCGAACGCACCGACCACGCCACCGTGCCGTAGAAAGGTTGCAGCCAGGGGTGTTCCGCCAAAGCGGGAGGCAGCTTGACGGTCTGGCTCAGTTCCTCCGGCGACAGCCCCATATTCATTCCACGCACGGTCTGGTCATGTACATATTGAATGGCATCGGCATAGGGCCCCAGGATCGCGGCGATGTTCTCTGCACCGGTCACCGGCCTCGTGTGGCTCGGAATCAAGTACCTGGCACCGAGTTCATCGAGCTGGCGCACCGTCCTTGCCCACTTCGTGACATCCCGGTAGCGGGTTCCACGAACAGTATAGAGATTGGGGAAAGCCTTGTAGACATTATCGCCCGGCAGCAGGATGCGTTCCTCTGGCAGCCACACCGCAATCTGGTCGTCGGTTTCACCGGGGCTGTGAATCAGACGCAGGCGCCGGCCGGCGATGGTAACGTCGAGCGTATCGCTGAAAGTCCGGGTCGGCGGCAGCAGGCCGAACACATCGCCATCGTCGCCCGGCGTATGCGACAAGGCCGGCCCGATGCCATCGTTCACGATCGCCTCGCCGCCCCGGGCCAGGTAATTACCGAACATGTGGTAAGAGCGGGTTTCGATGACCGGTCGCAGCACCGTCATAATGCGCTGAATGTGTTCCCAGGTGGAGTCGTGGGCATACACTGGCACGTTGCCATCGGGGGCGAACACCTCGGCGCCCATGATGTGGTCTGTATGGTTGTGGGTGTAAATAATGGCCTTGACCGGCAGCTGGGTGATGGCGTCAAAAGCACGCTTGACCTCTCGCGCTGCCTGCTTCGATTCGGTGGTATCGACAATGATTACGCCGCCATCTCCCTCGATCATGATGACATTGGCCAGAGCGAAGCCCACTGCGACATGGACCCCGGGCGCCACCTCAATGACCTGCCGCTCAAACTCGGCACTGTGGGCGCTTAACGCCGCACTCGATAGCGTTACCGGAGTGGGCCCTGGAGTTGGCGAGCGCTCGCAAGCTATCAGCAACAGCCCAACACTCGCCACAGTCAGCGCCTTTATGAATCCATGTTGTCCACGCATCCGAGCGCCTCTTCCTAATCAGTTTTGAATTTCTGGTATGTTTTTCCGTAATCGGGCATGTACGATAGCGGCTACCGGCTTTATAAACAAGTAACTGTAATAGTGGGAAATGAATGGAATTGGTTAACATCAAGTCATTGGGACGACCGCTGCACTTCAAAATGCCGCTTTCGACACCAATTCTCTCTGAACGCCCCAAACACCCCTTTTCGTGGACTTTCCAGGCCATTATTGGCCTTCGTGGGACTGCTTGAAAACCCAACCTGTAGGCATAAACAGTTGATTTTCTTAACACTGACAAGGGATTGCGAGTTCTATCCTCAGAGCCAGGAGAAGGCGCTGCGCTCGGGACGAAGAGTATTGCCGTCTATATTTGCCGAGATGTATGTCCACGACGTCTCCACACGGCGTGTGAAGAAAATCGTGGAGGATCTTTGCGGCATCGATGTAATCTCGACGGGCATCTGCTCAGTTTGATGGGCTGTTGGTCGCGTGGCGCGGACGAGAATTGGAAATTTGCCGCTACGTGGTTGTGGATGGCCGGTACGAGAAGCTACGCCAGGGAGGACAGGTACTGGACACTGCGGTCCTGACTGTTTGCGAGATCGGAGCCGGTGGATGTCGGGATGTACTGGGTTGCTCGGTGTCCCTGTCCGAGCCAGAGGTCCACTGGCGCACATTTCTGAGCACGCTTAAGGATCACGACCTATATGGCATTGACCTGGTCGTCAGCGATGCCCACGAAGGACTCCATGCGGCACGCCAAAGCGGTGTTCGCGAATGTGTCGTGGCAACGCTGCCAATTTCATCTGCAGAAAAATGCTGTCTAGCGGCACGTTACCTCGGGTGAATGAAGTGAAAAGCGATGGAAGAGACAATCGAAACTAAACAACAGATGCTCCTTTATCAGGAGCAAAAGTCGTTTTTCGGCCCGCTTAACCCAACGGCGTAGCCCGCTGTCGTCGATACCTGAACACTGGACGATCTTGAATATTGGGTTTCAATTTGCCATACCAGCGAACAGCTTTTTGCTTGTACTCTAGCGAGTAGAGTCTTCTCTGTGACAAGGGCAACCTCTCTCAATTGGTGACTACGCACTCGTTTCTGGGTATCCATCATTTTGGGATGAAGCCACAAATGTCAAAAGTTCACAGTGCAATTCTATTAAAAATAAAACGGATTTCTGGTGTATTTAGGCCTACAGTGGTTGTGCCTTAACATGAGTGCCCTTGGCCCTCTCACTCTTCCAATGCACGATTGCACCCAGCGATCAGTCTCGACGCCGCATTAGGCGGTGTACACCGCCGGCAATTCTTTCGGTTTGGTGTTGGTTTGAATTCAGAATAATTCAGCAAGTGTGCGGCACCTGCATCTGCCGCATTCGCTCATAGATTTGTTGCAAAACATCGTGCGCTCATCTTTATTACTATTTAAAAGGAAACGATATGGTTCAGCTCACTTTGGGAGTTATTGCGACTTCAAAGAAGCCCAATGAACAACGCGTTCCAATTCACCCTCGCCATTTGGGACGAATTCCGCAACAACTGCGAAGCAATTTGATCTTTGAAACAGGCTACGGCGCTCGCTTCGATATGTCCGATGAGGAAATTGCGGAACTGTCCGGCGGAGTCGCCTCGCGCCGGGAAATCCTGGCGGACATAGGTACCGCGGTCATACTCAAGCCTGTTACCGAAGACCTGCAGGAGTTGCGCAAAGGTGGAATCCTTTGGGGCTATGTTCACTGCGTGCAACAACGCGCGCTCACTCAAGCTGCTCTCGATCGCAAACTCACACTTATCGCGTTCGAGGACATGTTTGTGTGGGGACCCAACGGCGAAGTCGGCCGACACACTTTCTATAAAAACAATGAACTAGCGGGCTATTGCGCTGTTCTCCATGCACTGCAGTTAAAAGGTATCGATGGTCATTACGGAAACCAGCGAAAAGCCTTAATTTTCAGTTTTGGCGCGGTTAGTCGAGGTGCCATATACGCGCTCAAAGCTCGCGGCTTCAGGGATATCACGATCTGTATTCAACGCCCAGATCACGAGGTCCGCGAGGAGATTCTCGACTGCCACTACATTCGCGTCAGAGCTGGAAAGCGCGGCGAGGCACGCATGGTAGTGGTTGAACACGACGGAAGTGTGCGCCCATTGACCGAGTTGATACATGAATCGGACCTCATCGTTAACGGTGCTTTCCAGGAAACCGATAATCCCATTTTGTTCATCACGAAAGAAGAAGAGTCGTGTATCAGAGACGGTTGCCTCATCATCGATGTCAGCTGCGACGAGGGCATGGGTTTCCACTTCGCGAAACCTACCACTTTTTCTGACCCTATGTTTAAAGTTGGGTCCGCGGATTATTACGCCGTCGACCACACTCCCAGCTACCTTTGGGATAGCGCATCGCGCTCGATTTCCGCCGCCGCGATAGTGCATCTGAAAACCATCCTGGCGGGACCAACGCAGTGGCAGAACAACGAAACTATTCGACGGGCAGTCAACATTGACCAGGGCATTATTATGAAGCCCTCTATTCTGTCATTCCAGAATCGCAGTCTCGATACGCCCCACGACGTAATCAACTGAAAAGGGGGGGATTACCGGACGACAAAGGTTCTATCGTCGTTGCGATGGCGGAGCCTGGACGCAAACCGCCACGGCTCGTGGATACCGTGACAACGGCACCATCGACCTTCACCAAATCGTTGATGCAGATGGCGGAGACCAGTGACCTGACCCGCTCCGCCAAACCGGCGTCCGTAACGGTCTACAGGGGACTGGTACCGGTCGAGCACTTCAGCGGGGACAGTTGCACTAGGTGAGTGCCACCAAAACGAGGAGCAAGCACGCCAGGCGCATGCTGGTGGACGCCATCTGCGACTGGGGCAAAAGTTCCAGACGAACAAGGTCTGCATCGCCATCGTTTGCGAGCTGGCGGGTTCTATTCGGGATATCGGGCGCCATGTCGAATTGCCTGGCGAGTAACGTGCCAACCGCAACAAGACCATAACGGAAGTGCCACCGTGCACTAACCACTCCACACTGCTGAACACCAGACCGGCACGACAATGCGGGGGAGCGAGGAGAGGAATCCTCGACGAGTTTCACGTGTGTAACTCCCGGATGACCCCCGTTGCTAGACCGAGGAAGCCGGGCGAAGAAAAGATGAAGTGCGGTAGCCAATCCGCGAATATCTGAATGATCGATCGTCGCGAAGGTCACGCTCGCCTTGCTCATCCCGTGTTATGCAGTCAACCCGGCTCTCACTCCTCATCCCTTCACGAATCAACGAGGACCAGCTTCCTGCCTGCTGACAGAAAAGGCGAAGTCAGAACTCCAGCTTCACGTCCACGCCATAGGTTCGCGGCATATTATACTGGAAACCAAAATTGGAGAGGTTGTAAACAACTTCTTCTTCATCTGTCAGGTTTTTGCCCCATGCTGCGACGGTTAAACGAGTTCCGCCCAACTGCCAGCCGGTCAGCGCGACGCGCGCGCCCAGCATGCCAATGTCCTCAACTGGCAGACCCATACCCGACTGCGAGAACAACTCATCGCGCCAGCCGTAATCGAGATGGAAGCCCAGGCTTCCGCTGGCCAACGGAATCGTGTGATCCAGGGCGATGGAATAGGCATTTTCCGGGGCAAAAGGTACAAAGGTCGTCGCGGTAATATTCTGCTCTCGCAAATCAACGGGACTCGCGGGCGGACCAGACAGGAGGAAGGTATTGTCGGGAACGATCACGTCCTCGAGCTCCGAATCCAGATGGGTATAGTTAAAACTTACTGTAGTGGAAGCACCGAGCATTGCCAGCACATCCAACTCGAAGCCCTTCACTTCGGCTTCGCCGGCATTGGTGATCTCGACATAGGATGAAAAAAGCGGCGGCTAGCCGCTGATGGTCAACACCAGATTGTCGTAATCGGTTACGAATGCAGCAGCGTTTACCCGTAACCGGCGATCGAGAAATTCAGATTTCAGGCCGATTTCATAGCTTACGTTATCCTCCTCTTCGAACGTCAGATCAACGTTGAGAGTGCGCTCTCCCGCCCCCCCCGCGCGATAGCCTGTGGCTGTCCGTAAATACGCGCTCATCTCATCGGTCAGGCTGTAATCCGCAACCAGAGTGTAATAGATGCGATCGTAACTGAGGCTGTTCTGCCCGGAAAAAAACTGGATACTGGGATTCGCGGGATCCTCGGCGCGAACGGCTTCACGCTCCTCCTCTGTATAGCGCAAGCCGCCAGTAAGCGACAGGCGTGAATCGAGAAATTCAGGGATGTAGGTTAGCTGCCCAAACACCGCCTGGGACTCCAGGTCTGTATCTATAAGATGGATGCCGAGGTTGTTGCCGCCCAGCAGCGCCGAGGTCGATGCCAATGGTTCTCCCAGCGCATCCAGAGCCTGGGTATTGGCATTGGTCCATTGTTCTTCGGCCTTGTCACCCTGCTCTTCGAAGTAATAGTAACCCAGGATATATAGTCCAGGTGATCATTAAAAGCACTGCCCAGCAGCTGAAATTCCTGGCTGAAGGCTTCGGTGGACCAATCCACGGAGGTGGCAAAGAACAGCGTATCAGACCAGTTTTGGATCGCGTACTCCTCCATCTCCCGGTACCCGGTGATCGATTTGAGGGAGACGTTTTCAGAAAGCGCCCAATCCACTGTCAGGTTGTGGCCCGACTGAATAGTGTCGGATTCGGGAAGGACATACTTGTAGGCGCCACCACCCCAAAACAAATGTGAGGTGTCTTCCTGCCGGCCACTGGAATCCTGTTGGTAATAGGGCGCGGTGCTGTCGATTTCAGCTCGGTCATAACTATAATTTACCGTCAACTTGTCTGTCGCGTCCCAGACCACAGCCAGGCGATAGCCTTCCTGCTCCTTCTGGTAGAAATCTTCGCTGGGCTGGCCGACCACCGGATTGGGGCCGTTATTGTCCATCCAGCCGTCGATGCCGGAAGCCTGATAGCTCAGCTTGGTGCGCAAAGTAGGCGCGATAGGAACATCCAGGGTGATACCGCCATCCCAGGAACCGAAGTTACCGAAACCACCTTCCAGTTTGCCTTCAAATTCATCGGCGGGCTGTTTTGATATAAAGCTTATCGCTCCCGCCGATGAGTTGCGGCCAAACAGTGTACCTTGAGGACTTCTCAGGATTTCGACCCGCTCCAGATCCAGCACGTCAATGGTTGCCCCGGAGGTGCGTGCTATGTAAACGCCATCGATATACAGGCCCACTGGATTGTTGATCGTGAACGTCTGGGTGTGGTATTTCCGAAGCCGCGAATAAACCGCGCAATATTGCTCCTGGAAGTGGGAAAGTCATAGTTTTACAGGCTGGGCACCTGAAAACTCGAATCCGCCAACGTGCTGAAACCCTGACTTTCCAACATATCTTGACTTTAGGCGGCTTCCGACAACGGCGTATCCTGCAGAGGCTCCACGCGCTTCTGGGCAGTGAGCACTACTTCCCAGCTGGGCGAGAGCCAATTGCTGGGCAGCCCACTGGCAGCCAGTAGGGGCAGAGGCAATTGTTTGCGCGGTGCAATTTTCATCTTGCGGATCTCCATCGGTATACTTTATTTATTGCACAGGGCTGTGGCGCTAAAATGAACGCCGCCGGGTGTTTAGGGGTACCTTTTTATGCTTCAGAAAATAGCAACAGGGACACGACACGCTCATGCCCCGCCAAATCAGGGATGTGGGGCATGCCGCGCTATGAGTTGGTGGTGAGCAGTGTGATGCCTGACAAATTGAGGGCGCTGGCAAGGCGCCATCAACGTCGCAGACGGGCGTCCAGGTGGTCCACTACTTCGGCCCAGTCAGCGTCGTCATTCAGGCAATCCTGAAGAAAGCGGGATTGGGCTCCGGTCCAGAAATTAGCGTCTGGCAACGCGGTGCCGGGGGCCAAAACATGCCGCTCGATAAAGCCGTTAATATCGTCTGCCCCACTGGGCAAGCCGAGCTGCTCGAACAGGGATTTCATGGTGTGAAATTCGGGTTCCATCAGCAGGCTCCGCTGTTTAACAGGTTATCCAATAGCAAAGCAGATTCTGTGCTGTCGTCAAGCGGTGGCCTTACCATTGCGTAGCTCATCCTCGGGGGCCAGCACCAAAACCACGCATCCTGCTGTAGGGGTCAAGTCACCGCCAGCGATGAATGGTGTGATCCAGCCTTTACCGTCGATAACAAACAACGGCAGGCACTCTTCGCCGTACTCCACCCGGTGCTGCTCCCATCCGAACTCTTCGGTAAGCCGCGTACTCTTGATCTCCCAACCACGATTCATCAGTTTCATGACCTCGCCGTAAGTCACATCCTCGCCAAACAGCTGACTGCCCTGATAGCCCTGGGTAACCTGATGCTTTTCAGCCTTACGCATCGAGATATCCGATGCCAGCCGGAATATGCGGCGCGCACCAAAATCCTGCCGGTAATGAATCGCAGTAATGACATTGACGTAACGCTGGCGAGACATGGCCAGCAAACCACCAACGCCGGCCAGATCCAAATGAATTTCAGCGTGCTCCGACACAGGGTTGCCATAGTAGGTTTCCAGCCCCGCCAGACGTGCCGTTCTAATATCTTCGCGGCTGGAGTCTGCCAGAACACAGCGGTAATCATGCTCCTTCAGTTCTTGAGCTACCGCTCTTGAAAATGCGTTGGCGCCAACAATCAAAAACCCACGGGGCGAGGGTTCTGTTACGCCAAGCAAGCGGGCGATTGGCCGTGCAGTCGCACTTTGCAACACCACCGTACCGATGATCATGGTAAAGGTCAGCGGCACCAGGTACACGGCTTCGTCGTATCCCACTGCGACCAGGTTTTCCGCAAACAACGCTGAAATTGCCGCCGCCACGATACCCCTGGGTGCAATCCAGGACAGCAGGCCGCGCTCGCGCCAGTTCACATCCATGCCCAGGGTGCTGACCAGGACCTTGGCCGGTCGCGCCACAAACTGCAACACAAGCAGCAACAACAGGGCCTTCCATCCAATACTGAGCAACTGATCGAGGTCAATGCGCGCCGCCAGCACCACAAATAGTACCGAAATCAGCATCAGACTGAGATGTTCTTTAAAATTCAATATCGGATGAATGTCCACGTCGCGCTTATTGGCCAGCCACATGCCCATCACTGTCACTGCCAGCAACCCTGACTCGTGCGCCAGAGCATTGGAAACACTGAACGACAACAATACCAGGCACAACGTCGCCAAATTGTGCAGGTACTCGGGCAACCAGTGGCGCGTCAACATTCGCCCGAGCAGAAAGCCCGCCGCCACACCAGCCACTACCCCTACCAGCACCGTTTGCATAAAGAGAAACAGAACATGGGTAATGGCGGACTGGTCTGTGCTGACCAGTATGAACTCGTAGGTCATTACCGCCATCAAAGCACCGATGGGATCAATCGCAATCCCTTCCCAGCGTAAAATATTGGCGATTTTTCGCGTGGGGCGCACCGAGCGCAGCATTGGCACGATCACGGTGGGACCGGTGACAATGACCACCGCACCAAACAGGGCGCTGATTTGCCAGCTGAACGCAAAAATGTAATGGGTGGCCGTTGCCACGATGACCCAGGTCACCAGGGCACCGATGGTCACCATCCGCTGCACGACCTGGCTTACCCCACGTATTTCCGCGATATTCAGAGTCAGGCTGCCCTCAAACAGAATAATGGCGACTGACAGCGACACGATCGGCATCAACAGGTCGCCAAACACTGCGTCGGGGATGAGCCAGCCCGTCATCGGACCGGCCACCAATCCCGCCAGCAGCAAAAACAGGATGGCCGGCAGCCGGACGCGCCAGGCCAACCACTGGCACAATGTTGCAATCAACAAAACGATAGCCAGTGAGAGTTCCAGATGCTGCATGTTCGTGTTTCCGAGGGCTGACAGAGCCACGACTTTGGGGCAGGGTGTATGCGCTGTCAACCGCCGCGCCCGGATTGCGAGGAACCCGTTCAATGTCTCAAGTCACACCGGGGTACAACACGGTGAACTGATCACACTGTCTCTGCCCTACCTAGCATCCCGAGGGCCCGCTAAGCTGGTACCCAACGCTTCACATCTTAAGAGCCCAGGATCTTTCATGACAGCATCGACCCACCAGCAGGTGGCATTTATCACTGGCGCCAGCCGCGGTATCGGCGCGGCATCGGCCATCGCGCTGGCGGAGGCAGGCTTCGATATCGCCATCACTGCGCGCTCTATGGAAGAGGGAGAGCACCATGAGCACGGCAGTTCACAAAGCAACCAGCGGTCAATACCCGGCAGCCTCGCCACCACCGCTGCACGGGTACGGGGCTTGGGTCGGAAATGCCTTAGCTTGCGCTCCGATATACTTGAGCCGGCAACCGTCGTTAAAGCGATCGAGGAGACCCTTGAATATTTCGGTCGCATTGATCTGCTGTTCAACAACGCCTGTTACCAGGGTCCGGGAAATATGCAGGGCCTGCTGGAGGTCAAACCAGAGCAAATGCAGGCCATTTACCAGGGCAATGTGATGACGCCACTGGCTGCCCTGCAAACTGCATTGCCCGGCATGGTGGCCAGAGGCAGCGGCACGGTTATCAACATGGTATCCGCCTCTGCTGTTCACAACCCCCCTGCTCCGCCGGATGAGGGTGGCTGGAGCTTTGCCTATCCCAGCTCCAAAGCGGCCCTGATGCGCATGGTTCCCAGCCTGAGGGTAGAACACCCAGGCCAAAACCTTCATTACTTCAATGTAGAGCCGGGTTTTGTGTACACAGAAGTGATGCGAGCCAATAATTTTGGCGAGGCTGCGGCAGCTCGGTTCAAACCATCCAAGCCCGAGCAAATTGCCGACGTCATCCGCTGGCTGGCCTGCGATGCCGGCGCCGAACAGTATCGCGACAAAAACCTGATCTACGCCCCGCAACTGTGGGCGCAACTATTCAATTCCAACTAACATAGGAGCAAGTTATGAAAGTATTGGTGATTGGGGGCTCAGGCCTTATCGGCGGCGACACAGCCCTGCATCTGAAAAGCGAAGGTCACGAGGTGACCATCATGTCGCGCAAACCACCGGAAGCTCCTCTCTTGGCAGAGCTGCCCTTTCTTGCGGGCGATTACATCAACGACGATTTGAGCGATGGTCGCCTGAAAGGATTCGACGCCCTGGTATTTTCCGCCGCAGCTGATATTCGCAATGTGCCCATAGATGGCTCGGCAGACCCGGCCCAGGTCTATACAGAAGCCAACGACATAGCCGTGCCACGCTGCCTGGCCGCGGCACGCGACGCCGGCATCAGCACAGTGGTTTATATTGGCACCTTCTACCCTCAGGTTGCGCCGGAACGAATCGGTGAATGTCCCTATGTAACGTCCCGAGCCAACACCGACAAGGCCGTACGGGCGATGAACTCCGACAGTTTCCGCGTCTGTTGTCTGGACCTGCCCTTTGTGCTGGGTAACATTCCCGGCACGCAGGTACCACACATCGCCGGTCTGGTAGCCTACGCAAGCGGCCACCTGACCGATTTGCCGGTGTTCGCTCCCGAGGGCGGCACCAATCACATCACTTCCCGCT
>Ga0115567_10004107_pt1 | contig 14250 bp, 7 predicted proteins | sample COGITO_mtgs_1204_2_FD_88679 | JGI IMG/M metagenome (GOLD analysis project Ga0115567, IMG submission 88679) | Pelagic marine microbial communities from North Sea - COGITO_mtgs_120412 | ecosystem: Environmental > Aquatic > Marine > Epipelagic | place: Germany:Helgoland, sampling site Kabeltonne... | reverse complement strand
TTTTGCAACAATTAATCTTGATACAATGGCCTTATCGTTTAACGTTTCGGGAACGGTTTTAGATAGCGAGTCGCTAAATTTTAATAAGCGATCTGTACTGCTCAATAGCGTCTCAATATTAGCGCCATTAATAAGTTTCATTTCATTTTCAAAATCCTCAAAAACAGACCATCGTATTGTTTGTTCTTGTGCTTTTTCAGAAAGTTGAGGAAGTTTGTATGCTGCATTTCCATAGTGGATGGAAGTATCTTGTACCGGGGATTCAATAGGAGTTTCTTCAGAAGAATCACCGCAAGAAATAAATAGTAGGGAGACAAATACTATAAAAAACTGATTTACAACCAGGCGTGTTTTCATTTAACAAATATACAGTGTTAGTTATAAGCTGGCGTTAAAATTATGTTGAAAAAACCTATTATAGTTATCTTTAGCACATGAAAAAACGAATCCTAATTATTGGTGCCTGCGGACAAATAGGCACAGAGCTTACTGCTTTTCTTAGAAAAAAATACGCATCTCACAAGGTAATCGCCAGTGATATTCGAGAAGGAGATGAAGATTTAATGAACGCCGGTCCCTTTGAAGTACTGGATGCGATGGATTATGATGCCGTACAAAATGTGGTCATTAAATACGAAATTACAGATGTATATCTCATGGCGGCGATGCTCTCAGCTACAGCAGAAAAATTTCCGATGCGCGCTTGGGAACTTAACATGCAATCGCTTTTTAATGTGCTAAATCTCGCACGCGATAAAAAGATCGATAAAATATTCTGGCCTTCGAGTATTGCCGTTTTTGGTCCTACGACCCCTAAAACAGATACGCCACAACGTACCATTATGGAGCCTTCTACGGTCTACGGAATTAGTAAACAAACCGGTGAAAGATGGTGCGAATATTACCATAAAAGATATGGTATTGACGTGAGAAGCATCCGCTATCCGGGGCTTATTAGTTATACCACACAACCTGGCGGTGGGACTACAGACTATGCAGTAGACATCTACTATAAAGCAGTGAAGCACAAAAATTATATTTGTTTTTTAAATGCTGAGACCACATTACCCATGATGTATATGGAGGATGCCATTAAAGCCACAATAGGTATTATGGATGCTGATGAAAAATCGATTAAGGTACATAGTTCTTACAATCTTGCCGCTATGAGTTTTAATCCTGAGGAAATTGCGGAAAGTATTAGAAAACACCAACCTGAATTTAAAATTAGCTATGAACCGGACTTTAGGCAAGCAATCGCTGACTCGTGGCCACAAACTATCGACGATAGTGCTGCACGCGAAGATTGGGGCTGGCAACATAAATTTGACCTAGATCAAATGACCGAAATTATGTTGAAAAATGTAAAACATACCTAATTGAAATAAATTAATAGCTTAATAATTACCGCTTTTTTTTGCATTTTACAAGCATTCGCTCCGCATGCTAATTTCTAAAATTTGAACTTTAACTAAACTTTAATTCGTTTAGTTCGTTTTGTTCCGAACCAATTTATAATTTTGCGCTATAATTATTTACTATGGCCATTTGTTCTGAACACAAAAAACAATTAATCGAAGAGGCTGGACTTCATTTTGAAACAGCTCACAATCTACCTCCGTTGGCATCACGAATTTATGCCATCATGATCCTCTCTAATGACGAAGGGTTTTCTTTTGAACAAATCATTGAAATCACCCAAGCTAGCAAAAGTTCTGTCTCCACAAATATTACCTTATTAGTTCAGCTGAATTATGTAGAGTTCTATACGAAACCTGGTGATCGCAAACGCTATTTTAGAGGAACAGGGTTTTATCTCACCAATACATTGCAGGAATATTATCACAATGTAGAAAAAGAGTTTAAGCTAGTAGAAAAAATCAACCATTTCAATAAAAATAATAATCCAGAAAAATTTATAGCCAACGAATCATTAGGATTGATATTTCAAGACTATTTATCCACGCAAATAGAAAATTTACAAAAAACGTTAGAAAAAATGTTTGCATTCCAAAATGAATCTGAACACAAGTAAAAAAAGGAAAAATGAAAAAACCCACCATACTTATACCGCTACTCCTTCTAGCCATTTTTATCAGCTCCTGTGGTAACTCAGAAGAGGGGCAACAGGCTGCACCAAAAGGACCTATGCCTTTTACTGTAATTACAATACCTACCAAAACGGTCACTGCATTTACAACATATCCTACCAGCATACAAGGGGTTGTTAATAGTGAAGTGCGTGCAAAAATTTCTGGTTATATAACAGATGTGCTAGTAGATGAAGGTGAAAAAGTACGTAAGGGTCAAACGCTTTTTAAACTTGAAACCCAAACGTTAAACCAAGATGCGGCTGCTGCGAGAGCCAATGTGAACGCCGCTCAAGTAGAAGTGGATAAGTTAAAGCCGTTGGTAGAAAAACAAATCATTAGCAACGTGCAATTAGAAACTGCCAAAGCAAAACTACAGCAGGCACAAAGTGGCTATAATAGTATCGCCGCAAACATTAACTACGGAAACATCAAAAGTCCGGTGGACGGTTATGTAGGGTCTATTAAATTAAGAAAAGGAGCTTTGGTAAGCCCAACAAGTGCACAACCGCTCACTACCGTTTCAGATATTAGCCAGGTGTATGCGTTCTTTTCTCTAAATGAAAAGGACTATCTCGATTTTATTCAAAATGCTGAAGGTGGAGCTATTTCTGAAAAAATAAAAAACCTACCTCCAGTAACTTTAGTACTGGCAAATGGAAGTACCTATCAAGAAAAAGGGAAAATAGAAACCATCAATTCTCAAATTGACGCACAGACCGGTGCCGTATCTTTTAGAGCCATTTTTGATAATCCGTCACGGATTTTAACCAATGGGAACAGTGGCGAAATTAAAATCCCAACAGTATATGAAGATGTAGTTGTAGTTCCTAAAACTGCTACCTACGAGCAGCAGGGAAGCACCTATGTCTATAAAGTAGGCCAAGATAGCCTCGCCGTTTCCTCTCGTATTGAAATAATCACAGAAGTAGAAAATTTATTCGTAGTGCGAGAAGGCGTTCAAAAAGGGGATAAAATTATTGCGAAAGGAGTCGCGAAACTTAGAGGTGAAACCAAGATAAAACCAATGGAAATTCCTTTTGACAGTGTTGCAAAACCAATTGAAAAAGTGTTTAAATAATTAGTAGATACCTAATATTATGCTAAAGACATTTATAGATCGTCCCGTACTTTCCACAGTAATTTCTATTATCATCGTGATTTTAGGTGTGCTGGGGCTTTCTCAGCTACCCATTACACAATACCCCGACATTGCTCCGCCAACAATTACTGTAAATGCTACCTATCCTGGCGCCAGTGCAGAAACCATACTTGAAAGTGTTATCATCCCGCTTGAAGAACAAATAAATGGTGTAGAAGGGATGACGTATCTTACGTCTACAGCAACCAATAGTGGTACAGCTTCTATTACCGTCTTTTTTGATCAAGAGGTAGATCAAGATATTGCTGCTGTCAACGTTCAAAATAGGGTGGCCCGGGCCAATCCATTATTGCCACAAGCTGTTATTCAAACAGGTGTTACCGTACAAAAACAACAAACAAGTGCCTTGATGTATATCTCATTCTACAGCACTAATGAAGATTACGACGATACTTTTATTCAAAATTATTTAAAAATCAACGTTATACCAGAAATGCAACGTGTTAACGGTGTTGGTGATGTAAACGTGTTTGGGTCTAAAGATTATGCGATGCGCATCTGGTTGCAGCCAGAAAAATTAGCAGCTTATAATTTAATCCCCAGTGATGTTACCGCTGCGCTACGCGAGCAAAGTTTAGAAGCCGCCGCTGGTTCGCTGGGGGATAATAATGGGGAAGCGTTCAGCTATACCATAAAATATGGCGGGCGTTTTAAAACCGAAGCACAATACAGTGATATCATCATTAAAGCATTAGGCAATGGGGAATACCTGCGGTTAGATGACATCGCTGAGATTGAACTCGGTGCACAATCTTATTTAGGAGGGTCTATTACAGGTGGATATCCTGCTGTAAACATGGGGATTTTTCAAGTTAAAGGCTCGAATGCGCGAGATATTATTATTGAAATTGAAAAAAAATTAGAAGAAATAAAAGCAGCACTTCCTAGTGGAATTGAAGTCTTTGTGCCCTACAACACAAATAACTTCTTAAATGCTTCTATCGAAAAAGTAGTAAGCACATTAGCCGAAGCTTTTTTACTTGTTTTCCTTGTGGTGTTTATATTCTTGCAAGATTTTAGGTCTACGCTAATTCCTGCCATTGCAGTTCCTGTATCTATTATTGGTACGTTTTTCTTTCTCAACCTGTTTGGTTATAGTATCAATTTATTAACGTTGTTCGCGTTGGTACTTGCCATTGGTATTGTTGTAGATGATGCGATTGTCGTCGTCGAAGCGGTACATGCCAAGATTGATGAAGGGGAAAGTGACCCTAAAAAAGCAACGGTTGAAGCCATGCATGAAATTTCGGGAGCGATCATATCGATAACACTGGTAATGGCCGCCGTTTTTATTCCCGTGACTTTTGTACAAGGTCCTACGGGTGTCTTTTATGAACAGTTTGGTATCACGCTCATTGTCGCTATTATTATTTCGGCTGTAAATGCCCTGACCTTAAGTCCGGCGCTGTGCGCTTTGTTCTTAAAGGGACATGACGAGAAAGAGGGCAAAAAGAAAAAGAACTTTATGCAGCGTTTCTTTGATGCGTTTAATAGCGGTTTTAATGCAACGATTAAAAAATATGGTAGATCGGTTCATTTTTTATACCGAAATAAATGGATTACAGTACTCATTTTAATGCTGGCCGTTGGTGGCATTTGGTGGTCCTCTTCTGAAGTAAAAACCGGTTTTGTTCCTGATGAAGACCGTGGTATCGTTTTTACAAATATCGAATTACCTGCAGGTTCTTCCATAGATCGCACCCACGAAGTGAACCTTCAGTTATATGAAAAATTAAAACAAATTCCAGGGGTAAAACAAGCCTCCCTTATTGAAGGAAGAAGCTTCTTAGGAGGTGCTGGATCTAATTACGGTTTAGGTTTTATTCGTTTGGATGAATGGGAAGATCGTGATGCCGATTCGCTTTCAGTAGAAAGTATTACTGCAAAAATGTTTGGTGTAGCGGCTCAAATTCCGGAAGCGAATATTATCTTTTTTGCTCCTCCCAGTATTCCAGGTTTTGGTAGCGCAGCTGGTGCTGAAGTGAACTTATTAGACCGTTCTGGTGGTAGCTTTGAAGATCTGGATAAAACCAATCAAGAATTTATAGGGAAGCTATCACAACGCCCCGAAATCAAATTTGCGCAAGCCTCTTTTAATACGCAATATCCACAATACGAAATAGAACTAAATACACCCTTGGCCAAAGAACTTGGCGTACCCATAAGTAGCATTTTCTCAACATTGCAAGGATACATAGGAAGTATTTTTGCTGCAGATTTCGCTCGATTTGGGAAACAATATAGAGTGTATGTGCAAGCGTTGCCAGAAGACAGGGCCGAAGTAGACGATTTAAATAAATTGTATGTGCGCACTCAAAGTGGCGAAATGACCCCTATTACTCAGTTTGTTAGCCTAAAACGTGTTTATGGACCTCAATTTGTGTCTCGTTTCAATCTTTTTAATTCGTCAAAAATAACAGCCACTTCTAATCCAGGGTATAGCTCAGGTGACGTTATTGGTGCAGTAGAAGAAGTGTCAAAAAGTTTGCCTTCTAATTATACTACCGCGTATTCTGGCTTAACCAGGGAAGAAGTGAATGCTGGTAATCAAACCACAACCATTTTCTTACTGTCCTTAGTCTTTGTGTACTTCTTATTGGCGGCTCAATACGAGAGTTATTTAATACCGTTTTCCGTATTGCTTTCCTTACCATTGGGTGTTTTTGGAGCCTATATTACCACACAATTTGCCGGACTTCAAAATAACATCTATTTCCAAATTGCCTTAATAATGCTGTTAGGATTACTGGCTAAAAATGCCATTTTGATTGTTGAATTTGCCCTACAACGTAGGCGCAACGGTGAATCTATTGTTGAAGCTGCCGTCAAAGGTGCCGAAGCACGCCTTAGACCGATTCTAATGACTTCATTTGCTTTTATACTAGGATTAATGCCCTTAGTGCTTGCTAGCGGTGTAGGTGCCGAAGGAAACAGATCTATTGGAACAGGTGCCGTGGGAGGTCTTTTAATCGGAACCATTCTAGGGGTATTTGTGATCCCCATCCTATTTATCTTTTTTCAATGGTTACAAGAAAAAATCACTGGCGACCCAAGCTCAAAAAAATTACAAATACTGAAGAAGTTTCATCATGAACACATCAAAAATCACAAGATATTTAGCATTTGCAATGGTCCCGTTGTTATTCGCTTCCTGTTTTTCGGCTAAAGAATATGTTCGTCCGGAAGAAGATGTAATCACCGCACAATATTACAGAACTGATAATTTGCCCCAGGATAGTCTTACAATGGCAACGGTTTCATGGAAAGAACTTTTTACAGATCCCATGCTGCAAGGTTATATAGAACAAGGATTAGAAAAAAATATCGATATCCGTGTTGCGATCCAACAAATTTTAATTTCTGAAGCTTTCTTGAAACAAGGAAAAGCAGGCTATTTACCTTCTTTAAATGGGACGGCGCAATACACCCGTTCTGAACTTTCTGAAAACAGTCAGTTTGGAGGACAGTTCAGCACCTTAAATCAGTATCAATTGAGTGGTGGTCTTTCTTGGGAGGCTGATATTTGGGGAAAAATACGCAGTAATAAACGGGCAAGAGAAGCCACATACCTACAATCTGTCGCTGCCCATAAAGCTGTAAAAAGCAGGTTGATTGCTACTATTGCTTCATCGTATTATCAACTCGTAGCAATTGATGAGCAGATACGGATCACAAAAGAAACAATAGATACCCGTGTAAATGGCTTAGAGACTACGAAGGCCTTAAAAGAAGCAGGGAACGTTACAGAAGTTGCAGTAAAACAAACGGAAGCGCAACTTTATTTTGCACAAGGCATTTTAATAGATCTAGAAAATGAAGCCCGACTTTTAGAAAACAACCTATCCATATTATTAGGAAGTGATGCGCGTAGCTTTACCAGAAATTCTCTTGAAACCCAGCAGATCACCACCGAGCTAAAAACAGGGGTTCCTACACAATTATTAGCCAATAGACCCGATGTGATCGCGGCAGAGTATAATTTGAAAAATGCATTTGAATTAACCAACGTTGCCCGAAGTAATTTTTACCCTTCGCTTACTGTTTCGGCCACAGGTGGTTTGCAGAGTTTAGATTTTGAAGAACTCTTTAGCACCAGTTCATTATTTGCTAACATCGTAGGTGGGCTAACGCAACCTATTTTTAATAAGCGACAAATAAGAACACAATACGAGGTGGCGCAAGCACAACAAGAGCAGGCAAAACTAGACTTTAAACTAACCGTTTTAACGGCTGGAAAAGAAGTTTCGGATGCTTTGTATTCTTATGATTCTGCTACAGAAAAAATAATCGTAAAACAGAAGGAATTTGAAGCATATGAGCTAGCCACAGGATATTCCGAAGAATTACTCGATAATGGTCTCGTAAATTATCTAGAAGTATTACGCTCGCGTGAAAATGCCTTAAATTCTAGTCTGGACGTTATAACGGCTAAGAACAATCAACTACAAGCTATTGTTGATCTGTATGAAGCATTGGGGGGTGGGTGGCAATAAGGTTTGGCTATTTCTTCTCTTGAATTTAAAATACAAAACACCTATTCTTTCTTATACACACACAAAATCCAGCGAAGCTAACTTCGCTGGATTGATTTAATGATTAAAACAGTCAACCTATTTTAGGGCGACTCACTATGTTTGTGAATTAGCTATTCTATAATGAAGCGTTCAATAAATTGTTCGCTTTCAGTAGTTACCTTAAGGATATACATACCACTTTTAAGGTTTGAAACATTTAATATGGTTTCAAAATCACCTTTTGCAACTTGCTGCCCTACTATGTTAAAGATAACATATTCGGTTGCTTTTGCGCCAAGAACTTCTACGTTCAAAATCCCTTCCTTAACTGGATTAGGGTAGATTGAAAACGACGTGATAGGTGGCCCATCATTTTGTACTCCATCGTTTTGCGTAGCATTCGAATTAGTGGTTCCACAAGGACCTAAATTGGTCCAGCTAGATGCCGCTCTCTCGTATAAATTACCTTGATAGGTAACTCTATCTCCTACGCTATACGATTGGCTACTATTGTAAGGAGCAACGCCCGCACAAGGGTCTAGGTTTGGAGCACTATTGCCCACTCTTACATTGTCGATTGCAATATCAGCTTGCCAAGTAGCTCCTGTTACTCTGTTAAAACGTACTTGAACACTACCTCCTACATATGTTGATAGATCGATAACTTGTTCTAACCAAGCATTTCCTTGATTTCCAGTTTTACTCCACAAGGTTACCCAAGTGGCTCCATCATCATCACTTACCTGCAGCGCAATACTTCCCATATCTGCCGCTCCGTACATATGATAACTAAAAGTGAGGTTTGCTTCAGAAGCGCTACCCAAGTCAAAACAAGGAGAGTTTAAAATCGCTCTTTTATTAGGATATCCAGTACCATTCCCAGATGCTTCTACAAACATATAGAAAGCACCCGCTGCACCGTTTGAAGGACCTGTCCCGCTAGAGGGTGTGCCACTAGAGTCACGTGTCCAATTAATATCATCTGCCGTCGATTGCGACCAAGCACCTAAATTACTTTCAAAGCTTTCAGAATAAGGGAAAGCGGTAATTCCACCAACACATCCAGCAGTACCTCCACCGGTAGTAGTTACTGTTACTTCGTTACTCGCTGCTGAAGTATTGTCTGCCGCATCTTTGGCTCTTACACTGTAAGCGTATGTTGTTCCAGCCGTCAAACCAGTAACATTTGCCGAAGTTCCTGCAACATTTCCTAAAAGAGCCGCTCCTTGATATACATCATATCCTGTAACGCCCACATTGTCACTAGAAGCATTCCAAGACAGGGTTAATGTAGTATCTGCTACATTGGACGCTGTTAAATTAGTAGGAACCGTAGGAGCCTGTGTATCTGCTACCGCCCCGCTTATTGTTACCGTATAATCTTCAACTTCACCATACGTGAACGCTTGACATGCAGTAGGCACAGCATTATACATCATAGAGACACGCATTCTTGTTGGGCCATCTACTGCCGCATTAGACACCACAAAATTTCCACTTACCGGTGTTGCGTTTGTTGCGGCTTGTGTAAATACTTGCTCGCCTGCATCTGTAAAATCACCATCTTGGTTGTAATCAATCCACACTGCATATCCTTCATTATAAACTGTTCCATTCCATGTAGGAGTGATGGTAATAGTTGCTGTATCATTTTTGTTTAATGCGGTATTCAAGTTTGTAAAATCTGAATAAAACTGAGCGCCAGATGGGTTATTAATTGTTCCTAGTTGAACGCGGCTTATATATTCATCATTAACATTGGTACTTGCCGAATCACAATAGTTTAATTGTACGTCTGTCGTTGTAAAGTTTACTGAAGCGGAGTACGAAGAAACGGATCCATCAGGACATTTGCTTCTTACTTGTGCTTCATATGATGTCGTAGCACTTAATCCACTCAAGCTAGCAGAGGTGGTACTAGATGCAATAGTAGCCCAAGAAGTCGCTCCGTTTACACGGTATCTAACATCGTAGGTTGCACCCGAAACTGCATCATACCCAATAATTGCTGAATCAGATCCAACACCTGAAACGTTTACCCCTGTAGGTGTAACTGCAGCACAAGCTGCTCCTCCAGTAGTAATGCCTGTAAGGATTAAACTATAGTTCTGACTTCCGCCAGATAAAGATCCTTTGTGTGTAATTGTAATTGTATACGTTCCTGAAGCGTTTGCTACAGCTATTCTTTCATAAGGGTCTGCCGTATTATCCCCCAATCCATTGGTGGTAACGCCGGTTAATCTATAAGGAAAAGTAGTCGTTCCGTTTTGAGAAACGCGTATATCAAGATCATTTACCAATCGCTTGGTGCTTGAATTCGTTTGTGTTGTCGCTGTTCCAGGTACATCTGTCCAAGAGATAGACGCCATTAGATCGTTTACACCATCTGCATCTACGGTAATTGTATAGGAGTTCCCTGAAATTAACGTTAGTTCTTCAATAGCGCTATTGGTTCCTTCGTCTGAAATAGCTTCGGCCGCTCTTTTAGCGTTTAATAATCCCCATCCATAAACTGCATCTGGACCGGTAGGGCCTACATCATCTGCTGTATGCAGTGCTAACCCCTTTAAAGTAGCAGCACGCATGAAATTTCCGAAGGTATTGTTGGCGTGTTGCTGTAATAACAACAATGTCCCTGTCACATTAGGGGATGCCATAGAGGTACCCGTAATAGTACCATAAGCCGTATTACTTGTTTCATACGTAGACGTTAATTGGGTTCCGTTACCTGTAAGGTCTGGTTTGATTCTAAAATCATCGGTAGGTCCTTCACTACTTGAGCTATTAATGGTAACACTCACTAGATTTCCGTTAGAATCAATGTTTGCATCTTGAGCATTTGCTATTACAAGATTGTTTTTTGAAGTAGAATGCCCAGTCAATTTATCATAAGAAGAATTGCCTCCCAATGGTGCGCCGTTATAGCTATTCTGATTTCCATCGTTTCCTGCTGCAACTACCATTAAATAATAAGGAGCGTTGTGCATCACTTCGTCCCAATCTCTCGATTCAGCTATATACGCACCAAAATAATAGTCTGGCACCAAGTCCGATCTAAATCCATAACTGTGGTTAGACAGTAACATCCCATTTGCTGCAGCAGCAGTTGCTTCTGCTACATCGTTGTTCCACATATACCCTCTAACGCGAGATTGTGGAGCCATTCCCTTTGCATTTGCTTGAACTCCGCTAGCGGTAATGGTTCCTGTAACGTGGGCTGCGTGAAAATTAAGTTGTGTTCCTCCTTCAGAAGCAGCATCCTCTACCGTTACACGGTTTGTGCCGCCAGCACCGTCGTATTCTTGGTGTGACACACGAGCGTGGCCACCATCCCAAACGTAAGCGATCATGTTTTGGCCATCAATATTAAGGCCCAATCCGCCACCACTATTTAAAAAGTTGGCGCGTGTAGACCGCGCGGCCGCGACGTTAAAAGTTCTATAATAAATAGGGCTTCCGTCGTCTGCGATGTATTGTAGTTCTGCGATACCTCCATCATCAAGGGTTACTCGCGTAGGTAAACTTCTTTTTTGTGCAACTTGTAAAGCTTCTTGTTTTTTCTGAAATCGCTCTTTTTTAAATTTTGACTCAAGACTGTTCAAATCACTAAGGTCGTAGCGACTTGTAATTTTGTCTTGTTGTTGTTTTGTTTGAGATAGTGCGTTACTCGCCAAGCATAGGCAAACGCAAATGAATAGGGATTTTACCCAAGGATAATTTAGTTTCATAAATTAAGTTTGTTGTTAATAATTAATTGATAGGGATAAAATTGTGAATTTTACTATTTTAGTCACAATCTGTTACATTATTATTTCTTTTTTGTTTATTTTTTAAACAAAGCTTCACGAAAAAACGAATTTTTTTTGTAATACCAAATTTTATTCGACGAACTACATTATGTATTTATTAACAAAAAGTTGCTTTTTAACGATTAATAGACGCCTTTAGTCGTTCATAGCCGCTATTTGCATCCATATTAAAAGTTTTATCTTTGGGGTATGGCAGAACAAAATTTAGTGTCGGTTAATGAACTTTCGGTCGCTTTTGGTCCTAAAAAAAAACAGACCGAAGTAATTCACAACATTTCTTTTTCGATTTCTGAAAATGAGATTGTTGGGATCGTAGGAGAGTCCGGATCTGGTAAATCTGTCACATCTATGGCCATCATGGGCTTGTTACCGAAAAAGAATTCTTCGGTCGCTGGGGAAATTTTTTTTGAAGGAACAAACCTTCTCAAGGAAAGCGAGAAAAACCTCCGAAAAATTCGCGGTAATGAAATCGCCATGATTTTTCAAGAACCTATGAGCGCCTTGAACCCTTCGCTAAGTTGTGGTTTTCAAGTCTCAGAAATATTATTGCACCATATGGGTCTTTCTTCTTCCGAAGCAAAAAAAGAAACTTTAAGTCTTTTTAAGAAAGTAAAATTACCGCGTCCTAATGAAATATATAGCAGCTACCCACACCAAATAAGCGGTGGACAGATGCAACGCGTGATGATTGCGATGGCGATTGCCTGTAAACCTAAATTGCTCATTGCAGATGAACCCACTACAGCACTTGATGTCACCGTTCAAAAAGAAATTTTAGAATTATTAAAAGAACTGCAGCGCGAAACTAAAATGAGCTTATTATTTATTTCGCACGACCTCAGCCTCGTTAGTGAAATTGTGGATCGCGTTATTGTAATGTATCAGGGAGCTATTGTGGAAGATGAAAGTGTTCTAGACGTTTTTAAAGCACCAAAAAACGAATATACAAAAGCGCTTTTGGCATCGAGACCTTCCCTTGATAAACGGTTGGCTTTTTTACCGACCATTGCGTCAATCGCAGATAAAACGTTTAAACCTATTGAAGTTACAGATCAGGAAAGAGCCTTGCGACATAAAAAATTGTATACGCAAGCGCCCCTTTTGGAAGTACAAAATGTGGAAAAGGAGTATTATAGTAATGCTGGTCTGTTTAAGAAAAAACGGATTGTCAAGGCGGTAAACGGGGTTAGTTTTAAGGTCTATGAAGGAGAAACCGTAGGACTGGTTGGTGAGTCTGGTTGCGGAAAATCGACTTTAGGTAAAACAATTTTACAACTCGAAAAAGCTTCAAAAGGAAAAATATTGTACCGAGGAAAGGACTTAACTCGTTTAAATACCACTGAAATAAGAAAACTTCGGAAGGAGATTCAACTTATTTTTCAAGACCCCTATTCTTCTTTAAACCCTCGATTAAACATTGGCGAATCGATTATTGAGCCTATGAAGGTTCATAAAACAGGCACTTCAAAAAAAGAACGGAAAAATAAGGCAATCGATTTACTTACACGCGTAGGGCTTGATGAAAGCTATATGGCTAGATATCCACACGAATTGAGTGGCGGACAGCGGCAACGTGTAGGGATCGCACGTACGATTGCCATGGAACCTAAACTGGTTATTTGTGATGAATCTGTTTCTGCATTGGATATTTCGGTGCAGGCACAAGTATTAAATTTATTGAACCAGTTAAAAACTGATTTTGGTTTTACCTATATTTTTATCTCTCACGATCTGGCCGTCGTAAAATATATGGCTGACCAATTATTGGTGATGAATGAAGGTGCGTTTGAAGAAGTAGGCGATGCCGATGAAATCTACGCTAACCCCACAAAGCAATACACAAAAAATTTAATTGATGCGATCCCCAAAGGAATTGCCTAGAGGCGGTACGCTATAAGTTGTCCTACCTAAAAATTAGCATAAAAAAAGCCCCGTTCTAACCTCACAAAGAACGGGACTGTATATGAATCTGGTTAAGATTCGGGGGAAATAATCTGTCAATACTTTACAGCAACAAAAAAACTTTTTTTGCCACATACACTACATTCTTAATAAGATAGAGTGTGTTTTTAATTTTAGAAATCATAATTAATAAGTAGGTTAAGTTGTTAATCATTTTTGGGACTGCTAATATGTGATTGTTTTTTCAATAAACACGATGAAAGACTTATTTTTTCGACCAAATGCGTCTTTTTTTAACTTATATGAGGTTTCAGTTGGTTTTTCTTACTTATTAGAAACAAAAAAAGCCAACTATAAGAGTTGGCTTTTTAGAAAATTGTAGCATACTAGATTTTCATCTCCGGTATTTCTCCCTCGACAATAAGATCGCCTTCAGTAGCTGCTCTAATTTCTTCCACCGTGATGCCAGGTGCCCGCTCCAATAGCTTAAAGGAACCATCCTTCACTTCGAGCACAGCCATGTTTGTCACAATCTTCTTAACACATTTAACGCCCGTTAATGGCAGACTACATTCTTTTAAGAGTTTTGATTCTCCTGCACGGTTGGTATGCATCATGGCTACAATAATATTTTCGGCAGAAGCGACGAGGTCCATGGCGCCTCCCATACCTTTTACCATTTTACCAGGGATTTTCCAATTGGCAATGTTACCATTTTGTGCCACTTCCATAGCGCCTAGGATGGTTAAATCCACATGCTGCCCACGGATCAT
>Ga0115567_10004105_pt1 | contig 14250 bp, 12 predicted proteins | sample COGITO_mtgs_1204_2_FD_88679 | JGI IMG/M metagenome (GOLD analysis project Ga0115567, IMG submission 88679) | Pelagic marine microbial communities from North Sea - COGITO_mtgs_120412 | ecosystem: Environmental > Aquatic > Marine > Epipelagic | place: Germany:Helgoland, sampling site Kabeltonne... | reverse complement strand
TCCAGCACGGCAGCCAGCGCGTCGATGTCGACCACTGTGCCACGCGAGGCGTTGATCAGGATGCTGCCTTTTTTCATCCAGCTCAATTGTTCTTCGCCAATCATATTGGCGGTCTGAGGTGTCTCCGGCACGTGCAGGCTGATCACATCACAGGTCTGCATCAGTTCCTTCAGGGACGGCACCTGCACCGCGTTGCCCAGGGGCAGTTTGGTGACGATGTCATACAGGTAAACCTTCATGCCCATGGACTCGGCCAGCACACTGAGCTGCGAGCCGATGTTGCCATAGCCGACTAAACCCAGTTTTTTGCCCCGGGTTTCAAAAGAGCCGGTGGCGACTTTCTGCCAGTTACCCAGGTGAGCCTGTGCATTCTTTTCCGGTACGCGGCGCAGCAGCAGAATAGTCTGGCCGATAACCAGCTCGGCGACGCTGCGGGTATTGGAATAGGGTGCATTGAACACCGGTACGCCGCGTACCAGTGCGGCCTTGAGATCGACCTGATTGGTGCCGATGCAGAAACAGCCGACAGCCTGCAGCTTGGTTGCTGCATCAAACACGCGCTCGGTTAACTGGGTGCGGGAGCGGATACCAATAAAGTGTACATCCTTGACCTTTTCAACAAGATCGTCTTCGGACAATGATGTCTTCAGGTATTCGATATTGGTGTAACCCGCTTCATGCAGGGTATTGACGGCACTCTGGTGCACGCCTTCCAGCAACAGGAAACGAATTTTGCTTTTATCCAGAGACGTAGATTTCATATCGGTGCGGTATCTCTCAGCAGGTTCTGTCAGGGGGCTCTCAAGTGCGAGGCGCGCTATGGTACCATAAACACTGTCAGTAACATAAAAGGTAATCCTGGTAATGAGCGCGATGCAGCAGACGTTGGCGGCCTCCCTGGCTGAAATTGTAGGACCGGATCGGGTCAACATTGATCATGAATCCCTTCAGGTTTTTGGCAAGGACTGGACCAAGGTGCATGAGCCCAATCCCGCCGCGATCGTCTTTCCCGGATCCATTGAAGAAGTACAGGCATTGGTACGTCTGGCCAATAAACAGGGATTTGCGCTGGTGCCATCGGGCGGTCGCACCGGTTTGAGTGGTGGCGCGGTGGCGGCCAATGGCGAAGTTGTGGTTGCCTTTGATCGTATGAACCAGATTCTCGACTTCAGTGCCGTTGATCGTCAGGTGGTATGCCAGCCAGGTGTTATCACCGAGCAATTGCAGCAATTCGCTGATGACAAGGGTCTGTTCTATCCGGTTGATTTTGCCTCGTCCGGCTCCAGTCAGATTGGCGGCAATGTCGCGACCAATGCAGGTGGCATCAAGGTGATTCGCTACGGTCTGACCCGGGACTGGGTGATGGGCATGAAAGTTGTTACCGGCACCGGCGAGTTACTGGAGCTGAACCATGGCCTGGTAAAGAATGCCACCGGTTATGATCTGCGGCATCTGTTTATCGGTTCGGAAGGCACGCTCGGGTTTATCGTTGAGCTCACCATGGCGCTGGCAACACCGCCCAAAGATCCAACGGTGCTGGTACTGGCAGTGGATGATCTGGAATCCACCATGCATGTGCTGCAGGCGTTCCAGGGTGCGCTGGATATCTGCGCGTTTGAATTCTTTTCCGAAAAAGCCCTGCGGCATGTGATGGCGGAAAAGGGTTTGCAGCGGCCGTTTGCGACCGAGGGCACTTTCTATGCCCTGATCGAATTCGAGAATACCAGTGAAGCCGTGCTTGAGTCGGCGATGTCGGTGTTTGAGCACTGTGTTGAGCAGGGCTGGGCGCTGGATGGCACCATGAGTCAGAACATCACCCAGGCGCGTGCTTTGTGGCGCCTGCGTGAGGACATCTCGGAGACCATATCCCGATTCACACCCTATAAGAACGACATCTCGGTGCAGGTGTCCAGGGTGCCGGCTTTCCTGAAAGAAGTAGACAATATCGTTACTGCACAGTATCCCGACTTTGAAATTATCTGGTTCGGCCACATTGGCGATGGCAATGTGCACCTGAATATTCTTAAACCTGATGCGCTGCCCAAGGAAGAATTTTTCCGACAATGTGGCGAGGTCAGTTATGACATCTTCGAAGCCGTTAAATCCTACGGTGGCAGCGTGTCGGCGGAGCACGGTGTTGGCCTGCTGAAAAAGCCCTATCTGCAATACAGTCGTAGCGAAGGTGAGATTGCCTGCATGAAGGCGTTAAAGCAGGTGTTTGACCCGAATAAAGTGATGAATCCCGGGAAAATTTTTGATTAAAGTCGGGCACTTGGCGAATTTATGAGACGGGCATCACATTTTTAAGGATAATTTTGTTGAAAAAGCGGATATTTCGTCGTTTTTCGTTAATAACTGTATTCCCAGCGACAAAATATAGCGGTACACTGCTTTTAGGGTTCAGTGTCGAATCCAGCAGTTGTCACATTTGTCAACTGTGTTAATAAATTCGGGATCCGCTGGAAACGTTTTCTGGTCAGTCCCTTGGAAATAGCAAGAGAGCAATATGTCACAGCAAGTAGAAGGTACCGTTAAGTGGTTCAATGACGAGAAAGGTTTCGGTTTCATTGAGCAGGAAGGTGGAAAGGACGTATTCGTCCATTTTAGTGCCATTAACGGTACTGGAAGGAAGACGCTGCACGAAGGCCAGAAAGTTACTATGGAAGTAACTCAAGGCCAGAAAGGGCCTCAGGCAGAGAACGTAAATCCTCTGTAAAATACGAAAACGCAGGGCGTAAAACCCCTGCGTTTTTTTATTCGCCCAGCACCATTTAATATCCTGGCTGTTTAGAATAGCTGGGAGAATTTCTCTTTCTCCTCATACGCACGGCGTCGTACGAATCGAGCCGGGCGCGTTTACGACCGGCGTATTGTATTCAGCCGTCGGCCTGGGTGAAAACACTACCGGCTCATGGTTTTGAGACCGTCTTTTCCGCCCAGAATCAGTTTGTCCGCAGGCCGCATGGCAAACAACCCATTAGTCACTACCCCGGTTATCTGATTCAGCTGTTGCTCCAGTTTTCTGGGGTCGACGATACTCATGTTGTGAATATCGATGATAATGTTGCCATTGTCAGTGACAAACCCTTCCCGGTAAACCGGATCGCCTCCCAGTTTTACAATCTCGCGCCCCACATGACTGCGCGCCATCGGTATGACTTCCACCGGCAGCGGAAAATGGCCCAGCACATCAACCAGTTTGCTGTCGTCAGCAATGCAGACAAATTCTTTGGCAACTGCCGCGATGATTTTTTCACGTGTCAGGGCACCGCCGCCGCCTTTGATCAGATGCAGATGTTCGTTGGTTTCGTCAGCACCATCGACATAAACACTGATTTCCGGCGCCGAGTTCAGGTCGATGACAGCTATGCCGAGCGCCTTAAGACGCCTCGCGGTTTCTTCCGAGCTGGCGACCGTCGCCTGAATGTCGTGTTTGAATTCGCCCAGGTATTCAATGAAAAAATTAGCCGTGGAACCGGTGCCAACGCCGACCACAGTGCGCTCATCCAGACGACTTTTTACGTAGTCTGCGGCTGCTTTTGCGACCGCTTTTTTGAGTTCATTCTGGTCCATGCTGATTTCCTGTGCTTTGCTGGCAATAAAAGGGGACGAAGGATATTATGATTCGCCATAATATCCTCCGTCCCCTTTTATTGCCACCTGAGAGGACCCGGAACAAGGCCGCAGACATGGACAAGTACGTAAAAGATATTCTCTCGGCACGTGTCTACGATGTTGCCATCGAGAGTCCGATCCATAAAGCTGCCTCTCTGAGCCGGCGTCTGGGCAATGATGTCTGGCTCAAGCGCGAAGATCTGCAGCCCGTTTTCAGTTTCAAGCTCCGTGGTGCCTACAACAAAATGTCCCGGCTATCGCCGGAAGCCGCCAAACGTGGCGTGATCGCTGCCAGTGCCGGCAATCATGCCCAGGGTGTGGCGCTGGCGGGCACGACACTGGGTATCAAGACCATCATTGTCATGCCGGTGACCACGCCGGCCATCAAGATAGACGGCGTTCGTGCGCGCGGGGGCAAGGTGATTCTGCACGGGGATACTTATAACGAAGCTGCCGAGTTCGCCATGAAACTGGTGGCAGAAAAATCCTATACCTTTGTTCACGCCTTTGATGATCGTGATGTCATTGCCGGTCAGGGTACCGTAGGCCTGGAGATTGTCCGGCAACACAGTGGTCCGCTCGACGCCATTTTTGTCCCCGTCGGCGGCGGCGGCCTGATGGCAGGCATGGCGGCCTATATAAAATATATTCGACCGGAGATTCGGCTGATTGCGGTCGAGGCGGAAGACTCCGCCTGTTTGAAAGCGGCGTTGGAGGCCGGTCGGCGGGTAAAGTTGTCACAGGTCGGTCTGTTTGCCGATGGCGTCGCGGTCAATCAGGTGGGCAAAGAAACCTACAAGATTCTCCGGCACTGTGTTGACGAAGTAGTAACTGTGACCACGGATGAAATCTGTGCTGCCATCAAGGATATTTTTGATGACACGCGCGCGGTCACAGAACCTGCTGGCGCGGTCGCCGTTGCAGGCCTTAAAAAAGCAGTACGTGAGCAGTCACTTCAGGGGATGAGCCTGATGGCACTGGTGACCGGCGCCAATGTTAACTTTGACCGGCTGCGCCATATTTCCGAACGCGCGGAGCTGGGCGAGAGCCGGGAAGCGGTGTTTGCGGTTACTCTGGACGAAAAGCCGGGCAGTTTTCGCCGCTTTGCCCGGGTACTGGGCAAACGCAGCGTGACTGAGTTCAATTACCGATACGGGGACGCCACCGCCGCGCAGATTTTTGTTGGCATTGAAATCGATGACCCGATTACCGGTCGTGACAAATTGGCTAGAGCATTGCGTAACAAAGGTTTTGACGTACATGACATGACCGACAACGAAGCCGCCAAGCTGCATATTCGGCACATGGTGGGTGGGCGTAGCGACAAGGCATTGAACGAACGGGTTTTCCGTTTTGAGTTTCCGCAACGACCAGGCGCCCTGCTGACCTTTCTGGATCTGCTGGGTGAACAGTGGAACATCTCCATGTTCCACTATCGTAACCACGGCGCCGCCTATGGGCGTGTGCTGGTCGGATTGCAGGTGGCGCCGGAAGATGCCACTGCCTTTGATGACTTTGTTCGCAAGATTCCTTACCAGTTTCAGGAAGAAACCCGAAACCTTGCCTACCAGACTTTCCTGGGGAGTCAGGCCTAGACGGGCTGGCAACAAAACGGCAGCGCGGACATTGCTGTCGGTGATCAGCCGATATAGGAGCAGCAGTAGTCGGTTACCGTCATCACCTTGATGTCGAAGGCTGAGTCCGCCGGCACTTCAAACGTATCGCCGCCAGCAATCTTGCGCCACAGGTCTTCGCCGGGCAGCAGAATTTCCACCTGGCCGGACAGAATTTCCATGATTTCCTTTTTCTCGGTACCAAAACGGTATTCGCCTGGCATCATGATGCCCAGAGTCTTGACGTCACCGTTATCGAATTCGACAACCCGGCTGGTGACCTTGCCGTCGAAATAAATATTGGCGGCTTTGACGACCGTTACATTTTCAAATTTGTTCATAATCAGCTCTCATCAGATTGATTGCTTCTCGGCGAAGCCGGTGTGCCGGGTTTTCAGTCGCGATACAGACCGGGTTTGAACGACCGTCCGGGCGGGCGATTTTAGCGGGTTCCTTGGCGTTCGACCAGTCTGTGCCTCAGTCGTGGGGGGCTGATCTGGCAATGGCGGTGCCAAGCATACTGCCCATATTGATGTCGCTGCCTGCTGCCAGTGCCGCATTGAGTTCAACGCGGTTCTCGGCAAAGACGGCGATGACAGTAGAGCCAAGTTTGAACCGGCCCATCTCTTCGCCCCGGGCGATCTGCACCGCCGGTCGTTGCAGCCGGTAGTCGGTTTTGTGCAGGCCATGCCGTGCAGGGCAGACCTGGCCGGCCCAGACTGTATCAACACTGCCTACGATCATGGCGCCAACCAGAATCAATGCCATCGGACCGCAGTCAGTGTCAAAAATGCAGACCAGGCGTTCATTGCGGGCAAACAGACTGTCCACCCGCTGCGCCGTCAGCTGGTTTACCGAGAACAGTTTGCCCGGCACATAGGTCATTTCCCGCAGTACGCCCGGTAAGGGCATATGAATTCGATGATAGTGACTGGGTGACAGATAAATGGTGGCAAAACAGCCTTCGTCAAACTCTGCTGCCAGGTCGGCATCGCCACCGAGCAGGGCCTGCAGGCTGAAGCGCCGACCTTTGGCCTGTAACAACAGGCCTTCCCGCACTGGCCCCAACTGGCTGACAATACCATCGACGGGACTGACGACACTGGTGTCATCCCCTGCAATGGGCCGAGCGTCGGCTCGGAGGGCCCGGGTGAAGAATGCATTAAAACTGGCATAGGCTGACGGGTCGGGTTCCTGAGCCTGGCTCATGTCGACCTTGTAGCGGCCGATAAACCAGCGTATAAACGGCGCCTTGATCGCCGGCCACTGGCAATCTGCCAGTTTACCCGCCAGTCGCGAAAGCAGATGCTGTGGTGCCAGATACTGAAGCAGAATAAAAAGTGAGTCGGTCATGAAAATCCTGTTCGTGCAGCCGCCTGCGCGGGCTGACATGTTCGTCCATCAAGTAGGTCAGGCGTCAGCTTAATCAAGCCGGTGCAAGGGTACAAGTTTGGCGTATTAATGCCCGTTGAGCTAATGATTTCCCGATTTTGTCCGATGTAAAAGAAGCGGCGCAATTTATCCCGTTGGAGGTTTCGCAGGTCATGTTGTTTATTATCGGTTTTGTTGTTGTGACACTGAGCGTCGCCGGCGGCTATGTCATGCACGGTGGTATTCTTGCTGTGTTGTGGCAACCCTCAGAATTCATTATTATTTTTGGTGCCGCCTTTGGTGCTTTCCTGATCTCCAACAGCATGCATCTGGTCAAGGAGACCGGTAAACGCCTGCCGCGCGCGATATTTGGATCGGCCACCAACGAAAAATTGTATCTCGACCTGCTGGGACTGCTCTTTGATATTTTCAACAAGGCGCGGCGCGAAGGCATGATGTCAATTGAAGGCGACATTGAAGTGCCAGCGGAAAGCGGCCTGTTTACCCGCTATCCGGCACTGCTCAAGGACAAACGCATTATTGAGTTTCTGACTGACAATTTGCGCATCATGACCACCAGCAATATGGCTCCGCACGAAATTGAGGCCATGATTGAGTCTGAAATTGAAACCCAGTTGCACGAACTCAGCGAACCCTCACATGCAGTGCACCGGGTTGCCGATGGTCTGCCCGGGTTTGGTATTGTGGCCGCGGTTCTGGGTATTGTTATTACCATGCAGAAGCTGGGCGGTCCGCCCGAGGCATTGGGTCAGAGTGTGGCGGCGGCCTTGATTGGTACCTTTGTTGGTATTTTTGCCGCTTATGGTTTTATCGGGCCGATGAGCAATCGTCTGGCGGAAGTTGCCGAAGAAGAAATCAAGATGTTTGAATGTATCAAAGCCGCCATCGTGGCGACGTCTAATGGCTTGCCGCCGCAACTGGCCGTCGAGTTTGCTCGCAAGACACTGTACTCCGGAGATCGTCCCTCCTTCTCTGAACTGGACGAACACATCCGTAGCCGCTAAGCGGCACTGAATCTAATCGCGGAAGATAATCGTTGTGGAAAAAGCAGAACAGACCATTGTCATTAAACGCGTCAAAAAGGTGGCCGGCGGCCATCACGGTGGCTCGTGGAAAATTGCCTTTGCTGACTTTGCGCTGGCGCTGATGGCGTTCTTTCTGGTGCTGTGGCTGATCGAAAGCACCACCGAGCTTGAGAAAATGGTGATTGCCGGTTATTTCTCCGATCCACGTAGTCTGGCCAGTGATGGGGATGGCGGCACACCTTACGTACTGAATCTGGAAGGGCGGCCGCTGACGCTGCCTAATCAGGGTTTGAGTCTGGCGCTGGTGCAGGAAGACCAGGAGCAGGCAGTGGAAGCAAGCGAAGAGCTTGAATCCTTTGAATATATTGAACTTGCTCGACTGCGCGAAACCCAATTGCTGCAAAGCCTGCAGGGTCAGATGGAAGAAGTAATCGGCGGCAACCAGGAGTTTGAGTGGTTCTCCGACAGCGTGAGCATGGAAGTCACCGAAGAGGGTCTGAGTATTCAGATCATTGACCGGGACAATCGCCCGTTGTTCAACTCAGGTTCTGATCAGATGCAGCCTTATGCGCTGGAAGTATTGTGGGCCATGGCCAATGTTCTGGAAGACATCCCCAACAAAATCAGTATTTATGGTCACACCGACAGCGTTCCGTTTGGCAACGATCTTGCTCAATACAGTAATTGGGAATTGTCTGCCGATCGTGCCAACGCCGCGCGCCGGGCACTGGTGGAAGGCGGTCTGGACTATAGTCAATTTGCACAGATCATCGGCATGGGGTCTTCGTTACCGCTGTTGCCCGACGCCCCCACTGATGCCGCCAACCGTCGTATTGTCATCATGGTGCTGAACCAGTTGGCACAGCAACGGATCCTGGAGGGGACACGTGACTCTGAACTGGATGGTGGTGCGCCGCCGGATGAAGTGCTGCCGTCAGACCTGCCAGAGATTTTCTGATAGCCCCGGTTCGCGCCCAGGCTTCAGTTTCTGTCCAGCTCCTGCAGGATATGATGATAACTGCTCAGACGTGAAGCCTTTATTTTTCCCTGTTTGACCGCCGCCAGCAGCGCGCAGCCCGGCTCCTGTTGATGCCGGCAATCACGGAAGCGACACTGACCGATATATGGGCGAAACTCAACAAAGCCATACATCAGCTGTTCTGCCTCAATGTGCCACAAGCCAAACTCACGAATACCCGGTGAGTCTACCAGATCGCCACTGCCTGGCAGGTGGTAGAGCCGGGTGGCGGTCGTGGTGTGAGTGCCTTTTTCGCGGCCAATGGCACGGCCTTTGGACAGGCCGCCGACATCGGCGGCACCGGCGTCATTGTCGTCATCGTCGATGCCACGCAGGGTGTTGATCAATGACGACTTGCCGACCCCGGATTGCCCGACAAATACGGCGGTTTCGCCACTGAGTAACTCACGCAGGGCATCAATACTGTCGGGCTGATGGCAGGACACGCGCAGGGTGTCGTAACCAATACCGGCATACAGTTTCAACAGGTCCGATACTTTTAATGCCGCGGCATCGTCGGCGTCTTGACTGGTTTCTGCGGGCATCAGATCGCATTTGTTGAGTAGCAGCAAGGGTTTCAGACGCAGGTGCTCAATGGCCACCAGATAGCGGTCAAGCAGATTGCCAAACGGCTCGGGCACTGGCGCGAACACCACCACGACGCGATCAATATTGGCAGCGATACTGCGCTGCTCGCCACGGGCATTGGGCCGGCTCATCGCTGAATGGCGCGGTAGCAGGGCCACGATAATGCCGGTGCTGTTTCCGGTACTGTCGCCTTCCGACTGCCAGATGATCCGGTCACCGGTCACCAGTGGTGGCAGATTGCTGCGCTGGTGACAGCGAAAGAGTTGTCCGCGGGTGTCCGGGCTTAATGATTCCACGTCCAGTTGCTGGCCGTAATGACAGACTATCAGCCCTTCCTGTTCCGGGCCCAGGCTGGACTCATCAATGCCCGCATCGGCCACGGGTTCGTCACCGCGTTTGCCACGGGCTGTCTGCTGGCTGCTGATGCGCCGCAATTGCTGTTGGTTCAGTCGTCGTTTGGCCATGATCCGGCATTCTATTACAATGGCTGTCCTGTGAGACCCCGCTGGGCTAAAATAAAGCCATCTTTAAATCCGGCTGCCCATGTTTCGGCGGCCACGCCGCAATAGACCCAACCTGGACAAATAATCATGCCTGTTGTTGATAAAAGCAAAACCCTGATCTGGATTGATATGGAAATGACTGGTCTGGAGCCTGACACTGACCGGGTTATCGAAATAGCCACGATAATCACCGATGCTGATCTGAATATCCTGGCCGAGGGCCCGGTGGTTGCGGTGCACCAGTCAGACTCGGTACTGGCGGGCATGGATGAGTGGAATCAGCGCACCCATGGCGATTCCGGCCTGGTAGCCCGGGTGCGCGCGAGTTCGTCAGACGATGCCGATGCCGAGCAGCAGACGCTGGATTTCCTGCGCGACTATGCTGAAACCGGCAGCTCACCCATGTGCGGCAACAGTGTGCATCAGGACCGGCGTTTTCTGGTCAAATACATGCCCACGCTGGAGGCGTTTTTCCACTACCGTAATCTGGATGTCAGCACCGTCAAGGAGCTGGCCCGGCGTTGGCGCCCGGAGTTACCGGCGGGATTCAACAAGAACAGTAGCCATCAGGCTCTGGATGACATCCGTGACTCGGTTGCCGAACTGCAGTATTACCGCAAACACTTCTTCAAGCTTTAGTCGCGTCTGCTCTGAGCGCATGCTGGCGCAAGGCCCACGCCACATGTTCGCGCACCAGCGCAGACGGGTGATGCTGTCGGCTTTGCAATGCATTCAGCACTGGAATGGTGCTGGGCGCATTGCCCAGACCAACGGCCAGATTACGCAACCAGCCTTCATAACCGGTACGGCGAATCGCTGAGCCTTCGGTGTTGCGCAAAAACGTTTCTTCGCTCCACATAAACAGGTCACTGAGATCGGTATTGTCGAGGCCATGACGGGGCGCAAAATCGGTTTCCGACGTGAGCTGGCTGAATTTATTCCACGGGCAGATCAGCTGGCAATCATCACAGCCAAACACACGATTGCCAATGGCAGCACGCAATGGCTCGGGAATGCTGCCTTTCAGCTCAATCGTGAGATAGGAAATGCAGCGCCTCGCGTCCAATTGGTTGGGTCCAACAAAGGCCTGTGTCGGGCAGATGTCGAGGCAGGCAGTGCATGAGCCGCAGTGGCCGGTGACCGGTGCATCGATGGGCAAAGGCAAGTCGGTAAACAGCTCGCCGAGGAAAAACCAGGAGCCGGCCTTTTTGTTCAACAGCATGGTGTTTTTGCCGATCCAGCCCAGCCCTGCTTTTTCCGCCAGCGCACGTTCCAGCACCGGCGCGCTGTCGACAAATGCCCGGTAACCCATGGGGCCGGCAAGCTCAGTGATACCGTCCGCCAGCTTCTGCAGACGTTTTCGAATCAGTTTGTGGTAGTCGCGTCCGCGGGCATAGCGTGAGATGTACGCGCGCTCCCTGTTTTTAAGTGGAGTAAGTGATTGCTCCGCACTCAGGCTATAATCCATGCGAACACTGAGTACACGAATGGTGCCGGGGTGCAGAGATTCGGGATGCAGACGCAAATCCCGGTGATGTGACATGTAGTCCATATCGCCATGAAAATTGCGCGCCAGCCAGGCATCAAGGTGGGGCCGGTAAGCGCTCAGGTCGATGTCGGTGACAGCCAGTTGCTGAAAGCCCAGCGCTAACGCCAGCTCCCGAATCCTGGGAAGCAGCGCTGACGCCTGATCCGGCGGCAAAGTGTGAGTGTCAGCTGTCATCGGGTTGGCTCTGGTCGGGTTGTCATGACGTAAAATGCCACAACCTTAGAGTGCGCGCAGCACCTTGGCGGCGGCCTCCAGCGTGCTGTCATCTTTACAGAAACAGAAACGAATGATGCGGCTGTCGGGGTTTTGCGCATAAAAGGGAGACAGCGGAATGGCGGCCACGCCCTTGTCCTCACATAACCAACGGACAAACTCCATGTCGGGCAGGTCGCTGATCGCGCTGTAATCCACACACTGGAAATAGGTGCCGGTCGATGGCGTGAAGGCAAAACGCGAATCGGCGATCAGACGCCCAAACGTATCGCGTTTCTGCTGGTAAAAATCAGGCAACTGCAGATGATGCTCGGGACAGTCGCGCATGAAGTCGGCGATAGCATACTGAATAAAACTGGTCGACGTGAAGGTGACAAACTGGTGCACTTTGCGGAACTCTGCTGTCAGCGCCGGGGGCGCGACGCAGTAGGCGGCTTTCCAGCCGGTGGCATGGTAGGTCTTGCCGAAGGAGAATACGGCAAAACTCTTTTCCTTTAGTTCGGCATGACACAGTACGCTTTCATGGCGTTCGCCTTCGAATACCATATGTTCGTACACTTCGTCCGACAGCACCCAGAGGTCACGATCGCGAATCAGTCCGGCCAGGGTGTCGAGATCCTGCCGTGTCAATATCGAGCCTGTGGGGTTGTGCGGGGAATTAATGATGATCAGCCGGGTGCGGTCATTGAGCCGATCGGCGACCTGAGTCCAGTCGATGGCCCAGCTCTTGCCGGCGACCGGAGGCAGCATGGGAATATGCACGGGTACAGCACCGGCCAGCCTGACCGCCGGATCGTAGGAATCGTAGGCGGGATCGAACATGATGACTTCATCGCCGTCGCCGACAGTGGCCTGAATGGCATCAAACAGAGCCTCGGTGGCACCGGACGTCACCGTTATTTCCTGATCTGGATTCACACGACAGCCGTATAGATCGTCAACTTTGATGGCTATCTGCTCGCGCAGCTCACCTACCCCGGTCATGGCCGCATACTGGTTGCGACGATCATTCAGGTAGAATGAAACGCGCTCTCGCAGCGCTGCCGGACAGTCAAAATCAGGGAAGCCCTGAGACAGGTTGATGGCATTATTGGCCTGTGCCATTTTCGTCATGACCGTGAAAATGGTGGTGCCGACCTGAGGGAGTTTGCTGCGCAAAGTGGTAACCTCTCCAGAAGCGAGTTTTGGCAGAGTCTACACGATCTGCTGCCGAACCCGAAAAGCAGATAAAAATTGTACCCGGTACAGACTTCGAACAGAACACAGGATACCCGCTAATGACCCGAGCCTTAGCTGACTCAGATGCCGACACACAAGTCGTCACCCCGTCGTCGACGCAAGCCAGAAAACCGGGCGCTCAGGGCCCGGGTCCGCAGCATGAGCCACGCTGGCAGGGTCAGCGAGCCATCAGCCTGCCTGGCCTGGATATCACCGCTGGCCGGCAGGCGTTGCTGGATTATTTTGAAAATACCTGGAAGCTGACCGAAACCCTGTTCTCGGCGCTGGTCAGTGAAGAAGCCTATTTTGTCAGGCCATACCACAAGACCCGGCACCCGCTTATTTTTTATTATGTGCACCCGGTAACGTTTTACATCAACAAGTTGCTGGTGGCAGGTTTGATCGAAAAACCCCTGAATCCGCACTTTGAGATTCTGTTTGAAACCGGTGTCGACGAAATGAGCTGGGACGACCTGCATGATGGTGAGCAGGAAATCTGGCCGACAGTTGCGGAAGCACAAGAATATCGGCGTCAGGTATATCAGACCGTACGTCAGCTGATCAGCACGGCGCCGGAATTCGACAGACCAATTACCATGGACAGCCCCGGCTGGGCATTGGTCATGTGTTTCGAACATGAACGTATCCATCTGGAAACATCCAGTGTATTGATGCGGGAACTACCGCTGAAGTACCTGCGCGCGCCGCAGCAATGGCCGGATTTACCGTTGGCCAAAAATCCGCCGGCAGGTTTCACCCGGCCGGCGGCCGGGCTGCATTACCCGGCCGAAAACCCGATGCTCGACGTGGCAGGCCAAACCGTCAGTGTCGGCAAACCCAGAGATTGGCCTACCTTCGGCTGGGACAATGAGTATGGTACTGACACCCGGGCCGTGTTGCCTTTTCGTGCCAGTCAACGCCTGATCAGCAACGGTGAGTTCTATGAATTTGTCAGTTCAGGTGCTTACCTCGAGGAAAAATACTGGAGCGAACAGGGCTGGGCCTGGCGCCGGTTCCGGAACACGCGCTGGCCATCGTTCTGGGTGCAGGATGGTCCGGTGGGGTCGCATCAATACAAATTGCGGACACTTTTTAATGTTGAACCCATGCAGTGGGACTGGCCGGCCATTGTCAACTATTACGAGGCCAAAGCGTATTGTGCCTGGCGCTCCGCCCGTGACGGCGTCAATTCACCTTATCGGTTGGCCAGTGAAAAAGAACACCTGGCGCTACATGACGATGAATGGCTGTCGGCGCGACAGGGACAGGCCGAAGCAGGCGAACTGATCAGCCGCGACCCGGTCATGCATGACCGGCAGTCGATGGCGCCGGGCAGCCGCACGATCAACCATAATCTGCACTATGGCAGTGAAGGCTCGGTGGAAAAATTTGCGGCCAACAACAAAGGTTTCCATGATGTGCTGGGCAACGTCTGGCAATGGAGTGAAGACACCTTTCATCCGCTGCCGGAATTTGCCATACATCCTTACTATGTCGATTTCAGCTCGCCCTGTTT
>Ga0115567_10004103_pt1 | contig 14251 bp, 8 predicted proteins | sample COGITO_mtgs_1204_2_FD_88679 | JGI IMG/M metagenome (GOLD analysis project Ga0115567, IMG submission 88679) | Pelagic marine microbial communities from North Sea - COGITO_mtgs_120412 | ecosystem: Environmental > Aquatic > Marine > Epipelagic | place: Germany:Helgoland, sampling site Kabeltonne... | reverse complement strand
TTTGGGCGAGAGGGGCACTCACGTCCAGACTTGTGCGCAGCCTCGTGGGCCTCATCGTTCGCCTTGCGGCGGTTGAGGAAGTCCGTGCGGCAGTTGGAGTGCTGCACGTGCTCAATGCGGACGTGGATGCGCTTCCTAGCGATGCGACCACCAATCTGTGAAGGGAAGAGGGCACCTAGGGTTTAGTTCTGTGTTCCTGGTCACTGGTGTGTTTGGCGAGAGATTTTTCCTCGAGGGCGCGCGAAGACGCGGGGTTGGAGACGCACCTGCTTGTTAACCTCAACACCGACGGCACGGGCGGTGACGTTCCACACGATACCAGTGCGGCCCTGGTACGCCAAGTAAGGCATACCCTTCTGCTGAGAGGGGTTCACCTTGATGTCGACGTAGTCACCGATCTGCGGAAAAGAGGAAAACCCTAGCGTCAGTAAATGATGTATAGCGCGGGACTCGCACGAAAACGGGGCCGCGACGCGATGCGGGAGCGCGGATGACGGCATCGACGCGGCGTACGTCACGAAAACATCGTGAACGCAATGTGCGCGCGTGCGCTGGGTCGCCCTCGGCGCCGCAGCGCTGCTCGAGGCGCGCCATCCCGCGGCATTTCTAGCGGCTACTCACCCTGAAGGTCCTCAGGTAGGTGGTGGCGTTGTTCGGCCCCTTCTTGCGGAAGGGACGGCTGAACATGTTACGCGTGCCATGGCGGAGACCGCGGGAGCGAGCCCTCTGGTTACCCATGTTGAAGCTCTAAATAACAAAGCCGGAACTCGCGTGCCACTTGCGCGCGGTTCTAAGAGGGCTGGCTAGCGGACGGGATTTCGGTGAAAAGCAAAAACCGGGAATTTACAAAAGAACTGCATTTCCAATGGACAACTAGTTGTTGTAAAATTACGAATTAAGCAAATATAAGTACCAAATGGGTCAATGTCGTTATGCACCGCGATACAACTCAATATATGGTTAAGAAAAAACCCAAGTCACCATTTCAAAACGAAGCAGCAGCAGTTGTGCGCGCGCGGAGGAGGCGACAACGAGCAACGAGCATAATGGAGGCGGCTCATCGTCGCCTCAGCGATGCGTGTCTGCTTGTGAGCAGGGCCGCAGGCACACTCGAGGCGGCGTGCAACGAGTACGAGGCGGCTCAGGCGACGGTCAGGAGGTGGTCCCAGACAACCACCGGCGACCATTCCTCAGGCCTGGACGACGTCCTGGACCGCGCGAAGGGCATCCGGCAGATGCGACTGGACGACGGCGACGCGCCGTCGACGTCGAGCAAGAGACGCACACTGCCCGTCGATTTCGTCGAGCTGAAGGAGAGATACATGAGCGTCGTACCGGCGAACGAGCGGGTGCTGCTGGACATACGCGAGCGCGTCAGCGAATCGTCGCGAGGCTTCATGGACAAGCTCGCCGCGCGCAGGCGACGCGGCGGTAACGCGCGGGATGGCGGCGGTTCGAACGAGCGCGAGGACTGCCTGAGTGCCCGGTCGGTGCTGGGCGCGCTCCGGTGGATCCAGGGCACGATGAAAGCCACGGACTGGACGCGACTGAGGGCCGAGGAGATGTCCACCGGCGAGCTGTGCGACGCGGCGTACGCGCTCGGGAACGTGGTCAGGCTGTGGAAGGAGTGCGGCCCGGTGCTGGACTCGCTCATGAACTCGGACGATGTCAAGGTGCTGCGACGTAGGGACGATTTTCTCACCGCCCTGGCGCAGTCCAAGCACCTGAGGTACGCCAACAGGAGCGTCTACGCCGAGGTTGACGAGCGGGCGCTGCGAAGGATGGAGGGCGCGGGGGGCGAGCCCTCGTTCCTGACCTGGCTGCCCCGTGAGTGTTGGCTGGACGGCTCGCCGCCGCCGCGACCCCCGGACCCGAGTCTCAGCTGCGATCGGACGCAGTACGTGCAGGTGGCGCTGATGTGGCAGCAGATCCAGATGAACCTCTTCATGGCGCACCTGGAGAACGCGCTGTACGAGGAGGTCATGCCCGAGCTGTTCGACGACGTGGACGACGAAGACGACGACGAGCTGGCGTACAAGCTGCGCCTCGCTCGTTCGATCGTACTCGCGGGGAAATCTAGGCGATGCGCGACCATCGGAGTTTACCAGGACGTGGAGTGAGGCGTCATCATAGCCGTCGTGCGTGTGATGTTAGTTACAAAAACGTAGTCTTCAAACCTCGACGCGTGCAAACGCCCGCAACGCTTCAGCGGACTTGACCGGGTGGTACAGCCTGCCTGGCTTCGCGTCTCGCTCCGCCTCTTCCAACGTGATCAACGGTCGGTATCTGTACACGTCACCGTGGCTGATGCTGGTCCACTTGCACCACGAAAGTCTCTCGCACACCGTCGGCAGGAGAGCTTCGTGATGCCCTGTGAGGTTACTCCTGAGAACCTCGATAACCGCGGATGCGAGCCTTTTGCTGATTCTGAACACCGGCAGGAACGCCGTTTGCCACCGACCGTCACCCTCGGCGCAGAGGGTGCACGCCGCGGCGTGGGGCCATGCGGATCCTCCCGTGCTGTGAGTACTGTTGACAGACACCAGGTCATGGGCTGGAAACTCAGAGTCGTAAAAGGCAAACAGCTCGGTCCACTGGCCGGCGTAGACCACGTCGGGCTCGATCACCCACGCGCGGTCGTACGTGGGCGGGGACTCGTGCAGCCACCTGATGGCCCTGGTCTTGACGGCCGCGCCGTAGATACCGCTGAACTCGTCGAACGCCTCACCCACCGCGTCGCGCTCCGTGCGCCTGGAAGCTTCGACGAGCCTCGAGACGTCGGCTCCCGGCGCGCCACCGAGCCACCGCTCGATCTCCACGGGGTCGAGGGGATCCTCCAGGTCGTTCTCGTACACGAAGTGCGCGCGAACGATCCTTCGCTCGTCCCCAGCCTCGAACTCCGCGCCGTCGTCCCTCGCGAGCCTCTGCGCGGCGAGCCTCTCCACCTCCCCTGGGGGTCGCCCGTCGCCCGTCGGGTCACCTCGCCTGACGTGCACCGCGAACAACGCCGCCTCGTCCTTGGGTCGCCGTCGAGGCTGTCGAGGCCGCGCGTGCTCGATCGAGCGAAGCGAGAGCACGCGGTCGAGGAGCCCCGCACCCCCGGCCGGCCCGGTCGGCCAGGCTGCCGTGTCCGCGGACGTGGAGAGGACCACGCTCACCAGCGGGCCGCTGTAGAAGTACAGGAGCAGCGCGGCGCGCAGGGTTAGCAGGCAAACCGCGACCACGGGAATGAGCACGAAGGCGCGCACGCACACGATCTCGTTGCCGCTGGTCCTTCGCATCGCTGCGCTCATGCTGAACGGGTGTTGGTAGTATGCGTGTCGGCGTGAGTGTGAAGCGACTCGCCCAAGAAAAAGAGACGAGGAGAGGACTGGCATGGCAGACTGGGAAAGTTGGATCGACAGGAGATGAAACGCAGTCTGGCAGTGCAGAAAATGAGTGAGAAAATGGCGAAATCAAACCACCGCCAAATCTCCCAGTCTAATGAACCCCCAAACGCTGGAATCATCGAAGTTGGATTGAGCTGGCCCATCAAAAACGAAAAACGACTCCTGATTGGCTGGATTTCGGCTGGAAATCTTGAGCAGCTGACTTGCTCGCGTTCCTGCTCCGAAATGCCGTCATATTCGCACACTCCCCGACCGCAAACGAGCCTTTATACTCGTCAAAATGGCTGCCATTTCCTCCGTTGCTTCCGTGTTCACCGGCAAGGCCCTCGTCCAGGCGAAGACCGCCCCCAAGGCCAAGGCGTCCGTCGCCGTGACCGCGTCCGCCGATGCCCGCAAGGTGAGAAATCTCTCAACCTGGTCGCGATTGCGTTGCGGATATTAACAAGACTCTCCGGTTTTCGCGTCGGAACCGGCGATCCGTGGGATATCCACCGCCGGTTTTGCGCGTGCGAGCCGTGGGGATGATAACACCGCGATGATCCCCCCAGCACGCGCGTGGGAATCGTGGCTCGACCCTCCTCCCGTCGCGATCGCCCGGCGTTGTTGCCGGCAAAAAAACCCTGAACTCATCTCCTCCAACCGAATCCTTCCTCGCAGGCTGCCTCCCTCCTCGCGGCCGGTGTCATCGCTCTCCAGGCCACCCCCGCCATGGCGCTCAACGCGATCGAGCTCCAGGATCAGCGCCAGACCAACAAGAACGGTCTCCAGCTCATCTACGAGGTGCGTGCCCGGCCAATCTAACCCGACCCGAGGCGATCCGACGTGATCGCCCCGAGGTGTCGTCAATTTGTTTGTGCCCCTCCATCCAAATCCGCACCCCTGCAGAGATAACCGAGCATCCACTGACGATCCCGTCTCCTCTCTCGATTCACACAGGCCCGTGATCTCAACATCACCCAGTCCGTGCGCCAGGACGGCAACTCCCGCCGCGACTTCCAGAAGCTCACCACCGCCCAGACCGCGGTTCGCGCGTCCGAGTCCATCAAGCGCCTCAACGAGGACGTGGGTGAGTACGTCAGCAAGGCCTACTGGACCCAGGCCGCCAACGAGCTCCGCCGCCAGGTCGGTACCCTCCGCTTCGACATGAACAACCTCGTTGCGGACAAGAGTGGCGACAAGAAGCAGGCCAAGGCTTTCTACGCCTCCATCGAGAAGCTCGACTTCGCCATCCGCCAGAAGGACCAGGCCGCGGCCACCACCGCGATCGCCGCCGTCCAGGAGCAGGGCAACGCCCTCATCAAGCAGCTCGCGTAAGCACTCGCGGGGGGATAGCGCTGCTAACATAGAGAAGGAAGAAAACCCATTTAAATACGAAAAAAGGCGGGCAGATGTAGCTGCCAGCGCGGAAGAGCACGTGTCACGTTGTCACTCCTATCTTTTGCTAATTCTAAAACTACGCGGAGGAGATGTGCGTCGGCTTACCTTCGTCCTCCGTTTGGTTTATCTCTCTCAGCTTTACGCTGTGCCATCCTATCCTGCCAGGTCTGCCTGAGCGTTCCCTCCCTCGCCCTGAGGGTCGCGCTCTGTTCCGCAGCCTTTCGATCGCGCCACCGATCAGCCGCGGAGACCTCCTTCGCTCTGTGGACCTCGTCCACGCGGTATTTCCTCTCCGCGTTGGCCTTCCAGCGGTGCTTCCACTTGGATCTCATGTCCTCGAGTTTGTCCGACAGCTCCTTGTGGTCCTGTCTCATCTCCGGGACCGTCGCGGTCTTCATCTTGTCAAACAACCCGTTGGTGAAGGGAACCGGCTTGCCAATCATCTGGTCGAATTTCGCCTTCTCCTCCATCGCCTTCCGTTGTTCCTTCTCTCTGTCGCGTCTCTTCTCGAACTCATCCGCGATCTGTTGTTCCAGCTCGAAGTCGTGATTCTTGCGGGCGACCAACATAGTCTCACCTTCAAGAGCGAGCTCCTGCCTCAAGCAGATGTACAGCAAGTACCACATGAAGAGGTTGAATGCGAAAAATACGAACGACGCTATGAGGTGCATCCACCACTCGTCCCGGTCGTAGAATATGTATCCCATGTTGAAGGTGAAAACGGTCGACAATAAACCGTACGTCTCGATCTTATGCTGCCTCTCGTTGTTATACGGCGCGAACAGCAAATGGAGAATCATGAATATCTCGAGGATCCAGCCGGCGAAGTAACCGCCGATGCGAGTGGTCTTCGCTGAGAGGACGACGACGCAAACCATCGTGAATTTGCGAGCAAATATCACAAGATCCCACCACCAAAACCTCTCGAGATCATGTCCCTTGTAAAGGAACCCGACTCGGAAGCGCATGCCTAGGCGATCGTGGTTGTCGCCCTCCAGTTGGAGGAGGAACATCGACAACAAAGGAATGCCGAGAACGTAGATGACGAGAACGATGAAGAAGAGGAACAGCCAGCTGCTGTGTGTCGGGTCGTAGCACTTGATGCTCATGTCAGCCACCAGGAAGACGTCGTCATCTCCGCTATCAATTCGATCACATGTGAGCAGACCCATCATGTACTTTACGAGCGTGGGGTACATGAACCACAGCATGATAATCGCCAGCATAAACACCTTGTCAAATGCTTTTGCTTCCCACGACTCCTCAAACACAGCGTTGTCCATCGCCTTGACCCTGATCTTGGTCCTGAGATCTGAAGCTTTGACCACAGGGCTACGATCTCCATCATCGTCGCTCTCCGATTCCTCTTCAATCTCTGCAATCTTGGATGTCCTTCCTCGTCTACTCGAGATGGTACTTCTCTGTTCTTCGAAGAACTGGAAAACCGAGTAGTACAGCAGCAGCGCGGTGCCCATGATGAGGGGCGTCGCCAGGTACAATCCAGTCTCGGAGTAGTAATCCCCCGGGAACAAGCACTGCACCGAGAAAGATCGCATGTCAATCGTACTCAACTTTTCCAAGAAGACCATGAAGCCAGATGCCGCATCTGGCCATCGCAGGTTGAGGTCCTTCGCGAGGGATACTGTCTGCATGTAGGTGATGAAGGACTTGATAATGCAGATGGCATCGGACCCGCGCCTGACATTTGTCCACACAACGATGGAGATGATGGCCACTATGCCCGCAAGCTGCACCAAAAAGATCGCCGTGTTGACGCCTTCGTTCCCACATCCCAGGCATCGAGGAGGAAAACGCCCATTGACCGTCGGGTGAGCATATCCAGGCAGACAGTTTGCACATAGCGTTCCTGTGTAGCCACTATTGTTGCCCACTAGACAGAGGCTATCAAAACCTCCAACACAGGCTTCTGGATTCGGACATTCGTTGAATGTTGTAGTAACTATGCTGGTCCTGTAAAATCCAGGCTTCGCGGCAATATACGGAACGTCCAGGCCCGTGCAATTACCACCATGGGGACAAACGTTGCATCTGTACTCTTCGGAATAGTCCCGGTAATTAGATTCAAGCGCAGGCTCGCCCGGCCATATTATGGTGAAGCTCGCGTTGCCTACGATCGGGGTGTTTGCAATGCAATGGCAGTCCTCCTTCTTTGTCTTCCCGTACGGACCATCGAGGATCTTCCCCGACGTAGAGGTGTGCGGGGGAGCCCAGCTACCGTTGATGCGCGCGGTGTCGAAATTGTCTGGACACTTTGTGCACTTGTGAGATCCTGGGTTTTCCTTGTAGAACCCATTTCCACACGGCACGCAGACTCCGTATGGATTTAAGGCACCGACCCAATCACCCTCAAAGAACACAACGGGCTCGTACAGCGACATAGGTGCAACTTGGGTGTTGTTGAGGTCCAGGAAGTATCCGGTACCATTCTCGTTGGGAAGAGCAGTATCTTCGGTGTACCCAGGCATGCAGTGGCAGTTCCCCTTCTCGTCGGAATAGCTGTTTGGCTTAACCTCTTCGCACGATCGAGTCATGAATGGGTAAAACTCGAGCTTCAGATCGTACTTGCGGAGATCAAAGATGATCTTATGAGGTTTGCCTCGCTCTGCGCTGAAACGGATTTCGGTGAAGTTAGCCACTCCCCCTATTACTGGAGCGATGTTTCCGTGCAGCCGATGAGGCAAAGGGTCAAGGTCTCCAGTCATGGACGTGTTCGTCGTCTCGGTGCACAAATTATCAGCCTGATCGTACACACCAACCAATGGCATCGGGTTCAAGCGGAAATCGTTCTCATTGACTGCTGGAGGCTCCACGATAAACTTCATGTTGTTGGGGGTCCCTGGGGTAATCTTAATCTGGAGAATGTCCGCTTCGAGGCTCGGATAGATCGCGTCGCCGCAGTATTTGAAGGAACATTCGGAGGTGAACTTCAGAAGGTAAGTGCCTGCTTTTGGATATCTCAACTTGAGACCTGCATTGACGTGCACATCCGGTGCGATTCCACTGTAGCTTATCTCTCTGCAGAATGATGGAGAAGAATCGGAGTACACGGCGTATATCAAAAGCTCTCCAGTCGCGGGATCAATCCGTGTCTGGTTCACAGGGTTGATGTCATACCCATTTTTGCACCAACCGATGGAACCGTCCTTAACCTCTTGCGCTCCATCGTAATCGGGCGCGAGTGGATTATTAGCGGCGGCGAGGCGCTTGACTCCGCGCGTGTCGATGTAAGAGTCAAGACTCACCGACACGTTCCTCTTCTCCGAGTTCCATCGAGTTCCAACAAACACCCTGCCCGCGTCCAAAACTTGAACCTGGAAGTCTCGCAGGATGACTTCATCGGCTGACCCGTATGATGTCCCGTCCTCACAGTAGCCAGTGACAGCATTTCTGGTCAGGAATGAATTACCAACGCACGTGTCCAACACGGCAGAGTAACCAGCGGTGATGGTGATGTCCATGTTGATAGCCGTCAGATTGTCAGAACTGAACGTGAGCCTGTACGTTCCAACCGCCGGGCGTATCATGACGATGTCGTCGAAGAGTAAGTAACCTAGGCTTGAATTCTTTTGGGTGTACGCGATTTCACCCTTATCGATTGTCACGTTGACCGTCCTCGATGCGTCCTGGACGTAGTTGAGGCCCCCGTCCAGCACGAGCACGACCAAAGGTTTCAGCTTGGTTTCCTTGACGGATTCGTATTGCACCGAAGGGGCAATCATCTGTCCCGTACTTGGAACTGTGAAAGTGACGGGGATGTACAGTCGAGATGACGGGCCTTGAACAATCTTGAAGTTCGCCTCGGTGCCCAACAGGGCAGTAGAGGAGAATGTCATGTTGAAATCCCCAACAGCGGGACTGCCAATCTCCAACCTATCGAAGGAAACTTCACCGTTCAGCCTCACCAGGATAGCTTCGTCTTGGCCATCAGCGACGTCGAATGTGTGCCTGGGGCCAGAAATCACCACTTTTATCAGCCGCGTCATACTGTTCAGATCCCCTACAAGGTTACCACCGGCGTCAACGACAGCCACCTTTGGCGGGGAGAGTGCAACCATCTTCACGGCTTCGTATTCAGTCTGGGCAAACTCGACCACCCTGAGGCCCACGGCGTCGCCAATAAGCACGCTGACTGTGTACGTTGCTTCGACGGACAGTCCAGGCCCAGAGAACTTGATAACGTGTGATCCAGCGACGGCTGATAAGAGCTTAATGTTCCGGAATTTCGCAACTCCTGGTTCCTCGCCTGTCGCGCAGTTCCCTGGCATGCACGTGACGGCGTATTTGCTCCCTCCGACACCAACCCCTTGAGGATTAGGTGCCAACTCAGCAGTGTCGCACGTCACGTAAATCAGACGACCAGACGGCTCGGTACCACCGATAAAATTACCGCCTCCATCGAGGATATTGAGCTTCAACGTCGCGGAGTCGAGAGGGTTGGTGATCCAAGTCGTCGTCGCAGAGCGGAAAGTGTCCTTTGAAATCGCAGGAGCAGGGAAAGCAGTCGGCATGATCACCTCCAGAGCGTACCCTTTCCCGGGAGAAATCTTCATCCCAAAAGACAGGTCAAGTACCCCCGGAGAGCTGAACATCAATTTGTAGCCATCGGGACTGTACTCCGAGCTGATTGTTGGTGTCAGCATGTACAAGCCTTCGAACCGGGCGACGCCGTCGACGGAAGTAACGCTCAGAGTATCCACCGACGTGCACGAAGTGCTCGAGACCTGTCGCTCGCCACTCGTCATGTTGCCAACGCATTCGCAAGGACTCAATGTGTTTGAGACATTCAACTTGCACAGTATGACGCTACTCATCTCTGCCTTGAGGAAGACCTCTCGGGTGCAGTTAGAGCACGGCAAGGTGTCAAGCTCGTAAACAGGATTGACGCCAGCATCCATGACGTGCACCGCGAGTGTGTTCAAGGCAACCTCAGTGGCCGCCATATAATCATTGCAGCTGCAGGTGCTGTTAGACACGCACTGAAGATCCTTGTTAGCATCGAGGTAAGTGTCGCAGGGATTCGGGAGACCAAGGTGATGTGAGCGGCCGTGCTCAACCGTGACGATAGCTTTGGCAGGCTCAAAAGTAGGATCCTTAGCGGTGAAAGTCAATTCGTAATTTCCAACTGCCGGCCTCGCGAGATGCAACCCTGATAAGTTTTTGAGGTGGAACGAGACTCAGAAATGAATAAAATTCAATGGTTCGGCAGTCAGGGATTTGTGGAAAATAGGTTCGGGATCGGGTCTCGACGAGTTCAGTCAATTTCGCACCGGAAAACACTGCGATTCCATCTTCCTGAACAACGGACAGAGATCCAGCACGAGGATAACTTGCAGAAGCAACGAGAACAGGACCACGGTTCAAAATCTCGTTGTCATTTATCGTGAACGGATACGGTTCCCGACTCGTATCATTCAAGCTCGCAGTGATTGTGCGCTCCTGGTACAACGTGTACGCAGTTTTGAAATTCACGACAACTCTGTACTGCACAACGTGTGTTGCGCTGACTTCTGTCACCTGCGTAGTATTTTTGTACGTCTTCTCCACGGTGTCCAGCGATACATAGACATCATTGCCGACTTGCTCCGTTATCGTAGCAGAAGAGTTGCTCACTGACATGCTGGAATCCTCTGTCGCGATGTAATTCGTCGTCTCCGTGGACAAAACTGTTGTAACGTTCTCGTAGAAAGGAACGAAAGAAGTCAGAAGATTTCCTCCACTGTCTACGGATTGAATGGTGTAGACATCGAGCGGCGTGATCTTGTCACTCAGGCCATAATGAACAATCTCAGTTGGTTGCAGCTTTGCGCCGAGCGAGATAGACACGAGAGAGTCTGGATTTCCCGAGACAGCCAAGTGAGATGCACTTCCAACAGCAATATCGACTGTAAATGTACCGGATTTCAGAGACGCAGCCTTGACGACGCTGTCGACCGTGGCTTCTTCCTCTTCCATGACGAAAACGTGCGCGCCATTCTTCGGCGTCAAGGCCGATACTGCATTAAAAGTAGCCTTTCCATCTCCAGCTGTATAAAGCGTCGTCGTGCCTGTCAACTGTAAAGTTTGGGATGACAATTTGATCTTTCTGATGACAGTTGACGTATCGACGTTCGCGTAACGATCTGAACTCCCCATGAAATTACCACCGGCGTCCATGACTTGCACGTCGAACGCATCAAAGAGCACAGTGGTTGCGGCTGCGAACGGACCAAAGCCAGCGGGCAGGGAGGCAGAAAGCTGATATCCCCTGCTCCCTAAATTGATTTTGACAATCTGGTCAACCGGAATCAGGCTGGATTCAAATCCGGGTGAAAAGCGCAAGGTGTATTCGTTGAGAAGAGGCGTGTGCACGTTGATGGGTTCCTCAATACTTGCGAACGACCAAGTTCCCGTCGATATGTTCAGCGCGGTCATCAACGTCCCGGAGAGCTCTAACGCGGGATCCGATGGGCTCGAAACTGTGACGTTTGTATCATCAACATTTGCTCCAACCCTGTTTTGAACAACAGTGATAAGCGTTTTAAAGTGAAATATACGTAGCGCGGTCGCTTACCAATTATTGCCGCCGTCGTATGCCGCAATCTCTATTCTTCGCGGCACGGGCATGCTTTCTTCGGTGGCATCAATTTCAATCTGCAGCACGCGGAATGCGTTAAAAGGATGGGAAGGGATTGAAACAAACAATACTTACCATGCTGTACGTGTCATTTACACGCAAATAGACCGCCTTTCCAAGGCGCATTTCCACGACAGCGTGAGAATAAGCTGTGTTACCGTCAAAGGATGTACTGAACTGAATAAGATATTTGGAATCGGTCCCATGCGGCCCTCTGGACGGTTCTCCGTAAGTTATCACATCATTTTGATTCGGTATTCGCTGACCAGACGGAGCGGCGGAGTCCAGAGTCAAATCGATGAATTGCAACTTGCCGTCGTTATAATCCATGATTGTTTGCGTTACAGTGCCTTTCAGTGTTGCGCCCGAACTCCTCGCAACATGGGTTCCGTTAGAATGTGTATCAGTTGTGACTAATTCCGCTGTGATTGAGTTACCTCCAGCGTCAAGTGACAGCAGTGGATTTCCGCCTGCGTCGACTGTGTAAACCATCAAATAATCGATTTCGACCGATTCAGACGCGTTTACCACTGTGGTTCCGGGAGGAAATTGGGAATCGGTCAAATATGTTCCGACCGCTTTCCCGGGTTCTAAATCAAGACCAACCGCTTTTCCGGGTTGAACCGTAAATTTGAACGAATTAGTGGCACTCAGAGCAGTGCAGGTCGATCCATCGGTGCAATCCTCCCCGGTGAAGTAAATCTCGTAAACTCCCTGGATTGGGACAAAGCTGAGTGAGAGCTCAAAAGTTGTGGTTCCGTCAACAGTTACGCGTTCCACACCAGCAGGGTCCAGGGTCAGGATGTCCCTACTGGATCCTTCGGAGCCAGTCGCGTTCACTGCGGCTGTAATCGTGAATCCACGCGTACCGCCCACGCCCATGTCGTTTTTGATCACCGTCCCTTGCACGTCGGCCAAGCTCACCTCGACGGCGTCGAGTTTCATAGTCCCGTCAGCCTCGGCGTTACCGGGGTAGCTGAGAAAGTTGTGTCTGCAGCGTTGACCCCCGTTCAGCACGCCAAGCGTGGCGTCAGTGACCACGCCGGAAAACCCGTCTTCGGTGCATTTCGGGTGCAGCACGTTCAGCCCGTGGGGTGATCCGTACAGGTGTAGAACCGTGGAGCCCGAGGCGTGATATTCGACACCGTTCATCGTGATTGAGACGTCGACGTCGGCCTTGGGCTCTCCACCGGCCAACCATGGGAGTGGGATGTACTGCGCTGCGCCCGATGTTCCGTGTACACCGCAACGCTCGACCCCTGACGCGGTGGAGACCTCGCACAGCGGGCAATCCAGCTGGTTTACGGCGATGAAAGTTGCCTCGACGTCCGTCGTGGCGTCGCCGTTGTACCTGCACTTCAGACGTGCCGGTCCACCATCGCTGCCGTCACTGTCGATGAAGGGCCCTCCGAACACTCGAACCGTGACGGGCGCGTTGGTCTCGTTTTCTCCCGTGAAGAGTACCTTGTTCCCATAGTCGCCATGTCCAACGTCGAAAGCGGCGAAGATCGGTTCATCATAGTAGAGGACCACCGCGTTGTGGCGAGTCCACATGCTCTTCCCCCAGTAAGGATCGAGCGACCCGGACGCGGGGACACCATCGATGGGGAACCCGTCAAATGAAACCTCGAGTTCCGTGTACGTCTGCCGATTGTCCGTCTTGGTTGAGGTCATCGAATCAGATGCTGAGGGCACCGTGCAGCGAATCTCCGTGGAAGATACGTAAGTCGCGCCGCTCCACGCCTCCTCCTGAAAGTCCGAGTCCAAAGTGGAGGTGTGACCGAACCTGCAGCTCACGTTGTAAGTCGAGTCGTCATTAGAGGGAGAGTAGAACCCGGTCCCTTGGATCGTGACGACCGTCCCGGAAGTCGCCGAGCTGACAAACTGCGGAGATATGGAGGTCACCGACGCGGTTGAAAACTTCGTGTACGTCGTGTTTGAAAACGACCGACTGAGGGACACGATCCCGTTGAGGTCGGCGACGTGGACGATGCCTCCGAACGGAGCGCTCTCCTCGAACGTACCCACGCGCTTGAAGCAGCCCGATGTGCACGTCGATGCCGTATCCGTCCCTCCGATCATGACCTTGACGATCCTCCCGAAACCGGAGTTCGAGCGGTCACCGACTGCGAAGTAGATGAACCCACCGTCAGCACCCATGTCGCCGACGGGCTCAACCGCGGCGGCCCAGACATCCTTCTCTTCCAGGCCTCCTTTACCACCTTCAAACACGATGACATTCTTCGGGGAATCCCCACTGGTGTAGTCGAGCGAGAACATAACCACGCACGCCGAACGGTGCTCGCATCCATCGCAATTAGCGTCGCGACCCGAGGTGCCCGCGTACCCGTACGACCCGTGTTTGGTCAGCGCCGTGAACGAGGTGTGGCGACCCTGCTTCGCGTCAGTCACACCCTCGCACGCGCTTGGAAGCTTAAGCGCTTCACTCGACCCGTCGAGGTACATCTCCTGACCGGTACCCGCGGTGAAGTCTGAGGGGTCCGCGGTGATCTTGAACAGCGCCGGGTAGGAGGTGCCGTCCGACTCCATCCTCGCCGCGCCCGCAAAGACCACCCAGTTTTTGTCATCCGCCGTCTTAGCGTACGTCGCAGTCTCGAACCTCAGAGCCTCGTGGTGCGTCGCGCATGACGGACACGAACCACTGACCCTCGTACCCAATAGTGTGGGAACAATGAGGTGCTCTGTTGACCCGCTCAGATCATCAGGTGCCAGCATCCCAACCTTCCCCTGGGACGTACCGTCATCTGGTGAGTATTTGTAAACCACGTGGCCGGTTACCTCGTTTGACGCCATCGCGTCGAGGATGCCGTCCTTCGTCACAGACACCCTC
>Ga0115567_10004102_pt1 | contig 14256 bp, 9 predicted proteins | sample COGITO_mtgs_1204_2_FD_88679 | JGI IMG/M metagenome (GOLD analysis project Ga0115567, IMG submission 88679) | Pelagic marine microbial communities from North Sea - COGITO_mtgs_120412 | ecosystem: Environmental > Aquatic > Marine > Epipelagic | place: Germany:Helgoland, sampling site Kabeltonne... | reverse complement strand
GCGCCGGAATCTGTCCGGAGTCGTTGGCGAGGCCCGCAGCATAGCGTACCGCCTGCAACACGTCGTAAGATGTGCCGCCTTCATCAGACAGTGCGCGCAGAGGCATCAGGCGGACACCATAGGCGACGCCCGCGACGCCGATGTTGTTGTTTCCCGCAGCGGCGATGGTGCCGCCCACGTGGCTGCCGTGATAACTGCTGGCGCCCGCTTCGGACCCTGTGCCCGGATCTTCCGGACTGGCGTCCAGGCCGTTGCCATCGCCGCTGCGCGCTGGATCGCGAATAAAGTCGTAGCCATCGACGGTCTGCTCGCGCAGATCGGGATGGTTGCCGAGAATGCCGGTGTCTATCACCGCCACCACGACATCGCGACTGCCGGTTGAGACATCCCAGGCCGCGCTTAAATCGATCAATGGGTAGTGCCACTGGAATTGCAGGGCGGGGTCGTTGGGAGTGAACTGGGTGCGCAGCTGGTAGTTGGGGCTGGCGTCGGCGACGCCGGGGCTGCGGCGCAGCCGTTTGATCGGTATCAGGGTTTCCCAGCGCTCGCGCAGAGCTCCGTCCTGTATCAGTGTCTCGCGTCCGGCGGCGGTGCCGAAGCGCTGTCGTGCGTCGCCCTGGGGCAACGCGGCCAGCAGGCGGGCGCGGCCCGGGCCTCCGGCGCGCTGGCGCATGCCCATACGCCAGGCGAGGTCCTCCTGGGGGATCTCGGGCAGTTCGAATGCGGGGTTGTCCGCCTCGTAGTTGACGATGGCCTCCCCCGCCACGATCTGGTGGCGCTGTGGGGCCGGTCCGGCATCAAACTGGCTGCCGATCGCAAGGATGTAGTTCGTGCCGCCGGAGAAGGCGAAGACGTTGACGGCGTAGTGGCCATCCTGCTCTACCACCACCTGTTCGATCTCCCCGGTTTCGATGGAAAAATCCTGGATATTGCCCTGTGAATCGTACAGGTACAGGTCCGCATCCGCATCGTCGGGATCTGCCACCAGCAGAGTCACGGTCTGGCCGGCCAGCAGTTCAAGCTGAAAAAAATCGTCGACGTCGCCCGCTGCGCTGGAACGACCTTCGGCGCCGCTGCCCGGCTGGTTGACGTAGCCGCCGACCGTCGCCGGGTTGCCCAGGGGCTGGGCTGTGGCCAGAGTGTCATTGCCGGTCGTAGTGTTGGCGGGGTCATTGGTGTCGCCGTCGATGGTCTGGTTGACCGAGGCCAACACAGTGCCGCTGATGGAAAACCGCCCGGCCGAGCTGGGCGGCGCCACTGTGATAGCGACCTGGGTACTGCTGGTAGCGCCTGCGTCGTCGGTAACAGTCAGTACAAACGAGAGTTCAGTGAGGGTGTTTACCTGGGGCGCGGTGAAGCTGGCGTTGGCCTGGTCCGCGCCGGAGAGCGTCAGGGTGGGGCCGTTGGCCTGTTCCCAGTCATAGCGGGTAATGTGTCCGTCGCTGTCGGTGCTGTTCTGGCCGGTGAGTGTGACCAGATCGCCAGGCGTGGCCTGGTCGGGCGCTGAGGCGATGGCCTGTGGCGTTGAATTGGGCGACGCTGCCGGAGGCGCCGGGTTGCTGCGATCGCTGCTGCTGCCCCCGCCGCAGCTGGCCAGCAGCAGTGGCAGTCCGAGACAGAGACAGAGCATCAGGGTGGAAAGCGGTTGGGGAGCAGTCATGACACTCGCTTGGGCGCTGGGATAAGTCCAACGATAGCAGATTTCACCCCACCTCCGCTGCAGCCGCGGGTTGCGCAGTTATTCCCGCACCTCGCCGAGTGCTTTGTGAACGCTGCAGCACCTCAACGTGCTTGTTTCAGCCAAGCCTGCCACCACTGGTCAAAGCGCAGAAATCAGTTCGCGCTGTGAGTGAACCACGGCTGGCCGAGTGACAGCTACAACGACTATGATACCGCCACCATATTCTGTTCGATCTTTCACCCAATGCCTTACCGGAGAACTACATTATGGCGAATCTCATGTATCAAGCATCTTCCCAGGTGCTTACGCATCACCTGAAAAACCTCTCGGCTATTCTCAAACTGGCGGCCAAGGATGCCAAGGCGCGAGGCATTGACCCGGCGGTGTTGCTCAATGCCCGCCTGGCTCCCGATATGCTGCCACTGGTTCGCCAGGTGCAAATAGCTACCGATCACGCCAAGGGCTGTTGCGCGCGGCTGGCGGGGCTGGAATCGCCCGCCTACCCGGATGACGAAGCAAGCTTCGCCGAGCTCGAGGCGCGAATCAAGAAAGCGCTGGTGTTTATGCGCGGCGTAAAAGCGGCCGAGTACGAGGGCTGTGACGAGCGCCAGATCACCCTCAAATTGCCCTTTGGCGAGCTGTCATTCAAGGGTGCCGATTACCTGCACGGCTGGGCACTGCCGAACTTCTATTTCCACTACTCCACGGCCTACGCCATTTTGCGTCACAACGGCATCGCTGTCGGCAAGCGCGAATTCCTGGGTGTTGTGCCGGGCATGCAAATGAATGCCAAAGCGGCAAAAGCCATGGGTGTAAAGTCCACGCCCAAGCCCAAGCCCAAGCCCAAAAAAGCCAGCAAACAATCCTGATTTCGAGGCGGCCTCAGGGGCCGCTGCTTGTGAAGCGGAGTTCATCATGGACCAACATACAAGCCGGTTAGTTGCCGGTCGGCGAGGATCCCGATAAATGACTACAGTTAGCCGGGAAGAACGACGCAAGCTCGCGGTGTTGATTGACGCCGATAATGTCAGCCCGAAACTCTGTGAGGGCCTGATCCAGGAGATCGCGAATTACGGCGTGGCGAGTGTCAAACGTGCCTATGGCGACTGGACTACGCCGCAGTTGAGCTCCTGGAAGGATATCCTCCACGAGTATGCAATCGGCCCCATGCAGCAATTCAGTTACACCACGGGCAAGAACTCCACCGATTCGTCGATGATCATCGATGCCATGGACCTGCTGTACACCGAAAAGTTTGATGGGTTTTGTCTGGTAACCAGCGATTCGGATTTTACCAAGCTGGCTACGCGGATCCGCGAATTTGGTTTGGTGGTGTACGGTTTTGGCGAGAAAAAAACTCCGGCCTCGTTGCAGGCCGCCTGCGACAAATTTGTATTGCTGGAAGCGCTGGAAGTACCGAGGGAGGAGCCAAAGAAAGGTGATAGCAAGGCGCCATCACAGCGCAGCAAAAAATTCAGCAAGCAAAAGCTCAATCAGGATGCGAAGTTAATCAACATGCTGCGCGGCGCGGTGGATGCGACATCCGATGAAGCAGGTTGGGCCAATATTTCCTTTGTCGGGCAACATATTGCAAATCAGAGTTCTTTTGATTCTCGCAACTACGGCTACCGCAAACTCAGCGAACTGATCGAAGTGACCGAACTGTTCGACACTGACAAGCGCAATGTCCGCGACGATGGCTCTTACACCTTGTACATTCGTGACAAGCGATTTAAAACCTAAACCCGGGCACTAAATTTGCCCACAACCCAGAGGAACAGACAATGATTGGATACCTGACCATCGGCGTGACGGATATGGACAAGGCCAAAGCCTTTTATACCGAACTGCTTGCAGAGCTCGGTGCTTCCCTGTTGATCGACATGGATCGCATCGCCTTTGTCGGCAAGGACATGGCCTCACCCATGCTGGCTGTATGTATTCCCTACAACGAGAGTGATCCGCAACCCGGTAACGGCAATATGTTCGCCATCAACCCCGGTTCCAAGGAACAGGTTGATGCGTTGTACAGAAAGGCAATCGAACTCGGGGCTACCTGTGACGGCGAGCCGGGCCAGCGGATTCCGGATATGTTCTACGGTGCCTATGTCCGCGACCCCGATGGCAACAAAATGGCGTTCTATGAGTTTGGATAGCCCAGCCAGGCTGTTCGCTCCCGTAAACTGGAGTGGCCGCTGCCGTCATGGCGCGCTGGGCGGTTCTGGAGCATAGTCAGCCCCTGCATAATAAAAACAGGGAGAATGGCGTATGCAATTCAGTCTTAGTTGGTCGTGGGCCGGTGTGTTGAGTCTGGCTTTGCTGGCCGGTTGTAGCGACAGCAGCGATAGCCCGGTAGCGGTTCACTCTCCAGCGATGCCGGAGTTACCACCGGAACCGGCCTATATGGCGATACCGCAACCAACGGTCGAATCGCCACCGCAGCAGGGCACCATTGCGCTGCTGGCCACCACCTTTGATCTCGCCGATGTGGGGTATGAACAGGCCGAGTATTTTATTTCCGGTACGGCCTCGGCCTTTCGCAACCTGAACGAATTGGGCAGTGATGGCCGCTGGGAAGTCGAGCCCGGTGAAACCGCGCGATATCGCACCCGTATTGTGGTCTATCGCCCCACTGACCCGGCGCAATTCAGCGGCACGGTGATGCTGGAGTGGCTCAACGTCACGGCGGGCTTCGATACACCGCCGAGCTATGGCTCAGGCCACGTTGAGATGCTGCGTAGCGGGCACGTATGGGCCGGTGTCTCGGCGCAGATGGTCGGTATTGAAGGCTCGGAAAATTCGCTGGTGCCGCTGCATCTGAAAGCCGCTGAACCAGAGCGCTATGCCAGTCTGATGCACCCCGGCGACAGCTATTCCTACGACATCTTCGCCCAGGCCGGGCAGGCACTGCGGGAGCCGGCCGATATGGATCTGTTGCCTGGGCTGGCCCCCCGGCGGCTCATCGCCCTGGGCGAGTCACAGTCCGCCGGCCGCCTGTTGACTTTTATCAATGCGGTCCACCCCCTGTATAACGCCTTCGACGGTTATCTGGTGCACAGCCGGGGAGACGGCAGCCCGGCACTGGCACAGGACCCACTCACAGAAATACCGACCCCCGAGCGGGTGCTGTTCCGTACTGACCTGAATGTGCCGGTGCTGAACTTCCAGACGGAAACCGATGTGCTGACTCTGGGTGCCCTGAGTGATCGGCAGGAGGACAGCGAACGATTCCGTTTGTGGGAGACCGCCGGAGCCGCCCACGGCGATTACTACTCCTTCGTGCTCGGCAGGCAGGATACCGGGGTCGATCCTGTCTTTGCTGTGGTGGTGGAAGAGAATTCCATTCTCGGTTTTATCCAGTGTGAAAGCCCGATCAATTCGGGCCCCATGCCCTGGATTTTCAACGCCGCACTGCACGCATTGAATGATTGGGTGATCACCGGGAGCGCACCTGCTGAGGCGCCTCGTCTGGAGGTGGATGACGCCGGCAAGGTATTTCTGAAAGACGAACTCGGCCTGGTGGCCGGCGGTATCCGCAGCCCCTACGTGGACACACCTGCCGCTGTTTTGTCCGGAGAGCCCAATGGCGGCGATTCATTCTGTTTCCTGTTCGGTACCACCGATCTGTTTGACGCATCCCGCATGGCGGAACTCTACATGGATCAGGCGGGCTATGAAGCGGCCGTGGCCAGCGCTGCTGAAGACGCTGTGACAGCGGGCTTTTTGCTGGTAGAGGACGCCGCGCGCATCAGGGCCGCAGCGTCGCTGCAGTGGCAGGCGCTGGGTAGTGAAGAGCTCACACCGTAAGGCGGAGCGTTCGCTCACACTATTTCGACACTGACCGGGCAGTGGTCCGAACCGAAAATATCATTGCAGATGGCGGCGCTGGTGACGCGCTCCTCAACAAAGGCGCGGGTGCCGAGGAAGTAGTCAATTCGCCACCCGACATTGTTGCCCCGCGCTCCGGCCCGGTAGCTCCACCAGCTGTACTTGATCGTGTCCGGGTGGAGGTGGCGGAAAGTGTCGATAAAACCGGCCTCCACCAGGCGGTCCAGGCCGTCGATTTCTTTCTGGGTAAAGCCAGCGCTTTTGTTGTAGTTGGGCTTGGGGCGCGCCAGATCGATGGCAGTGTGGGCGACGTTGAGGTCGCCGCATATCAGTACCGGTTTGTTTTCTTCGAGTGCTTTGACAAAAGCCAGAAACGCCTGATCCCAGGTTTCACGATAGGGCAGGCGCACTAATTCATTGCCGGAATTGGGCGTGTAGACAGTGACCAGGTAGAATTCCGGAAACTCGGCGGTCAATACCCGGCCCTCCTGATCGTGAACCTCTACGCCGATATCAGCGGTCACCTGAATCGGCTCTTCCCTGGTCAGAATCGCCACGCCTGAGTACCCTTTTTTTACTGCAGAATTGCTGTACAGGTGGTACCCCTCCAGGCCTTCCAGCGCCGTTGCTACCTGCTCGTCCTGGGCTTTGGTCTCCTGCAGGCATAATACATCCAGCTGCATGTGGTGCAGCGACTCGAAAAAATCTTTCTTGATAGCGGCGCGCAGACCATTGACGTTCCAGGAGGCAATTTTCATGGCAGTTCAGAATCCTTTGCTCGGTTTTTCGAGCGTAGGATTCTACCCAAAAAACCGCGCGAAGTGCGCAGGCTGCTCTGAACAAACCAGCCACCCCGGCAGGGCAGAGGTCTGAACAGACTGCAATTTACTGTGGGGTCAGTTCCTCTGCACCGGATCTGACGCTCGAGCGACTGAAGACGCGGCGGATGTCCTGGGCGATCAGCAGGTTGGTGGGGACCAGCAACAGGGTGATCAGGGTGGCAAACACAATGCCAAAGCCCAGCGAGATGGCCATTGGAATCAGGAACTGGGCATCGGTGGAGCGCTCCATCATCAGTGGCAGCAAACCAAAGAAGGTGGTCATGGAGGTGAGAAAGACCGGACGGAAACGGGACACGCCGGCAGTGAGCACGGCCTCGTCCAGGGTCTGGCCTGCCCGGACTTTCTGGTTGCAGTAGTCCACCAGTACCAGGCTGTCGTTCACCAGTACGCCCACCAGCGCCATCATACCCAGCAGGCTCTGCAGGGTCAGGGTCTGGCCCATCAGCCAGTGGCCCAGAACCGCGCCTATAAGACCGAAGGGAATCACCGACATGACCGCCAGTGGCTGGAAGTAGGAGCGCAGGGGCAGTGCCAGCAGGCAGTAGATAACAAACAGAATTGCGATCAGGCCGGTCTGCATGCTGCCGAAGGATTCCCGCTGCTCTCTCGCTTCGCCCTCCATGGTGTAAGTGATTGAGGGGTACTGTTGCAGCAGGTCGTCGAGGTAGATCGATAGATCCTCCTGCAGGGCGGTCATGTTGACGGCACTCTTTTCCACATCGGCCGTTACGCTCAGGATCCGGTAACCGTCAACACGGGTGATTCTGGAGGGCCCCTTGCCGGGGGTCAGCCGGGTCACGTGGGCCAGCGGTACCAGGCCGCCCTGGGACGTTTCAATCTGCATGGTGCTGAGCGTCTCCAGGGTGCTGCGTTCGCTGCGCGGCAGACGCACCAGCACTCGCACGTCATCGCGGCCGCGCTGGATGCGCTGTGCCTGGGCGCCCTTGTAGGCACTGGCAACCTGGTTGACGACATCGGCGCGACTCAGGCCGAGCACATGGCCCTGGGGGGTGAGTTCGATATCCAGTTCTTCTTTGCCGTCGGAGAGGCTGTCGGCGATATCAAACACCCCGGAGTAGCTGGCCAGTTTGTCTTTGACCTGCTCGCCCACGAGGGACAGGGTGTCGAGTGAGTTGCCACTGAGCTGCACGTTGATCGGATCCCCGGCGCGGAACAGGGAGGAGCGGAAGGTCAGCGATTCCGCACCCGGAATGGTGCCCACTTTCTGACGCCACTGCTCGACCAGTCGGGAAGTACTGGTTTGTGCCGTGCGTTCCTGGGCCGGGGTCAGCTCAAAAGTGACCCGGCCCAGGTTGGGGCTGGCACCGCGGCCGCCCATGGACCCTGTGGCGGTCAGGATGTTGACGATCGGGCTGTCCCCGGTGACCGGGTCCCGGTACTCCTCCTGCAATTGCAGTGCCGCCTCACTGATGCGCTGGATAAAGACATCGGTCACCTCAAAGGGAGTGCCGACCGGCATGGTCAACTCGGCGCGGCCGGTCTCTCCTTCCACGTTGGGGAAAAACACGAAGCGGGTCCAGCCGCTCAATACCATCGCTACAATCAGGGCGAAGGCACCGACGAAGGCGGCCAGGGTGGTGTAGCGGTGTTCGGTTGAAAGGCGCAGCAGGGGCTTGTAAAAGCGCACAATGGCGCGCTCGAAGCCGGTGGCAAAACGGTTCTGCCAGCGGCTCCAGCGTCCCTGTTGCTGGCTGTCGCCCTGCAGGCGAATGTGGGCGAGGTGAGCCGGCAATACAAACTTGGATTCGATCAGCGAAAACACCAGAACCGGGATCACAACGGCGGGAATGGCGCTGAATATTGCCCCCATCCGCCCCTCCAGAAATGCAATGGGCAGGAAAGCGGCGATGGTGGTAAGCACACCGAAAGTGACCGGTACCGCTACTTCCTCGGTACCACGAATTGCGGCTTCCAGCCCGGTTTCACTGCCGCGCATATGGGTGTAGACGTTTTCACCGGTGACGATGGCATCATCGACCACCAGTCCCAGCACGATAATGAAACCGTAGGCACTCATGACATTGAGGGTGGTGCCGGTCAGGCCCATCACGATAATGCCGCCCAGGAACGACACGGGGATGCCGATAAACACCCAGAAGCCGATGGCCGGCCGCAAAAACAGGGTGAGTAGCAGGATCACCAGCACCGCCCCCTCCAGCCCGCTGTCGAGCATGGTGCCAAGGCGGCTTTTGAGTTTGATGGAATCGTCATCCCAGTACTCCAGGCGCATACCCCGGGGCAGGCTGGCCTGCCGCTCATCGAGGTAACCCTTGACCTTCTCAGCGACGTCCAGCGCACTCTGGTCGCCAATTCGATAGACTTTGACGAAGGCGGCGGGCAGGCCGTTGAAGACACTTTGCAGGTCTTCCTCCTCGAAACCGTCGTTGACCGTGGCCACGTCCCCGAGCTGGATGATGCTGCCGTCGGGGTTGGTCTTCACCACAATGCGTTCAAAATCGGAGCGGCGGTAGGCCTGGCCTTTGGAGCGCAGCAACACATCGCCACCTGTGGCGCGAAGGTTGCCGGCTGAAATATCCTGCGAGCTGGCCGCGATTGCCCTGGACAGGTCGTCCAGTGACAGATCGTACTGGCGCAATCGATCCCGGGATGGCTCGATGGCGATCTCGTAGTTCCGCACCGAAGACAGCTCCACCTGGGTGATGCCGTCAAGCCGCAGCAGATCGTCCCGCACCTGCTCGGCAAAGCCCAGCAGTTCGTCTTCGGCCAGGTCACCGGCGACCACCACATCGATCACCGCGCGCCTGCGAACCGCCAGGCTGATGACCGGCTTTTCCGCCTCTGCCGGGAAGGTGTTGATCGCATCGACCCGGCCTTTCACATCGTCGAGTACTTCGCGCGGCTCGTAGCTGTCATCGAGCTCCATCATGACGGAGGTCGAACCCTCCACTGATTGGCTGGTGATCCGGTCGATTCCCTCAATATCCTGCACCGCATCCTCGATGCGGGTGGCTACGCCGAGCTCGACGTCTTCGGGCGTCGCTCCGCGCAAGGTGACATCGACACTGATGGTGTCCGGTTCAGCATCGGGGAAAATTTCCAGGGTCAGCTCGGTCTTCAGCGCAAGCAGGCCGCCCATGACGATGCAGAACATCAGTAAATTGGCGGCCACGGAGTTGCTTGCAAACCAGCGGATCATGGCAGGGCCTCGCTGGGGGCTGAATCTTCAGCGCCGCGCCTACCCGGCCCGGTCCCGCTCGGTTTGGGTCTCGCCGGGCGTGCAACCACCTGCGTCTGCTGCCCCTCGATGCTCACCCGGGTCCCCGAAGTCACCTGTCCCAGCGGGGTGGTCACCAGTGTGTCGCCGGCTTGCAGGCCGGCACTGATCACAGCGTCAGTGTCATTCTGCCAGGCGATCACAATGTCGCGTCGCCTCAATACGCCCTCCTGAACCAGGTACACGTAGCTGCCCTGATAAATGGTGCTGTTGGGGATGACAATGGCATTGAGCAGGGTGCGGCCCTGGATCGACGCGGTGATGTACTCGCCAATCTTGAGCGGCTTGCGACCGCTGTGGTCCGCACGGTTGTCGGGTTCGAGCTGGAACGGGTCATTGATCTGGGCAACAACATGCAACTGCTGGGAACTGTCATCAATGGCGCCCTCGGTGCGCACCAGAAAGCCCGGCCAGTCCGGCCCGCCAGACAGGCTCGAATGGATTTGTACCGGCACTTCGCCGGTATCGGCGCCGGGTTCCGGCAGGTCGATGTAGTCCAGGTCGGCGTTGGCCAGTGGCAGGCGGACTTCGACGTAGTCGGTGGCGTAGATTTCCGCCAGCTGGCTGCTGCTGCCGATCACTTCTCCGAGATCGACCTCGGTAGACAGTATGCGACCTGCAAAAGGTGCGGTCACGGTGCTGCGCTCGAGGCTCAGGCGGGCTTTGCGCAAGCCGGCTTCGGCGCCGGCCACGGCGGCCTGGGCGGCCAGTAACTGCGGTTTGCGCAACACCAGATCCGAAGCCTCGCTGTCATCTCCCAGCCGATTCCAGTCATCCATGGCCTGCTGCGACAAAGCGCGCTCTTCGGCCAGTGATTGCTGGGCTTCCAGAAGAGTGGCCTGGGCTATCTGTACATCAGCTTCGTAGTCTCGGGAATCCAGTTTAAGCAGGGCGTCGCCGGCGGCAAACACGCCACCGTCGCGAAACTGGGGGCTCACCCACATGATTTCGCCGCCCACCTGTGACACCAGCATGCTCCGGGTGCGGGGTTGCACGCTGCCGAAACTGGGTACCTTGACCTGATAGGCCGCGGACGCCAGTGTCATTGCTTCCACACTGAGGCGCGGCCCGCGCTCGGGTGGCGCGCGATCCGCCGTAGGGGGGTTGAGCAAGGCCGCTGCGGCCACAGCCAGCAGACCGCCGAGCACCAGCGGGGGCAGCAGTTTCTTGTTGGTGAGTCGAGCGCGAAAAGTGGCCATGTTGATCCGTTGTCAGGTGGATGCGGTAGCGCCCTGGGCGAGGTAGCCGCCCAGGGCGCGGTACAGGCTGATGCGGTTGGCGATCACCTGGTTGTGAAGTTGTATGGCGGATGTCTGGGCATCGAAGGCACGCCGCTGGGCTTCGAGTACCGTGGTGTATTCCACCAGTCCGCGCTCGTATTGCTGCAGGCTGAGTTCGTAGGCGATATCGGCGTTGCTGCGCGATGCTCTCTGGGCTTGCAGTTGCTGGCGCAGATAGGTTTCTGCACTCAGCAGGTTTTCAGCTTCCGCCAGTGCCTTGAATACCGTATCGAGGTAGTTCTGCTCTGCCTGGGCGACGCGGGATCGAGCCTGTGCTTCCAGGGATTTCAAGCGCCCGGCATCGAACAGGGCTTGGGCCAGGCTGGCGCCGATGGTCCAACTGGAGAGCCCGGCGTCGACCAGACTGTGGAGCGCCGACGAGGTACTGCCGGTGCCGCCCACCAGAGTGAAGGACGGGAAGCGGTCCTTGTGGGCTGCCGCCAAACCGGCATCTGCCGCCAGCAGATCCAGCCAGGCCTGCTGAACATCGGGCCGCCGCAGCAGCATTTGGGCCGGCGTGCCGGCTGAAGTGATCGGTTCCAATTCGGGGAATTCGGCCTGCGGTTCCAGGTCGCTCCCACTGGGATAGCGCGCCAGTAATAATTGCAACGCGGAGGTTGCCGCCTGGCGATTCTGGCGCTGCTGCGCCAGCGCGGCGCGACTGTCGGCGACGGTATTGCGGCTGAGGTAGACATCGAGAGCCGCATTGATGCCGCGCCGGTAACCCTGCTCGAGGCTCTCCAGGTCGCTACTGACATTGTCGAGGCGCTGTTGCAGCAACCCTTCGAGCTGGACGTTGGCGATGGTGTTGAACCAGCCACTGGCAACGTCTGCCGCCAGTTGGATTTGCTGCTGGTGCAGTGTCGCAAGGGCGGACTGGTAGCCCAATTCGGCCTGCCGTTCCCGGTCACTGAGTTTGCCCCAGATATCCAGCTCCCAGCTCAACTCAAGGTCCGCGCGCCATGACTGGGTGGTGGTGTTGCCACCGCCGTCGCCCTCGAGCCCGTTGCGGCCCGCCTCCAGGCCCAGTGCGAGACCTGGCCAGCGCTGGGCCTGTTGTGTTGTCACCGCCTGCTGTAATTCTGCTACCCGGGCCCGTTGCCGGGCCAGCTGATAGTTCGCCCCCTGTGCTTCGACGACCAATTGTTCCAGCGAGGGGCTGTCCAGCGCCTGCAACCAGTTCTGTGCCGGGGTCACGCGCGTGTCCGTTATCGTGGGGACGCTGTGGTTCCACTGTTGCGGCAGGTTGAGGTTGCGGGTCTCGGGGCTGATGCCGGAGCTGGCGCAGCCCGCCAGACTCAGCACCAACAGACAGCCAAGGAGCCGCCGGTCCAGGCTGGCCGGCTGGCGGGGCGCAGTGAGGGCAGTGTTGCACGTCAACTCGGGAGTGGGTGGCGGGTTCATGGCGGGGGATTCTAGCGGCATCCCTGCAAGTAGTGGAGCGGCTTTACCCAACTTTACGCTTCGCCCGCTGCACGCGGAGGATGCCGTAGCAGTACAAAAAATCAGGCCACTGCACTTCCACGGTTAGCGGGGGGCTGGATGGCGAGCACCGAGAGACTAGACTGACCAGCTTTGCTTCAAGCTCAATAGCGCGACGCGATTCAAACGTGACCAACAAGGCAGAGTAGCGATGGCGGATACGATTTTTATTGACGACCTCGCAGAGCCCCGGCTCAGCGAGATGCAGCGCGCTGCGCTGGATTGGGCGGCGGGCGAATCGATTGAACTGGGCGCCGACAGCATTCAACGCGAGGCAGAGCAGAAAACCGGTCTCGCTCACTGGGGCGACGGCGGATTTCGCCAGCGCCTGGAACTGCTGTGTGATGAGTGGAACAGCGATTCCGGTCTCACCGCGCTGGGCCGGATGACACTGCGGAACAAGTTGCTGCAACACGCCACCAGTCGACTGTTGATCCACGAGCAGTGGCGGCGTCACCCAGAGATCCTGGACGTGACCATTGAACGCCCGATCATTGTGGCCGGCCTGCCGCGCTCGGGTACTACCCACCTGCTCAACCTGATGGCGGCAGATCACCGCTTGCGCTCGCTGCCCTTGTGGGAATCCTACGAGCCGGTACCAATGCCCGGCGAGAAGGCCAGCGGTGATGCCGCCGACCCCCGTTTTCAGCGCTGCGCCCAGACCTGGGCCGGTATGCAACAAATGACCCCGTATCTGGCCGCCATGCACCCGATGAATCCGGAGCACGTCCACGAGGAGCTGGAACTGATGGGCCCGAACCTGGGTTCATACAACTATGAGTGGCTGGCACACTCCCCGCGCTGGCGCGATCACTACTACGGTGAGGACCAGAGCTATCAGTACGAGTACATGCGCGATGTGCTGAAACTGTTGTTGTGGCAACAGAGGGATACCGACCGGCCACGGCGCTGGGTACTGAAATGCCCCCAGCACCTGGAGCAACTGCCAACCCTGATGAAGGTGTTTCCCGACGCCACGGTAGCAATCACTCACCGCGACCCGGTGGCGGTGATCCAGTCGGCCCTTACTATGCTGGCTTATGGCCAGCGCATCAATCGCCAGCACGTGCAGATTGAGCAACTGCGGGATTACTGGGTGGAGCGGGTGGAGCACTTGCTGCGCGCCTGTGTACGCGACCGGGCCTGTGTCCCGGCGGCCCAGAGCATCGATGTGCCATTCACCCGGTTGATACGGGACGACGTAGGCTGGGTAAAACGGATCTATGACCAGGCGGCGCTGAGCGCCAGTCCCGCGGCCCTGGCCGAACTGCAGGATTTTTCCCGCGCGCACGGCGAAAGCTACGGTAGGGTGCAATACGATCTCAAAGGACAGTTCGGGGTCGACCCGGACGCATTGCGGGAGCGGTTCGGGTTCTATTTCAAGGCGTTCCCTGAGGCGTTCGCCGGGCAGTAGTTGAGCGTGGAGTAGCCGGTGTCGGGCGCTCAGTCGTCGCAGATCAGGGTCTCGAACATCACCCGGGCCTCTTCCAGCTTGGCGAAAATCGGGTACTCCTGATCGATCGCCCAGCTCACCGTGAGGGTGTTCAGGGTGCCGACCACCATGGAGGCGAGAATCTCTGCAGAAAAAACGGTTTGAGCATCGCCGGCTTCCTGTCCGGCCGCGATCAGCCGCGAGAAGCTGTGGATGGCGAGGCTGTTGATCTTGCGCTGCTCCTCCGGGTTGTTGGTGAAACTGGCCGGGGCGGACAGGATAAGCTGCCGGTCGATCGCTTCGTAAGTAGAGAACGTCGCTTCAATGAAATCGATCATCGCCTCCAGCCGATCGCGGGTGGTGGTGTATTGCTCCATCAGCTGCCGCAGCATCGGGCCCGACTGGCTGTACAGTCGCGATACGCCCAGGCCGCCCAGCAGTGCGTGTTTATTGGG
>Ga0115567_10004099_pt1 | contig 14267 bp, 13 predicted proteins | sample COGITO_mtgs_1204_2_FD_88679 | JGI IMG/M metagenome (GOLD analysis project Ga0115567, IMG submission 88679) | Pelagic marine microbial communities from North Sea - COGITO_mtgs_120412 | ecosystem: Environmental > Aquatic > Marine > Epipelagic | place: Germany:Helgoland, sampling site Kabeltonne... | reverse complement strand
TCGTTTGATATCACTGCGTCTGGCATGGAAGGTTTGCAATACTAAGTCGTGCTGCTCACAATACTGTTTTGCAGTGAGGTCGCTTTGCGTCCAATGCTCGATGATATCTGCCCACTGCTGACGCGTTCGTCTTTGCTTTGCCATGCTATTTCCTTTTGTAAATTAGAAAAGCAGTCTGCATCAGGTTATCAACGTGTCATAGGTGGGCTTTGGCGGACGCTTACAGATAATGTGAACGGATAGCCCTTTTGTTTTGTGTTAATTAATGAAAATTACGAGTTTTAGTATTTAGCTCTGCTAGAAGATGACTTAAATCTGTAAGTTTACCAGCGATGATATGTACAACGCCCCCATCTCCTCTCTCTAATATCCCATTTACTTGTAAAATAGTCGACTTCAAATAAGCCTGTTTCTGCGCTCTTGCGGTTGCTAGCCAGACGACTACATTGATATTTCCCGTATTATCTTCAAGTGTTATGAAGGTTACTCCTTTGGAAGTGCCCGGCCGTTGTCTACCAATGACTAATCCAATAACACTGACGTGAGTTTGATGTGTCTTTAAGTGTAATTGGTTTGCTTGAATATATTTTGGTAATAAACCAGCAACTTGTAATAATTCCACTGGATGTGTAAATAGACTTAAGCTAGTCGATACATAATCTTCTAATAGGGTTTCTGTGGCGTTGGGACTAGGGATATTGTTTATGGGTAATGATTCTTGTTGATTAAATAACGGTAAATCACTTTCTGTATCCATTAATAACCAACGTGTTGCATAGCGATTTTCACAAAGTTTATGGAAAGCATTGGCACTGGCAAGAGCTTCAATGATATGACGAGGAAGTGCTAAACGTTTAATGTGGTTGATTTCAGTAAAACCAAGATTTGGTCTTTGTTGAATCAGAGGCTCTATACCTTGGTTAGTTACGCCCTTAACCAAACGAAAGCCTAATCTAATTACCCACGCTTTATCTAAGTACTCTAAAGAGTGATCGTATTGTGATGCATTTATACATACGGGTAACACCTTTATATCATGTCGTTTAGCATCTTGGATAAGTTGTGCAGGAGAATAAAAACCCATGGGCCAGCTATTTAATAAACCCACATAGAAAGTTGTAGGGTAGTAGTGTTTTATCCATGAAGAAACATAAGCTAGTACGGCAAAAGATGCCGAATGAGATTCAGGAAAGCCATATTCCCCAAAACCACATATTTGTTTATAAATACGTTCTGAGTATTCAAGAGTGTACCCCCTTTTATCCATGCCATTTATTAGCTTTTCTTTAAAACTTGTGAGCTCGCCGGTTTTCTTCCAGCTACCCATAGCTCTGCGTAATTTATCAGCTTCTCCGCCAGTAAATCCCGCAGCTACCATGGCAATTTTAATCACTTGCTCTTGAAAGATTGGAACGCCAGAGGTACGTCCCAATACCTCTTTTAGTTCTGGAGATGGATGCTCAATTAACTTAGGGTTTGCTCTATTTTTCAAGAATGGATGAACCATTCCCCCTTGAATCGGCCCCGGTCGTACAATGGCAATTTGGATCACTAAGTCATAAAAGGTAGTAGGTTTGAGCCGCGGTAACATGCTCATTTGTGCACGGGATTCGATTTGGAACACGCCCACGGTATCGGCTTGTTGGATCATCTCATAAACCTGTTTATCGTCACCCATTGCCGTGATCTGGGCAATGTTAAAGTTATGCTGGTAATGCTGTCTGATTAAGGCAAAAGATTTACGAATGGCGGTGAGCATGCCTAACGCCAGTATATCAACTTTTAAAAGTCCTAAACTTTCAAGGTCGTCTTTATCCCACTGAATTACGCTTCTATCTTGCATCGCAGCATTTTCAATAGGAACAAGATGGTAGAGTGGGCCTTGGGATATGACAAAGCCTCCCACATGTTGTGACAGATGGCGGGGAAAGCCTTTTATTTCATTAACCAGGCTGACAAATTGTATGCCTTGTGATGATGAGGGATCAAAACCTAGTTCAGCAATTTGTGTTTGCCAGCCTAACTCCCTGTCTCGGTGATTCATATTTTTTAAGAAAAAATCTAACTGGCTTTCGTTTATGCCAAATGCTCTGCCTATTTCTCGGATAGCACTTTTATTTCGATAAGTAATGACGGTTGCTGCTATGGCGGTACGTTCACGCCCATATTTTTGATAAATATATTGAATGACTTCTTCGCGTCTTTCATGCTCAAAATCCACGTCAATATCGGGTTCTTCTTGACGTTCTTTGGAAATAAATCGTTCAAACAATACTGATATCTGTCTCGGGTCAACAGCAGTGATTTGTAAGCAATAACAAACTATGGAGTTGGCTGCCGAGCCTCGCCCTTGATATAAAATTTGTTGTTTTTGGGCGAATTGCACCACATCGTAAATGGTTAGAAAGAAGTATTCGTATTCTAGCTGTTTAATGAGTTTCAGCTCTTTTACAATGATCCGCTTAATAGTAAAGGTTAGTCTCCCGCCCCTAGTAAAACGTAAATGCATTCCAGTGATGACCAGTTCTCTAAGGTATTCTGAGGCAGATTTACCATCAGGGACTAGTTCGCTGGGGTATTCATAACGCAAAGTCGTCAGGCTAAAAGTACATAAGCTGGCAATAGTTAGGGTTTCTTCCAACCATAATGATTTATATAAAGTGCATAGCTTATTAACAGGGCGCAGGTAACGTTCGCTGTTAGGCAATAATTGACGACCTAATACAGACACTGGTTTACCTTTACGAATAGCGGTAAGGGCATGTTGCAGTGGTAAACGCTGTTGATGGTGCATCAAGACTCCACCACAGGCACAGATGGTTATTTGATGATCAGCGCTAAGCTGTTGTACATGTTTTAAGTAGTGGTGTTCGTTAGCCAGTAAATGTCGCTGATAACCTAGCCATACTTTGTTTTTGTAATGTTTTTTAAGCCATGCTCCCCAATAACTATCTATCTCTTGGTCGCCATTAGGTAACCATATGGCTAAACAGTGTTTGACTCCGCGTAAGTCCCATTTATTAAGTTGATACTCACCTTTAGGCGCACGCCTTCGGGCGTTAGTAATAATGCGACATAACTCAGCATAAGCGACTCTGTCGGGGCACAATAAAAGCAACTCTAACTCTTCATCAAAACGAAATAGGCTACCAATAATTAATTTTATATTAAGTTCATTCTCCTTTATGGCCGTATATGCTCTGACAACGCCAGCCACTGAGCACTCATCGGTAATGGCGATCGCTTGATAACCTAAAAAATCTGCCTGCTTAACTAACTCTTGTGGGTGGGATGCGCCATACAAGAAGCTAAAATTACTTTGGCAAAATAATTCAGCATAATGATGTTTTGTTGCCATTAACTAAACACGCCATGTAGATACCAATCACCCTTTGGCGTTTTAAATATCCAGTACCACTGACCCAGTTGACTGCGGGCTATAAAGTAGTCGCGGGTGATTGGTTTTGCGTCCCACCACCCTGTTGATATGCGTTCTGGTCCATAAGTAATGAAGACTTTCTCTTGTAAGCGTTGCGGAAGGGTTAATAAAAAGCTTGGCCGTAAGGCATAAAGTTTAAAAGGTGGTATAGCTTTAGTTAGTCGTTTGGAATTTTGAATTACCTGTTCAGGTCGATAATCATTGCTCAATGTTGGTGTGGATACGGCTTCTTCTCCCAGTTTTGCTTGGAGTAGTGATATCAACTGTAAACGTGACAGCCTACCTTGCTTGCCAGCAAATAAATCAGTTTCGTCTGGTGTTCTGATATAAGTGTTTTCTACTATTAATCGGATTGCAAAAACAGGCGCGCTGAGTGTGATCTTTTCTAATTTCAAAGATATTAATACTGCCCAATACTTAGCTAAATATTCGCCTTGTTGGGAGTGAATGTTTAGTTCAATAGATTTTTCATCCCTTTGGCTAAGGGTGAACACTAACGTTTGGGTTAACAAGTCTCGTGTTTTTAAAAACTGTTCTAAACTTTGCAGCAGTTGATTTAATGGTGCCTGTAATACCTGTATATTTTCTATGTCGTATAACAATTCAATAAAGCGATCAAAAGATTTCTTAGGATGAAAAAAACTGACTGGATGATTTATCTGGGAAGTGATTTTTCCAATATAAGTCGCGACTTCTATATCAAATCGTTTGGCAATCTCAGCAAGAGGAATGTTGAGTAGAGCTTGTATAGTATGTATACCCACTCGTTGTAATTTTTTAACTGCTTTAGTCGTAAGATCTGTGTGTTGTAAAGCTGTGTTTTGGATCGCTTTTTTGATGACATCTAGGTTATCGATTACCTGATCCCAAGCCGTTATAGCCAGTAATCTAGCGGCTAGAGGGGAATGCCCCGTTGCATAATGAAAACGCACCTGCTGTAGAGATAATTGACGCTGAACAACCTGCCAATAAGAGGCTAAATTTCCATATAGATTAAGCATGTTATGTACGCGCAATAACAAACTATTATCGTTAAAAAAGCAGATGTCACTTGTGACTAAATATAAGCTTTGGGCAATATCATTAAGCCTGTTTTTAGTGATTTCTTGCTGGTAAGGGATGACCTGTAAATCAGCTTTCAACATGGCGGCGGTGCCTAACCCCATATTTAAACGTATGCCAGCCTGATGAGCAATGCGATTAAGCTGACATATCTGATTGGTCTGCTCATCCAAGATCACATAGGCTTGTGTATGTATATAGGAATCAGGGTTTTGTTGTAACAGTGCATCTAGTTGTAAATTAGGAAAATACAGGTAAAGCCAAATGTTTTGCATAATATAGGTGCTAAGTGGTTTATCCCGCGCGCGATGTGCGAGAGGGAAATGCCAGCACATTAGTGTCTTCAAGCTGGCTTAATTCAGGCCAATAAGCCCCCATATAGACGTCAAAGGAATTATTAGACCAATTACCTTTGCGTTTAGTTATTTGCGCCCTGATCCCTACTTTAGAAGGGCTGAGTCTTATTCCCAAAGTGACGGGTAAGGATATATGTTCTTGCCGAGGCTGACGTATGATAAAAAGTAAACAATGTCCTTTTTCTGCGGCGAGTTGTAGGCGTTTGACTTGTGTAACTGACAACGAAACATGCCACAAAATCACGCTATGGCAACAACCACTTTTGAGGCTCTGCTCGGCACTCCACAGCACTTGTTTATTTAATAAAGGCTGCACCACCATTACCTGATCAAGCGCAAAACCAAATTCTGCTAACATTTCACTATTAATGCACATAGGTGGTGCGATCAAGGTAACTAACTCAGTCCGTCGATCTTGTTGTCTAGTCAGAATGCTAGGTAGTAATAAGCGCAGCTCGCCAATGCCTATTTGGCTGCGAATATCGATGACACCATACTCTGGAAAACCTCCTTGTAATGCATTATCCAATTCCTTAAATCCAGTGTGCTGTCCGTTAGCGGTGGGTTGAGTATGATTAGCCTGCCAGAGCAGGTTTTTATTTTTTAAATAAGAAATAGTAGGGTGCATAAAATCACAAATATACTGTATTTATGTACAGTATATTTGTGATGCCTAAAGATGCAAGTTTTAGTGGTAAAAAAGAGCAAAAAATCCTACTTATAAATTGCATTTTCGCGGATAGTTGGCATCTTAATGATGTTGCAAAGATTGATATCTTGATAACTATTAATCAAAATTATATTGTCAGAGTGAAGCACTTAATTAGAGGATAAACCATGCAATATTGGTTATTTAAAACCGAACCCGAAGCGTTCAGTATTGATGATTTAGCCGCCATGCCCGAGCAAACTGAACATTGGGATGGTATTCGTAATTACCAGGCTCGAAACTTTCTACGGGATGAGGTGAAATCAGGTGATCAGGTGTTTATTTACCACTCTAGCTGTAAAAATGTAGGGATAGTGGGATTGGCTGAGGTAGTAAAAGAAGGATATGCTGATCATACCCAGTTCAATCCTGATTCAAATTATTACGACCCCAAGTCAACATCAGACAAACCTAGATGGGTGATGGTAGACATAGAATTTAAGCAAAAATTTTCTAACCTATTACCACTTAAAGAAATAAAAAGTATGCCAGAAATCACCGCCATTGGATTAGTAAAAAAAGGCCATAGATTATCCATTATGCCTGTGCAGAAAGCAGAATTTGAATACTTACTTAGTAAATGCCAAGGTGCAAGTTAGTTAATCTAAACTCAAGCTACTAAGAGTTGAATCGACCACTTCCGCTTCTGGTTGGGTTTTGACTTTGTCTGCTACCAGATTCCGACAAGCAGCAATAAAACCATCTACCGTATTTTTACACCAAGGCACTCTCACTTCAGAAGGTTGACGAGCAATAAATTGGCTGACAAATTCAATCGTCAGTGCTTGTCCCTTTAGAGCTTTGCGGACCGCTACTTCAACTGTTTCATTGTGCTGGCAACATTGCACAATGATAAATTGAAAATTGTCTAGAATAAAATTGGCGATATCATAATCTTGACGCTTAATAAGCCCATGATTATTAAGTGCAGTTAATTTTGTCTGAAAAATATATTGTAGTTGGGTAGACATAGCCATCACTATACCCAAAGAATATTTGTCTTGTGACTGAAGCAACTTGTGAGCGCGTTTAATTTGTTTTAGTTCTCGCTGAGTACTTTTACCATTCATCACCACAAAGATGAGTGCCAAAATCAAAAAAGCAATGACACCGAACTCAATCATTAATAACCTCGAAGAATCAAAATATCTTTATTGTTGTTTAATAAAATCTTGAATATTTTCTTCCAAAATAGACAAGGGAACCGACCCATGCTCTAACACAGCATGATGAAAAGCTCGTATATCAAAGTTGTCACCTAAACTCTGTTCAGCCTGTTCCCGTAATTTTTTTATCGTCAATTCACCTATTTTGTATGACAACGCTTGGGCGGGCCAAGAAATGTAACGGTCAATTTCTGTGGTGACATTATGTTCGGATAATGCGGTGTTCTCCAACATAAAATTGATGGCTCTTTGTCTAGACCAACCTTTGATATGCATACCTGTATCTACCACTAACCGACAGGCGCGCCACATTTCATAACTTAAACGGCCAAATTCATCGTAGGGGTCGGTATACATGCCTACTTCTTTACCCAAAAATTCTGAATATAAGCCCCAACCTTCACCAAATGCAGAGATATAGGCGTAACGTCTTACTTCAGGTAAATCCTGCATTTCTCTAGATAAAGATATTTGCAAGTGATGGCCAGGTACAGCTTCATGTAATGTTAACGCAGTTAGAGCATATAAAGGTCTTTTGTCTAGGGCGTAGGTATTAACCCAATAATAACCAGGTTGGTCATCTTTGGTGGGTGAAATATAGCGTCCTGTAGTGTATTTAGGTGCGATATTTTCAGGAACTGGCTCGACCCCGTATGGGGTGCGAGGCAAATAATTAAATAGCTGAGGCAGTTTGGCGTCCATCTTTTTAGCGATATAGGACGCTTGTTTAATCAGCTCATCTGCAGTTTGAGCATAAAACTTTTTATCAGTCCGCAAGTATTGAATGAACTGATTGATATTACCATCGTATTCAAGCTGGTCGACGACCGTCTGCATCTCGTCGCGAATGCGCTTTACCTCACTCAAACCTAACGAATGAATATCATCTACCGATATTTTAGTGGTGGTATAAAAGTCACTGCGATTCTGATAAAAGTCTTTACCGTTAGGGAAAGATTCGGCCGCGATATTATCTCTACTATTAGGAATATATTCAGTGATTAAAAAGTCATAAAATTTTTGATAAGCACTAAATACATGATTTACAATAGTTAAACTTGCTCGCTCGCGTAATTTTTGCTGTTGAAGGGGGTCAACGCTGGCTCCCTGAAAATCTTTAAAGGGTGCATAAAACATACTGTCTGCATGTGAGTCATGGATAAAGGCTTTGACTGAATCCTCAAAACCTTGCAGTACCACTTTCGGTTGCACGAAACCCGTTTGAAGGCCTTTCCTCATCCAATTAATCTGTTGCTCAAAATAAGCAGGAAACTGTCCAAGTCTGGCTAAATAATTTTGATAATCATCTAAGGTCTTAAAGCGGCTAGAACGAGGTAAAAAGGCTAATCCACTGTGGAAACTTGATTCTGATGTAAGCGGCATATAATGGGCATTAAAGCGGTATTGGTCGATATGCTCTTGTAATTGCCTTTGTTGAATTAACAAGCTAATTTGCTGGGATCTACTTAGCTCCGCTGTATTTATATGGGATAACTTTTTAAGAAACTGGCGAAATCGAGTGTCCTGTTCCGCTAGCGCTTTAGGAGAAATATCAGCCAGCTTATCATCAAAATCATGTACACCTTGCCGACTTGCTTGTATAGGATCAATAGATAATTCATACCGCCAAATTTCATCAAGCAGTGGTGGTAACTTCGCTGATCCTTTAGCAGAACATACATAAGAAAAAAGTCCCAATATCAATAAGCTGCATAACTTTTTCATATTTCTATCTTATTCTGAATGAAGTCTATTTAAGAGTGTTTCTAGGCGTATAAATGGGAGTAGGAAAGGCGGTCACTTTATCCGACAGCGTAGTGATTTTTGAGGATCCTTGTTTTTTTACTTCATCGATACGTAACACGCTGTGCATAGGCACATAAGTGCGCGTAACGTCAGCAAACTCACTTTTAAGTTTTTCGTGGCTAGGATCCAAGACTAAACTGGTGTGGGTATCCCAAACAAAATCACCTATTTCGATAAATCCAAACATACTTCCTTGGCATACCTCGCGCACATAAAGTTCGTAGCGTTCGCCATTAGCGATAAATTGGATACGAAACAAATGTTTTTCACTGGACATAATAACGACTCAATATATTAAGTTATTTTCCCCGTCACAATAAACAGGGCTAAGAATAGGATATTACAGATTACCTATCAATGGAGATAATCTGACTAATAGCAAGGCTAACAAAAGCCAGTTAGGGCATATTATTAAGGAAAAACGTTTTTTTAACGCAATAGATAGTGCGCCTTATTTCTTAATTATTTAAAAGGGACTTGTATGTGTTAGTTGTGAAAAATCTGAATTATTGTCTAACCGCCAGAGGGCCTAATAAAGCTTGAGTGGCTAATTGTAATTCATCAGTATCACCAGCCAAAATAGCATTAACGGCGAAACCTTGCACATAACTGGTGAGCTGTAATGCGGTTGATTCGATATTAATATGCATGTGCACTTGTCCTAAATTTTGAGCTTTTTCTAAACAACCAATAAAATCTATCTGTAACCGGTCAAGATAGTGGCGCCCAATTTCTTGTACTTTTTGGTCGTCAAAACCTAATTCGGTGATGCAGTTGATTAACAAACATCCCTTGCCTCTAATGTGTTCAACGTAGTCAGTAAAAAACGCATTAATAGAATCAAGTCCTTGATTAGATTCTAAATGTTTCATTAATTTGTTCAGGTGAGCGGCTTGATAGTGTTTTAACACCATGTAAAGAAAAGTTTGCTTACTGCCAAATTCGATATAAAACCCTCTTCTGTTAAATTCGGTTCTGGCGATAATCTCATCCATAATGGCACCGTGATAGCCATGTTCCAAAAATACATCAATGGCTTGGCTTAACACGTCATCAACGTTGTACTGGGCTTTACGTGGCATTACAATCAACTAATGGTGGCAGAATATATGTTCTTCACAGAGTAGCCGAGTTAAACTATCTGTCAAGGTTGTAGTCGCCATACAACTCGCTTAATCTGACAATTAAAATATATAAATGGGAAATAATAATGAAGTTAAATTTTGGCTTTAGAGTCATTGTGACAGCGGTGTTATTAGCTGTATGCCAATCTGGGCAGGCTCAACAAACATCAGAAGTTGCTGCAGATGCATCACGGATTAAATCGCATCTTAGATTTTTATCAGATGATTTATTAGAAGGCAGGGATACAGGGGCTCGCGGGCACGAAATTGCGTCGTTATATATTGCTGCTGAATTTGAAAAATACGGTTTAACACCGGCCGGTGACGATGGTACGTATATGCAGAGGGTGAATTTTGTTCAAGCTAATATTGATCAATCCTCAATCAAATTGTCGCTAACGAGTTCACAAGGCGATATGGCGTTAAGCTATCCTAAACAGTTTCTCACTTATCCTAATCCTGTCGATGAAACGACACTGATGGCGGGTAAGTTAGTCTTTGTTGGTTACGGTATTGTGGCTCCTGAGTTACAGCACAATGATTATCAAGATATGGATGTGACGGGTAAGGTAGTGGTTGCCTTATCGGGTAAACCTAAGTCTTTTCCCAGTGAAGAGGGAGCGCATTTTGGTTCAAGCCGAGAAAAACTCCGTCATGCATCTGAAAATGGTGCCATCGGATTTATCACTATTAGTACACCTACTGCAGAAAAAGTACGGCCTTATCAAAATTTATTAAATTTTTTACACACTCCAGCTGTGCGTTGGTTAGACAAAGATGGCAAGCCTTCCGGGGTTTATCCGCAAATTAAAGGCTCAGCATATTTCAGCAAAGAAGCGGCAGAGCTTGTATTTGCAGATGCTGAACAAAATTTAGAGCAAATATATGCGATGTTAGAAAAGGATGAATCGCCTAAGGGGTTTGATTTGCCTTTAGCTATCCAACTTGAGTCGATAAGCACCCACAAGTCTATCTCTAGTCCTAACGTGGCTGCGATCTTAGAAGGCTCAGACCCTAAACTTAAAAATGAATATGTGGTGTATTCTGCACACTCTGACCACATTGGCTTTGCCAAAACCGTAAAGAAAGACAAAATTAACAATGGTGCTATGGATAATGCTACGGGCACTTCAGTGTTGTTGGAGACGGCGCGTTTGTTTAGTCAGCTTGATGAACATCCTAAACGCTCCATTTTGTTTGTAGCCGTGACGGGTGAAGAAAAAGGCTTATTAGGTTCAGACTACTTTGCGCAAAACCCTACTGTACCTGTAGGCTCAATGGTCGCTAGTGTTAATCTTGATATGCCAATACTGACCTACGAATTTGCCGATGTGATTGCATTTGGTGCCGATCATAGCGATATGAAAAGTTCTGTGACCACAGCGGCAGAGAAAATTGGCTTAGAGTTAAGCCCCGACCCAATGCCGGATCAAGCACTATTTACTCGCTCTGACCATTACAGTTTTGTGAAACAAGGCATTCCTTCGGTATTCTTAGTGCCTGGTTTTAAATCAGCTGACCCTGAGATTGATGGTAGTAAGCAATTTAGTCATTTTCTTAAAACTAATTATCACAAGCCGGGTGATGACTTTAGCCAAGCCTTCAATTGGAAAGCGGCGACTAAGTTTGCTGAGGTTAATTATCACATAGGGCTAACATTGGCTAACCAAGCACAACGTTCTAGCTGGAATGAAGGTGACTTTTTTGGTGATACTTTTTCAAAAAAATAGATTTATTAGTACCTGAAGTTGATCAAAAAAGCGGACTCAATTGAGTCCGCTTTTTTAAAGTTGAACTTGTATAAATTTAAGTAAAAAACTGTTTATTAATTAGTTGCCATTGTTCAGCAAAATTTTCTGTCGGTCTTTTGGTAAATTCACTGCGAATAAACTGGTTAATACGTCCATCTGCAAAACAAATTAATATATTAGCAATGATCCCTTCTTCAGCGGGTAAGGTTTTGCCTTCACGTAATTTACGTTCCCGCAAAACTTGCTTCAGTTGAGTTTCCAAGCGTTCGAACAATTGCGCAATGCGCTCTCTCAATCTATCTTGCTCGCCCATCAACGCATCGCCATTTAAAATACGGGTGATCCCTGGATTCTTTTCGGCAAAACCTAGAATAAGATGCAATATAAGTTGGCAGCGCGTAGCGGTGTCTTTTTCTTCATTGATAATTTTATTGATACGAGAAAATAAGGTTTCTTCAATAAACTCAATCAACCCCTCAAACATGCGTGCTTTGCTTGGGAAGTGGCGGTATAGAGCCGCCTCAGATACACCCACATGTGCCGCTAACTTGGCAGTGGTGATCCGTTGTCCTGGATTGGTTTGTAACATACTCGCCAGTGCTTGAAGAATTTGCGCACGGCGATTGGGGCGTTTGGTAGCTGGCATTCTGGGTTCCTAGGCGAAAGTGGCGTCAGTCGTTAGTGTCTTCTATGTATCTTTGAGTGACTAGGAGCATTAACTGCCTAGCAAGTAATCGTTTATCGGCAATATCTAGTTTTTTTTCACCTTTTGACCAAAATACAGTCAGTGCGTTTTGTTCACTGTTAAAACCAATAGTATTATCAGATACATCATTTGCAGCAATCATATTAAGCTTTTTACGCTGTAATTTACCTAAGGCATATTCCCGCAGGTTTTGCGTCTCTGCGGCAAAGCCTAAGGTAAATGGAGCATTCGCTAAATGTGCTACATCACTAAGAATATCAGGGTTTTTGATAAAAGTAAGTGTTAACTCACTATCTGATTTCTTAATCTTTTGATCAGTTTTTTGCTGTACCCGATAATCGGCCACTGCAGCACAACCTATAAAAATATCGCAGTTGTGGGTGGTCTGCATTACCGCATCATACATCTGCTGTGCACTTGTTACAGGCACCGTTTGGATCTTCGCTGGTGGTAGTAAATTCACAGGGCCACTTATTAAGGTCACTATTGCCCCTAGCTCCTGAGCTGCAATGGCTAGGGCATAGCCCATTTTTCCCGAGCTATGATTAGATAAGTAACGCACCGGATCAATGTCTTCACGAGTTGGCCCTGCGGTTATAGTGATATGCTTGCCAGCCAACACTTGTTCTAGAGACTGTTGCGCCAATAAATCTGCAATCTCATGTGGTTCAAGCATACGCCCTGGACCCACATCGCCACAGGCTTGCTCTCCTTGAGCGGGGCCCAAAACCTGTATTTTACGTTGTTCTAAAATCTTTAAGTTATTCTGCGTAGCATCGGCTAACCACATTTGCTGATTCATCGCCGGAGCAATTACAATGGGGGCCGCAGTGGCAAGGCATAAGGTAGACAACAAATCGTCGGCCAAACCATAAGTTAATTTAGCCATAAAATTCGCCGTGGCTGGCGCTACCAATAGCTTATCCGCCCAGCGCGCTAGTTCGATATGCCCCATAGCGGCTTCGGCGTCTTTATCTAATAAATCATCAGAAATTGGGTTGCCTGATACAGCTTGTAACGCCAACGGACTAACAAACTCTTTAGCAGATTCAGTCATGACCACGCGCACGTTTGCACCTTTGGCAATAAGCTTACGCACTAAATCTGGGGTTTTGTAGGCTGCAATTCCGCCGGTAATGCCTAGAATAATATTGGTGTTTTGAAGTTGCATTGGCTCTTTTTGACATGTTGCTGGGCTCAATAGCCACAATATTGGCTGGAATAGCTAGCATTTGCTAGGCTTATTTTGAAGTTTTAATAAGTACCCACCTCGAAACTGAGGCGATAAACGACTAATGAGGCAAGGACGCATGAAAATTACAGATTGGCCCAAACATGAGCGCCCCAGAGAAAAACTTCTGGCGCAAGGTGCTGCAACACTGTCCGATTCAGAACTTTTAGCTATCTTTCTACGCACAGGCATTAAAGGTTGTAGTGCTATCGACCTTGCTAGAAATTCATTAACAAAATTTGGTGGATTACGCGGCTTGCTGGGTGCTTCAGAGCATGATTTTTGTCAAACAAAAGGCTTAGGCCAGGCTAAGTTTGCGCAACTACAAGCTAGTTTAGAAATGAGTCAACGGTATATGGCTGAAACGTTAGACAAAACGGATGCCTTCAATTCAGTAGAACAAACCCAAGCGTATTTAATTGCCAAATTAAGAGACCAACCCCAAGAAGTGTTTGCAATGTTATTACTCGACAGTCAACATCGACTCATAAAATATCGTCCTATGTTTTATGGCACAATTGATAGTGCTTCGGTTTATCCTCGGGTTTTAGTGCAACAAGCACTAGTAGATAACGCCGCTGCGGTGATCCTCGCACATAATCACCCTTCGGGTGTTGCAGAGCCAAGCCAGGCAGATAAAAGTATCACTAAGCGAGTTATCGATGCCTTTAACCTAATGGATATAAAAGTGCTCGATCACTTTGTGATTGGCGATGGCATAGCGGTGTCATTTGCGCAAAGAGGTTTGCTGTAAAAATTCAGGGTAACTCCATTTGTTCCATTTTTAGCCAAATAAATCTTGCTGTAAGGTGAGGCGCATAGACTCAATTGTTATCACTGATAAAACCAAGATAAGGACTAAAAACTAAGCATAGATGTATTATTATGACCGTTCGCGACAAAAGAGATGTTTTTCT
>Ga0115567_10004095_pt1 | contig 14274 bp, 16 predicted proteins | sample COGITO_mtgs_1204_2_FD_88679 | JGI IMG/M metagenome (GOLD analysis project Ga0115567, IMG submission 88679) | Pelagic marine microbial communities from North Sea - COGITO_mtgs_120412 | ecosystem: Environmental > Aquatic > Marine > Epipelagic | place: Germany:Helgoland, sampling site Kabeltonne... | reverse complement strand
GATTCACAAAAATTTTCAAATCATGTCGTACCAAAGTCGGATTAAGAACAAATGAGAGACCACATGCTGCATCACCTAAGGTGCCCGTAACCCCTATACAATCTCCCGGCTGAGCACCAGATCTATACCAAGGACGAAACGACTCACCGATAATTTGAATGGCTATGGTAAGTGGTCCACGAGTTGTGTCACCACCAATAAGGTCAACGTTATATAATTGAGCTGCGGCCATTAATCCCGTGGAATAACGTTCCAACCAAACTTTATTTACTTCTGGCATTGATAAACACAGCGTAAATACTTTAGGAGTCGCTCCCATGGCGAGCATGTCGCTCACATTAACTGCCAAACTCTTAAAACCGAGCAGCATTGGATCTGTTTTTGATAAAAAATGGGTGCCTTCACAAAGCATATCTGCAGAAACAACCATTTTAGATTGGAATTGCTTGGTATTGAGCACTGCCCCGTCATCGCCTATACCATACTCGGTAAGATTGTGCCGATAAGCAGATTTAGATGTAAAATATTGCTCAATCAGATCAAACTCAATCGCTTGCATCTATTTAATTCCATTTATTGGGGCTGTATGGAGATATCAATTGGGGATACTGGGTGCTCAAGCTGGCGAGTCTCACATGCCACTGCATGCAAAATAGAATTAACATACTTATAACCATCAGTAGCGCCAAACATCTTGGTCAACTCAACATATTCGTTGATAACAACTACGGATGGCGTTTCAGGACAGTGCAAAAACTCATAAACTCCCAAACGCAAAATTGATTTTTCTATAGGTGAAATTTGCTCAAACGGACGATCTAAAAAGCCAGAGTAATGAGCGTCCAGTGAGTCGCATTGATGAATAACCCCACTCACTAGCTTATCAAAAAAAGTCCAATCACCAGTGTTTTTAGGATTATCCAGCCGAGACTGAGTTAAAAGCTCATGCAAAGCTGTCTTCGCAATACACCATTGATACAAAGCCTGAACAGCTACAAATCGAGCCTTTTTTCGCCGAGCTATAACAGTTTTTTGGTTCAAATTCATTTAAGACCTTCTTGCATGTAAATTAAAACCCTTTTTAAAACGCTCTAAGCTTTAAGCTGCTGAAATAAATCGACCATTTCTAAAGCTGTCATGGCGGCGTCTGCGCCTTTATTTCCCGCTTTACAGCCAGCCCGCTCAATGGCTTGCTCGATAGTATCAGTAGTTATAACACCAAAACAAACTGGCACAGAGTTGTTCAACGACACTTGTGCCAGCCCTTTTGCAGCTTCTCCTGCTACGAAATCAAAATGGGGTGTACTCCCTCTTATGACTGCACCTAATGCAATCACTGCGTCTGGTTTAAGAGTACGCACAACTTGTTGACAGGTAACTGGCAGCTCATAAGCGCCAGGCACTCGCACAATATGGATTTGATTTTGATTAATACCATGCCGCCTTAATACGTCAATGGCACCAGCTACAAGCGGTTCTACCACAAAACTGTTAAATCGGGCAACCACTAATACATAACGGCCTTTTGAATTTTGAAACTGACCTTCATACGTGGTTATTTCATTTAGAGATTGTTTAGCCATGATTTAAGTCCTTGTTAGAAAAACTATGATTGAGTAGATAATAACGCTGGGTGCTCTATGTATTCGGTAATCTCGAGTCCAAACCCAGATATGGCACTAAATTTCATTTTTGAGCTCAAAACCTTAAGCTTTGATACACCAAGATCTCGTAAAATTTGCGCGCCTGTGCCAATATTTGCATAGTTGACTTCAACTTGATCCGACTTAGGCTCAACTCGCTCCAATCCAGACGCCATACGTTTTGATTGAATACACAGCTGCTCCGATGAAATCTGACGCCCAATAAGGACGACAACCCCCGCTTCAGATTGTTGAACCGCTTCAAGCGCTGTTGATAATCGCCATTGATCCTCAATCTGAGCTTCTTCGGTTTTCACTGTAGTTTTAGGCAAAATTTGTAATAAATCTCGTGCGAAGTTTGCTAAATGGACTCGAACTAAAGGCGCTTCCACTGCTGTCAAATCACCTTTTACTAGCGCAACATGTTGCTCTTTGGTGACCAAATCATCGTAAAAAACTGCTTTGAAATCGCCGAAACGCGTGGCGAGCTGAATACTTTCAACTTGTTTAACAGTCGCTTCGTGCAATCGTCGATAATGAATTAACTCTGCGATAGTGCCAAGCTTAAGATTAAATTTCGCAGCGAAAAGCTCAAGATCGTTTCGCCGAGCCATTGTGCCATCTTCATTCATAATTTCGACTATAACAGCACTTGGATCTAAACCTGCCATGCGCATTAAATCGCAACCGGCTTCTGTGTGACCCGCACGACGCAATACCCCCCCTGGGACAGCTCGAATAGGAAAAACATGTCCGGGTTGGACAATATCTGCTGGCTTAGCGTGCGGCGCTACTGCAGTTTTTATAGTATGAGCTCGATCAGCCGCGGAAATACCGGTGGAAACCCCTTCGCTAGCCTCAATTGAGTAAGTAAAGTTAGTGTGGTTTTGCGACTTATTCTTAGACACCATAACGCTTAAATCGAGTTGCTGGCACCGAGCCTCAGTCAAGGTAAGACAAATAAGTCCACGCCCTTCTTTGGCCATGAAATTAATGTCTTGTGCAGTGACCAGCGATGCAGCCATCACTAAATCACCCTCATTTTCCCGATCTTCATCGTCCATCAAGACGACCATTCGCCCCTGTTGGACCTCCTCAATAAGCACTTCGACCGAGCTGGTAGCTAAACCTATAGATGTACCTTGCTGCATACTAAACCCTTAAATAAGATAAAAACTGTGCACATTGAAAAAATGACGTTTAATTTTTTGCTGTCATGCAAATCCGTTATCAATCAGGCTTTTTATGGTCACAGACCCTTGTGTAGACGTCTCATCTAACTTTACCTGCATAAAACGATCAAGATATCGAGCAATGAGATCAACCTCTAAATTTACTTTTTGACCTGGTGTCCATAAGTGCGCATTTGTCGCCTGTTGAGTATGTGGAATAAGATTAACCTCAAACTTAACGCCCTGCACAAAATTGACGGTAAGACTAATACCATCTAAACAAACAGACCCCTTAGCTGCAATATATCGCGCTAAAGCTGTAGGTACCTCGAAGGTATACCGAATTGATCGAGCATCTTTTTCAAAATGCAACAGTTGCGCTAGACCATCAACATGCCCAGACACCAAGTGCCCTCCAAGAGGCTTGCTTAATGTGAGTGCTTTTTCAAGATTTAAAAGCGTACCGATTTGCAACTGGCCAAGGCTAGTGCAATTGATAGTCTCACGAGAAGCGTCAGCCGCGAATTTATTTTTTGACAAATCAAGCAAGACTACAGTTAAACAAACACCATTCACCGCGATACTGTCGCCAATATTAACGTGATCTAAACCTAATCCTGGGGCATCCACCCATAAACGAAGATCATTTTGTAACGTATCAAATCGGCTAAGCTGCCCTACATCTTCAACAAGTCCTGTGAACATTATCTTGCTCCTTGGTCGTAGATTCGGGGTAAAGCCCTTCTATCGCCTGCTGAAAATCGGCTACATCACGAAAACAGCGGTAAATAGATGCAAAACGCACATAAGCGACAGGATCTAAAGCTTTAAGTTTATCCATGACCATTTCGCCAAGCCGATTGCTTGCGATCTCTCGTTCACCAAGCCTACTAATTTCTGAAATTAAAGCGGCGAACATGGCTTCAACATCATCTGCTGACACTGCTCGCTTATCGAGCGCCCGAATCACACCTGTTCGCAACTTTTCTTCTGAAAAAGTCTCTCGCTCACCTGTCTGTTTAATTACCCTAGGCAGGGAGTGAGACACAATCTCAAGAGTGGTCATGCGCTCGCCGCAATGATTGCACAATCGTCGACGGCGAATTTGAGTACCACCAGCGATTAAACGAGAATCAGTTACTCTTGTTTCCAAGTGCCCACAAAAACTGCAATTCACTTAGTATACACCGGACGTTTTTGACATAAATTTGCTACTTTCGCTTGTACTTGCTGAAGGACCTCGTCACTTTCAGGGGATTCTAATAAATCGCAGATCCAATGCCCTATATCAGCAGCCTCCTCTGGAGTACAACCTCGAGTGGTCAAGGCTGGCGTTCCTATGCGAATACCAGAAGTAACCATTGGTGAACGTGTTTCGTTAGGCACCGTATTCATATTAACTGTAATATAGGCCTGCTCCAATCGTTGCGCTGCAGCCTTACCCGTGATCTGAAGCTTAGTCAAGTCAACCAGTAGAAGGTGGTTGTCAGTACCACCGGAAATGATATCTAGGCCTCTAGCCTGTATTACCTCACCCATTGCTCTAGCATTGGCAATCACAGCTTTTTGATAGTCTTTAAAGCTAGCATCTAAGGCTTCTTTGAAGCAGATAGCCTTAGCAGCGATGACGTGCATTAAAGGCCCTCCCTGACTACCTGGGAAAACAGCAGAATTAAGCTTTTTCTCAAGATCAGGATTGCCTGCTTTCGATAAAATCATACCGCCACGAGGTCCACGCAATGTCTTATGAGTAGTCGTGGTCACAACATCTGCAAAAGGGATTGGCGATGGGTACTCACCAGCCGCCACTAAACCGGCGACATGTGCCATATCTACCAACAAGTAAGCACCGACTTCATCGGCAATCTCACGAAACTTTTGCCAGTCTAATACTCGAGAATACGCCGAAAAACCGGCAATGATAAGCTTCGGGTTGTGCTCGAGCGCAAGTTTTCGAACCTGATCATAATCAACAAGCCCAGTCTCCGGGTTAACCCCATAATGATGAGCCTCATAATGCCTGCCTGAAAAGCTTGGTTTTGCGCCATGAGTTAAATGGCCGCCATGGGCCAGGCTCATGCCTAAAATTGTGTCACCAGGTTTGACAAGCGCAAGGAAAACCGCAGCATTTGCCGAGGAACCAGAATGTGGCTGCACATTAACATAACCAGCGTCGAATAATTTTTTGGCTCGCTCTATTGCGAGATCCTCTGCAATATCCACATGTTCACAACCACCGTAATAACGTTTATGAGGATAACCCTCAGCGTATTTATTAGTAAGTTGCGATCCTTGCGCCTCCAATACGGCTCGACTCGTATAATTCTCAGACGCGATAAGTTCAAGGTGAGCCTCTTGTCGCTCTTCCTCTTTGACGATAACAGCGTAAATTTCTGGATCAACTTGGTTCAGTGGTGTATTGAACATAATACGATGTCTCCTTGATGTGGCCTGGCTGATTTGTAGCAGATGAAAATTTTACCCTAGTCAAGCCCAAATTAATAGTACTTCCGATTTAAGTGCTAGAATGTAGTGGAACTTTAGTCTCAACAAGCCACAGCTCGAAAAGGATGTAATCTATGGCGATTAAGCCAGTAATTTATCGTGCCCGAGTCACTCGGAATGATATCGATCACGATCAATACGATAATTTTACAGTTTCTGTAGCGCTTCATCCTTCGGAAACTCTTGAGCGTATGATGGCACGGTTAATTGCGTACAGTCTAAATTATCAAGAATTCATTACGTTCACCAAAGGATTGAGCTCACCAGATGAACCAGATATTCAAGCAAAAGCACTTAATGACGAGTTTCTGCTTTGGATCGATGTGGGGGAACCACAACATTTGCGAATAAAAAAGGCGTCCCGTCGGGCTAAATCCGTCAAAATTTACTCATTTAACGAAAAATCAGACACTTGGTGGGCGTCGGAACGAAAGAAAATAATTCAATATGTTAAAGAAAATAATTCAATATGTTAAAGAAGTGTATCAATTTCAATGGCAAGACATGGTCATGCTTGCGAGTATGGTGGAGCGAACAATTGAAATGGCGATGACGATTACCGGCCATTCTGCTTATATAACGATCAATAACGGCGAACGAGAAATGACCTGGGTACAACTGGATTGAGTAGAAGCTCAATAAGGTAGCGTCCGCCAGCACGCCTTTTAGCATGCTACATAATGTATACAAAGTCACATACACTTAACACCCTTAGTAAGTGCTAAGACCGCTAGAATCAAGACGGGGGATCTGATCTTTTTCTGCCTTCGTTGTACTGATACAGAGAAACAGCATGCTAGAGAATTATGACTTTATACAAGAAGAGGATTTAGAGTTAGCGCGTAACAGTCGTTACGGCCACATTTTTAAATTTCTTGAATCTGTGGAAAAGTTACTTTTAGAAGAAGTTTTTGATGACTCATTGTTAGATCGAGAGCAACTCGAAAGCATGGTTGAACAAAAACTTGATATTACTCCGAGTAGCATAGAGCCTATTGTGAACTACCTTTTTGCACACGGTGATCAAATTACGGTAAAAGATGTTATTCAGAAGAAATATACTCTTCTATACAGAGCGATAAAGGCAGAAAAAATGAGCAATTATTAGAGAGCCAAGCTTAGCGAAGCCGAACGGACTTTGTAACTAAATCTAGAAACTGAACAACAATTTTTAACATAAAACCGACTCGAGTTTTTATTCTTTTGAATGCACAATGATTTAGAACAAAATATTGGTGTACGAGTCACATTTAGGAGACGACAATGTCAACAGTTGGTCAAAAAGAATATTCAAGCGAAGATCTAAGTGCGATGAAAGAGATAGAAGAAGCTCAAACTGATGCAGCTGCTCAAGCAGTTGTGGCTGATCTCAAAATGCAGCCAGGTAATCAAGACATGACGATTGACGAATTTTTAACCGCCAAACCTTCAAACTGGACCGAAGCCGAGGCCCGTGAATTTTTCACAGAGCATTCAAAACACGATGGAGATGCCACAACTCTTTCTCTTGAAGATAGGCTTGTAGCGATGGATCCAAACTTTGCTGAAATTCTAGAACTAGATGGCGAATAATTAAAACTAAATCCTTGGATACAGAGAAGTGCTACAACATCTTCTCTGCATCTATGTATTAAAAAATTTCACGCTAAAAAATTTAATTTTTCTCATATCAGATAGGCACATAGTTTAATTTGCATTTATTTAATCTCTTTGTTGCCTACTCGAAATATCTTCATGTGGCATAGTTGATACTCTTGCAACTTCTTGTGTATGGGGCGAGTTCAGTGCCTGAATTAATTCTAAGTGAGACGAGTCCACCCACTGACGCATATCAAACGTAAGTGGATGCAAAGCTTCACTAACGCTACTTGCTATTTTACATATCTTATTCCAAGTACTTAGCTCACAATTATGATTCCATCCATCAACTAAAGAACGATGAAAATCCGCTTGACTATGGTTTAAAATAACCACAACGCCTCCTCAAATAAACTTATAATCACATTGAACATGACTTTCGATAATTTTTATATTGTACAAACCTTGGAGCGTCAATCAATATCCAAAATGTGTAGAAAAAAGTTATAAAAACAGATGGTCAAAAAGGTTATAACATCGACTAAACTACATCCGCTAAATCGCCCTTACTTTCAAGCCACTGCTTTCTATCCGGTGCACGTTTTTTCGCTAACAACATGTCAAGCATTTCATCGGCCTGTTGATCCTCCAATGTAAGCTGTACTAAACGACGTGTGTCTCGCGCCATAGTTGTAATACGAAGCTGCGCCGGATTCATTTCACCTAAGCCTTTGAATCTGGTCACTTGTATCTTGCCTCGTTTCTTTTCTGCCGTGAGACGATCAAGAATTCCCTGCTGCTCTGCTTCATCTAATGCATAAAACACTTCTTTGCCCAGATCTATTCTGTACAAAGGCGGCATAGCAACATACACAAAGCCACCCTCAACTAATGGGCGAAAATGCTTTACAAACAGCGCGCAAAGCAAAGTTGCGATGTGGAGCCCATCAGAATCAGCATCCGCTAAAATACATATCTTATGATAACGCAATGATGACATATCAATATCTCCAGTGCTCGTGGGTTGAACACCTATTGCAATTGCAATATCGTGGACTTCTTGAGAACTTAAAATATCAGTGCCATTTACTTCCCATGTGTTTAAAATTTTTCCACGCAATGGCATAACAGCTTGATACTCTCGATCTCGGGCTTGCTTGGCTGAACCACCTGCAGAATCCCCCTCAACAAGAAACAACTCACCAATTGAAGGGTCTGTTGAAGAGCAATCTGCAAGCTTGCCTGGCAACGCTGGACCTGCAACCACTCGTTTTCGAGCAACTTTGGCAGACGTTCGCATACGAATTTGAGCTCGAGCAATACAGTGTTGAGCCAGTTTTTCGGCCTCCGACACATGTTGATTTAACCAAAGGCTCAAAGAATCTTTCACCACGCCCGACACAAAAGCCGCTACCTCACGAGACGATAATCGTTCTTTTGTTTGACCCGAAAACTGAGGCTCTTTCATTTTAACCGACAACACATAAGCGCAATGGAACCAAATATCATCAGGGCTAAGTTTTACACCCCGAGGTAACAAACTGCGAATGTCGCAAAATTCTCGCAAAGCCTCCAATAAACCAGATTTCAAGCCATTAACGTGAGTGCCGCCCTGAGATGTTGGAATTAAATTAACATAACTTTCGCTTAAGCAGTCAGCTGCCTCTGGCCACCATTGCACCGACCACTGAGCTTCTTCATGACCACCCTTGAAATGACCACTAAAGGGCTCTACAGGCAACACTGGTTCTTGACTGAACTCTTTCATGTAATCAACTAAACCGTCTTGATAACACCATTCAATAGTCTCACCGCCCTCTTCCACAAACGAGATTAACAATCCAGGGCAAAGAATTGCCTTAGCACGCAGCAAATGAGTTAATCGAGGGCTTGAAATCTTATGGCTGTCAAAATAAGACTCGTCCGGCAAAAATCGAATACTAGTTCCGGTGTCCCTTTTTGCGCAAGTCCCTATAACTTCTAGGTCAGAGTGCTTATTGCCATCAACAAAAGCCATTCTATAGCGCTTGCCATCTCGAGCAATGGTAATTTCTAACTGATGACTCAACGCATTGACAACCGAGACGCCAACACCATGCAAGCCCCCAGAAAACGCATAGTTTTTATCAGAAAATTTGCCGCCTGCATGAAGACGTGTCAGGATCAACTCAACACCGGACACTTTCTCAATAGGGTGCATATCCACGGGCATGCCACGGCCATTATCATCGACTTGCACCGACTGATCTTTGAATAGCGTCACTTTAATTTCTGTTGCATGCCCCGCAAGCGCTTCGTCTACGGAATTATCCACCACCTCCTGAACTAAATGATTTGGTCTTGACGTGTCTGTATACATGCCGGGCCGCTTGCGCACTGGATCTAGACCGCTTAATACCTCAATATCTTTAGCGCCATACTCTACCAATGTGGATCTCCTTGAAAAAATACTGAATAAAGTCGATTACGACTTAAAAAAAATGACGAATCGGCTTAAAAAACCGCTATAGACAGTTTAGGATAAATGAGCGAGAGTAACCGAGAAAAAACAACGAATCAATAGCCTTGGCTTTTCATATCCGGGCGAAAATCAATCTCTGTTCGAGATATGCCTGTTTTTAAAGATCCGTCAGCATGGAGGTCAAACCAACGATATCCTGGATTAACATCATCAAGCGCAAAGTCATCGCAATTGGGTTTAAATTGAATACAAGTGGAAGGTGGTGCATAACATGGAAATGACATCTCTTTTGAACTAATTCTATATGTGTGCTGAGCGACGAAGTCTTGGTGAATGTGACCCCAAATTAATGCTCGAACATTGGCATGCTGGTGCAATACGTCCCAAAGGGCTGGTGCATTCTTCAAATTATGCCGGTCTAACCATTTAGAACCACAATCAAGTGGATGATGATGTAAACAGACCATACAGTGTTGATCTGAAAATGCAGCTAAAGACTGATGAAGAAACGCCAGATTGTAATCATTTATTCGTCCATAGACTTTAGTGAGCACTGAAGAATCAAGCATTATAATGACCCAATTGCCAAATTGCCGAGCACATGGGCTGACATCGTCACCAGTGCTTCTAAGGCTTTGACGCATCTTGGTTGCATCATCATGATTGCCTGGTAGCCATAAAATTGGGGCTTGAAACTGAGACACTTGATCTCGGTAATAGCTATACGCCCTGACACTACCATCTTGAGCAATATCGCCAGTAGCTAAAATAGCGGTAATTGGTATATTAGCATTTTCTTGCGCAGCAAGAGCGACGACTGCATCAAAACTGTGCTCTGTGTCGAGACCAATCAATTGTTGACGAGCCTGTTCAAAAAGGTGTGAATCTGTAATCTGTAGTAACCGAATTGGTTGCTTTACCACCAACCTGCCCTTTCTCATTAGAAGCATCTAGTTATACGCTTACTTCTCTCTTAAAACGCCTAACCGCTTAGGATAATTTTAGCTTCACTTTGTTTTATTGTGTTGCTCAGCAAATTTTAATCTCAATGGAATAGTACCAAAATCTAAACAATGCCCCAACCATTCAGAAAGAAGGACGCTCGCTTGTAAGCGCTCATTGGGTTGAATCAAACCGTTACACGATTTTCGAATTGAACTTTTTCGAACATCCACGGACTGTACGTTTAAAACCTCAACCACCTTCATATCATGGTAGACCCTAATTTGCATTTGGGCTTCATACAAATAGGCGTTATGGTCAAATAAACGAAGAGAAAGTAAAGATGTGTGGCTCGTTCGCTCTAAAACGGTTAATTCAAGCTGAGCTGTAGAATTATTTTGAAAATGCATTTCAATCTGACGACGTTTGTCTTGAAATAGTGTGGGAAATACTTTCAATAATTTACAAAAATTAAGTTCACAACACGAAAGAAAATTTTGAAAGTCAATAGGCTTTGGTTTCAAACGACCGTCGGCATGTAAAAAAAACACAATAACGCTATGGAGCGGATGTTTCGCTTTATTTACTCTTGCTTTATCTGCATTTTCTGGTATTTTGCTCACACCATACCTACCTCAGGAAGATCAAATTTTCGAGTCTTAACTGTCAAACATAAGCCCTATATTGACAGCTTAGGTAAGATAAATGCAAGCGGCCAGATTAATTCAAAAAGTTATTCAAACTTGACAACTCTAGATTATAAAAAATATCCAAACTTAACGCGCTAAAACCAAAGCCGTATTGACGGTACCAGCTGTTTCACTTTTGTCAAGCGAAATACTGTCAAGTTTAATGTTGTATTCATTCTCTAAAGCTGCGAGCCAAACCATCAATTGATTGAATGATACTTGCTCAATCCATACACGCAATAACTCATTATTCTTAGGTTCTACTCGCTTTAAGCTTATACCAAGAGTTGCCGTTGTACTGTTAACAATTGCCAACAAACTTTGATTTGTGTCGACGCCACTTTGTTTCACTTTTTTTTGTGGATCCAAAGAGTGTAACTGTTGTTGTAGCTTTAACTCTTGAGTATATCTATTTTCTGCACTTTGTTTTGCTGTCTGCAATGGCTGCACAACTACAAAAAATAAAAAACCAGCAATTAGTAAAAAAAATAAAACAATAACGAGTAATTGTTCTTTATCATTTAAGCGCTCATATCGTGCCCACTGTTGAGCGACTACATCTTGAAATTGCACGCTTGTCTCCTCTATTTTTTATAGTACATACTTAAAATATTTAACTTAAACGAATGCGCAATCTTGCTTTTACTTTACCTTTATCTTTGTTGGCACCGTCAATTTCTACCTCAAGAGCCTGTTCTTCGATTCTTTTTTGAATTTTTTCTAAATCAGGATAATCTGCCACTTGCAAGTCGACTTTTAAACTTGACTGACTAGCGTCATACGCTAAGCGATTAATCACCAGCCCATTCGCATCAGTAAGACTTGGGCCTGTCACCATTAAAAAGTTAAGAAAGCCTGGTCCCTCGGCAGTATTGGCGCTTTTTGCAAGCTCACTGCTCAATGCTCGCTCTAAGCTGCCACGAATTCGTTTGACTTGAGGAAACTGAGCTTTAAAGAGCGCCACATTGTCCTGTCGAGTCTGTTGATAGGCGCTTTCAAAAGCAAAATACTCAGCTGTACTTTTCGCTAGAAAAACAAAACAAAGACCGGCAACTAAACTTGCCGCAAGCTGCCAATGATGCTTACTTTTTCGTTTACGTCGCGCACTATTATAATCACCTTGCAGCATTTGAAAAGGATGATGCTCGGTGACAAGTCGCATTGCTTCTTGACCTAAAATTTGAGTGACGGGCTGGGAAATTTGCATAACTTTAACACGAACATCTTTAAGTCCGCTTTCATCTGACCCAGCTTGTACCGCTTGTGCCTGCTCTGACAACGCCTGCTCACATTCTCGGCTCACCTGTAAACTTTGTTCGTCTTGAGCATCCACCAATAGTCGAACTTTGATAGACGTATCGATCTGGCGGTCATCTGGTAATTGTCGCTCATGATGATAATCACGTAGTGCGTTTTGAATCCACTGCTTTGCAAAACTAAGAGGCGCAGCACTGGCTATCCAGTGATCTTGTCGAACCAAAACTTGGCCTTGATCAAAAATTGCAAAACAGTGGCCTTCTTGGTATGGTAATAAATACTGCTCAGGTAAAATAACATCCGGTTTTAAAGATTGATGATCAAGCACCTCCAGCCAATGGTTAAGAACCGCTCGATCAATATAAGCAACCCCCACATCATTTGTTCTTGTTAACCAATGAGTCGCAAAGAATATCTCTGCCACATTTTGATTAAGATGCTCTTCCAAAATGTAAGGCACCAGTTTTTCTTTTTGTCTTTTTTGATTTTGAGGGATCACAACTCGAGTCAATACAACATCACGCGCCGGCAGCAATAAAACGAAGCGGGCTTGTTCTGATATAGAATATTGTTGCATGATTTGTCGCAAAGCACCCAACTCTCCTTGGCCTAAACCGCCTTGCATTACGCTGTCTTGAAAAAAAAGCCACTCAATTTTGGTACGTGCTCCTTCGTTTGGCAGCGTAGAGTGTGGCTGGTGCTGGTAGCATGACATTAATCGAACAACTAAGATCGGTGCAGACATGGGTAATGTATCCTATTGGTTAAACTGACTGTAATAATAGGCCCAACCCTGGTCTCTTGCTAAAACAAGCGGCAAAGGGGCTTGCGCAGGGTCAGTCACCACTGGCATATATACAATCGAACTCATAGGGTAACGTACATCCCCTAGCTCAACAACTGACCGTAATTCAAAAAATTGGCTTTCAACACCGAAGTTTAAAAGCGGCCGCTGTACATCAGATAAACTGGCCATATCTTCAGGCGTAAAACCAGTTTCTGGCCGAGAGGTTACAAGATCGCCACCACCACTTGGGTTTAAAGCCTGAGCCACTACTAATGACACACTATTGATATTAAGAGGTGTTCCAATGGGTAAAAGCGTAACATAGGGTGCTAATCGCCCATAGTCTTGCGCCGACAGCCCTCGAATCAGCAAAAGTTCAGATAAGTGAGTTAAAGCCTGTTGACTGGTTCGATAGGCATCCACACTAGAACGAAGACCAGTTGCTGATAAGCTTAAATAATAATCGTCTTCAGCTTCAACAAAACCGGTTTGTTCTAGGTCTTGGTCTATCCAATCTTTTATAATAACGACGATGTCCTTCGGTTCCAATTGAGTATCGCTCGGTAGCTCAAGCTGCTGCAATAAATTGATAAACACCTGCTGAGCGTTGCTGTTGTTCACCAGCTCCGCAAGATTAAATCGACCTTGTAAATCGATTAAACGAGCTCGAATTTGCCCACCGTCAATTGGGTAAGCCTGTGGCTGAGCCCAAGCCTCTTGTTGATGATCAAACAATTGAGTATTTTTTAAATCTAAGAGTGCGTCATCCCGCAGTATAATGCCCGCAAGCAGCTCGGCACCACGTTGAAACTCCTGAGCCTGAGCTTGGGCATAAATAACACCTTGCGCTTTCACGGTGCTCATAAATCGTGCTTGAAGATTCACAACAATAATCGTCGTTGCCGCAAAAATCAGCATCACCACAATTAACACTACCCCTCGTTGTGAATTAATTTTAAGATTAATCATTGCTGTAAATCCCCAGCCGTACGAGGGTCTTGCACAGGTGGTGTAGGCGTAACTGTGGCTTGGCTCATCAATGCCTGCCCTTGGTTTAAATCTGGTGATCCAACCTCGAAAAGCCGCTTGATCGAGCCAAAACTAGTTGTTACCACAGTTACTTCAACTAACTTAGGCATCAAGATTGATCCAACTACAACTTGGGTAGATGACAAGCCAACAGATTGATTCTGCTCGGGCGGCCACTCTTCGACCCACTGCCAATTATCCACCACCGGCT
>Ga0115567_10004094_pt1 | contig 14284 bp, 15 predicted proteins | sample COGITO_mtgs_1204_2_FD_88679 | JGI IMG/M metagenome (GOLD analysis project Ga0115567, IMG submission 88679) | Pelagic marine microbial communities from North Sea - COGITO_mtgs_120412 | ecosystem: Environmental > Aquatic > Marine > Epipelagic | place: Germany:Helgoland, sampling site Kabeltonne... | reverse complement strand
AGGATGGCCGTTTTGCCCCGCGTAGCCAATGCGCATCGTCGTCCCGTCGTCCATTTCAACAATGCCAGAGCCTTGAATTTGTACGAAAAATGCGTCTACGGGACTATCCACCCAAACGAGGGTTTTGTCGTTGTGTGGCCAGTTTCCGCTAACAATTTTTTCACGCGATTCGTAAGGCTTTAATTTACCATCAATAACGCGCCCAGCTATACGGCGGCCTTTTAAATCGTCGCGAAATTCACCGAGTTGAACCATTATCAGATCATCGGCGCGTGCATGAAGCGGTGTATTATAAATTTGTGATCGGGTCCGAGATCCTTTCAGGCTGGCCTCGTAATATCCTGTGAAAAGACCAGTCGGCTCATCGTTAGCCGAGACAGCATAGGGGGTGAAATTTTGTTCAAAAAATTGGTGTAGCGTTTGATTGCTAGGATTTTGTAATGCCAAAAACTTATGACACGTGGTTTGCCATTTTTGATAAGTTCCCGCCTCTTCTAATGCGCCGAATTTCTTATCTGAAGGTGCGCGATTGATGCGCTCGCATGATCGCGTAAAAGCCTGCGTGAATGTTTGTAAATCATCCCTGTTCCAGCCTGGCAGAGTTGCAAAATCGGTTTTGTTTAATACCAATTGAGGCGCTGGTTGCTCGCTCTTTTCCATTTCGGGCGCGCTTGTGCATGATGTAAGAATAGGAAAGATAAATAGGATCAATAAAAAACGTGTCATAATTTAATATGAACACGCTCTTTATAATTTATCCAGCTTTAATAAAGCTTAGTTTGAATTTGGAATGATTTCATTATCGCCCTCAAAGTCGCCGCGCGTTTCAATAACAAACCATCGCGGATCGCGTGATTTTATATCGCGGCCAAATGTCCAAATATCGTGCATGTCGGTTACACGGTCAGGGTGTCCTGCAATAATTTCTCCATCGGAATCCCGCGTTACGCTGACTTCACTAGCAACAAAGCGAACAGTAATTTTTGCTTTTTTACCATCAAGTTTAGCTTCAATGATCTCGGCCTTATTAATCGCCTGAATTTCATTGGTGAGTTTCTCGCCTGATTTCTCTCTCTCGTCAATGGCTCTTTCGAAGGCAACATATACGTCCTCGGCCAGTAAATCTTCCAACATTTCTTTATCGCCATCGCCAAAGCCTTCAACGACCATTGCAAAAACATCCTGAACCGCTTCAAGGAAGAATTTTACATCGAATGATTTATCCGCCATCGTGATGTCCAACAAACCAGATTCCGCTACTTTATTTTCAATAGCTGTTACGCCCTCTTTTTTATTGGCAAGATCGAGTATTTGATCTTCTCCATTAAAGGCTTGGGCACTATCTGACACGCCTGTTTTATCTTTGGAAATGCCTTCTCCATCTAAAGAAATGACGTTATCTGATCTGTCGCGCTCTTCACCGTGGCGTGTGCCGAGAATGCTCCGCAACCAAAAAACAAGGCCGCCGGCTACCAATGCGTATATTAACAATTCTCCAGTCACGGGTCTTTCCTTTATCAGTTCTGCTGATCTTATATTCTATCACAATATGGGCCTTTAGGGGTAACGTGGCAACTAAAAGCAACTATATTTGTTTGAATGGAGAACCCTAAACCATTATGCCTATAGAGGTAAAGAGATACTGAAAGGCCTCGCATATGCCATTTTTGATTATATTTATCATTATTCCGCTAATTGAATTGGCGATTTTTGCCGCTGTAAGTGATGTAATAGGGCTATGGACCGCTCTGATATTCGCATTGCTGACCGCAATCATCGGAGGCAATGTTGTACGCATGCAAGGAGTGCAAACGATCACGTCAATGCGCGGCAGTATGGATCAGGGGCGCATCCCTACATCGGAAATTTTTGACGGGTTTTGTTTGGTTGCAGCAGGGGCGCTGCTGATAACACCGGGATTTCTTACCGATGCGATCGGGTTTTCTCTTTTGGTGCCGGCATTCCGTAATTTTATGCGCAAAATTATAAAGGAGCATACCAATTTGGGTGTTAATACCAGCGGATTTCAGCACCGCCCACCACATGATCCGACAATTATCGAGGGAGAGTATGAAGACCTTGATGAGGCAGAGGGCAAAAGCGACGATGATGCCAAGCGTTTGCCTTGAGCGATTAGATGCGGCGTGCTATGCGTTACGCACGATAATAATTTTTTAGAAAGCAGAGTTAAGACATGGCTGATAGCAAAGATACCAAAAAAGATACCACAGCAGCAGCGCCGGAAGGACAGATTGCCGCGCAAGATATGCCGGTTACTATACACGCGCAATACGTGCGTGATTTATCGTTTGAAAACCCAAATGCTCCTGAATCTTTAAGACCTTCCAGTAAAAATCCGGAAATGGATATTAATATCGGTATGGATGCACGCAAGCTTGAAGATAAAGACGTTAAAAACCTGTTCGAAGTTGTTTTAAATGTGCGGGCGGCGGCTATACGTGCAGATGAGCCTGCGTTTATTGCAGAGCTTCAATATGGTGTGACGGTTTCAATAGGCGAAGAAGTGCCAGAAGATAATCATCACCCGCTTTTATTGATTGAAATTCCGCGCATGGCGTTTCCGTTTGTACGTCAGATTATCAGTGATGTAACGATACAGGGCGGATATCCGCCGTTATTGCTCAACCCAGTTGATTTTCAGGCGCTTTATATGCAGAGATTTGGCGACGAGATAGCCGCGGCGCAAAAAGAAGCACAAAGCGCAGCTAAAAATTAAGCGCCTTCTTTGCTCCAAATCGGGTCATTTAATTTTTCTAAAAGGGCGGCGTGAGCTGCCTTTTCTGTCTCAGTAATTTGAAATTTTCTTGGTTCGCGATATTGACGATTGGATTTTGCACTTTGTGATTTTGTCGCATCACTAGCAGATTTTTGTGCGCCTAATCCCAGACCGTGCTGACGACCACCAATTAACTCCAGATAAACTTCTGCCAAAAGCTCAGAATCGAGGAGCGCCCCGTGATAGGTTCGCTCGGTGTTATCAATGTCGAAACGTCGGCATAAAGCGTCAAGATTTGCTGGTGAGCCGGGAAATTTTTTACGTGCCATGCCCAGTGTGTCTATGACGCGGCTCCAACTGATTGCAGGGTGGCCGACTTTACCGAGTTGATAATTGAGGAATTTCATATCGAATTCAGCGTTATGAATCACAAGCCTTGAATCCTTGCCAATAAAATCAATGAAATCCATGTAGCATTCTTCGAACGTTGGCTTATCTGCGACAAACTCGTTGGTAATGCCATGGATCGCGATGACCTCTTGGGAAATTTCGCGCTCAGGATTGATATAGAGTTGGAGATGTTTACCCGATGGCATGTGATTGATCAATTCGATACAGCCAATTTCAACCATGCGGTCACCATCGGCCGGATTCATTCCTGTTGTTTCGGTATCGAGTACAATTTCACGCACGGTTTTATAATCCTACTTGTTCAAGCCAATCATTGAAAAATATTCTAGCCTGTTTGGTGAGGGTTTCAATATTTTCGGCGGTTTGCGCGCGCAATTCATGCACAGGGATCAGCGGGTTTTCGCCCGTTATATCACGCTGAAAGATAACGAACCATTCTTGAAGCTGAGCTTCCTGTACTTCGGGATGGCATTGAAGACCAAGAATTTTACCCGCGCTAAAAGCCTGATTTTTATATTTATCAGATGATGCGAGATGCTTTGCGTCTTTGGGCATGTCAAATGTATCACCATGCCAATGAAACATATTTGTTTTTGATCCGCAAAGATGCTCAATCGGTGTGCCTTTACCCTGTTTATTGATATTGAGTTTTTGCCAGCCTACTTGTTTGCCTTTTTCGGATTTATAAACTTTTTCACCCATTGCGCTGGCGATTAATTGCGAGCCCAAGCAAATCCCAATCGTCGGCAAATCTGCATCAAGTCTTTTTTTGATGAGGTCGATTTCCGTTTTTAAAAACGGGTAATCATCCGCTTGGTAAACCCCGATCGGCCCACCCATTATAACCATAAGGCCAGGGCGCAATGCGTCAATATCATCCAAACCATGACGCGGTGCGTTAATGGTGCGAATGCGTAAGCCGCGCTCAACAATCGTCTGCCCTAAGGTGCAGGCGCCTTCTGGCTGTAAGTGAGTAATAATAAGTGCGCCGTTTTCTTTTTCACTCATGCCGTCTGTTCTTCGTTGTTGTCGTCGCTGTCATTGTCTACGTTTTGTCTTAGATCATAAATGATTTGCTTTAAGGCTTTTGTGGTTTCAGCTTTGCCTAACCCACTCGGCACCACAAAATCTGCGCGGGCGCATTTTTCAGCGTCGCTCATCTGCCGCTCCAAAATCGCTTGAAATTTCTTTTCGGTCATATTTGGTCGAGATAAAACACGCTCTTGTTGAATGAAGGCAGGAGCGCTGACAACAATTGTGTAATCAACGCGCTCTTGAGCCCCTGTTTCGAATAAAAGCGGTATGTCCAAAACAACAATGTCTGCGCCATTATTACGTTGTGTGCGAATAAAAGTGTCTTGGCTTTTACGCACCATTGGATGAAGAATCTTTTCCAGCTTCTCTCGCTCTTTGGCGTTTTCAAATACGAGCTTGCCGAGCTTTTTGCGATCAAATGGCCTCACGCCTTTTTTATTTTTGCGTCCGTAAATTCCGAAATATCGATAAAATGGAAATTGCGCAGCCAATGCTAAGCGCGCCTGCTCATCGGATGACAAAAGACGGTGCACTTCAACATCAGAATCATGGACGGGAATATTCATTCGGCTCAACATACTGGCCGCCGTACTTTTTCCCATTCCTATTGATCCTGTAAGGCCGAGGATAATCATGCGAGCACGCGTCTTTCTAATTCGCTGTCAACATTGGGCATAACGCCAAACCACTCACTAAATGCCGGACGCGCTTGATGCAGCAGCATGCCGATACCAGTGACGGTCATATTGCCACGTTTTTTTGCAGCTTTTAAGAGAGGCGTTTCAAGTGGGCTGTAAACGATGTCGTTAACAAGCGCATGCTTGCTGAGTTTATCTAAATTTAGATCTAAAGGTGGCTGGCCTTCCATGCCCAATGAGGAGGCATTTATAACAAGATTTGCCCATTGTAGTGCATCGTGACGTTCTTCCCAGTCGACGACCTCAACAAGGTCTGTGCCTAAGCCAATGTCTTGAGCGATTTTTTCAGCACGCTCGCGTGTGCGATTGATCAGGATGATTTCAGGGCTGCGATGGCCGATTAAACCGCTTACAACAGCGCGTGCTGCGCCGCCTGCTCCTATTACTACGGCGGGGCCCCCTTCAAAATCAAAGCTTGGTTTAGCGGCTTTAATATTTGTGAGAAAGCCAAAGGAGTCCGTGTTGTGGCCGAGGAGTTTTCCGTCCTTAATAACCACAGTATTAACCGCGCCACAGACTTCCGCATTTGCGTCAACTTCATCGCAAAGCTCAAGAATTTTTTCTTTATGCGGAATTGTTATATTGAACCCTGCATAGCCTTCATTGATTAATTTTTGAACGCCGTCCTTAAGATTTTCAGGGGCGATATCGATAGCTTCATAAGAGCCGTTTAAATCGTTTTGCTCAATCCAATAATTATGGATGATTGGTGATTTGCTGTGATTAATGGGATGGCCGATCACGGCGGCTTTAATCATATCGGTCATTGCTTAATCCTCTTTTTTTAAAAATGCCAAAAGCGGTAATAATGGCATGCCCAATATTGTAAAATAATTTGCATCAATGGATTCAAAAAGCCATGCGCCTTGCCTTTCAAAGGCATATGCGCCTACACAGCTTGTGATGTCATCTTTTGCAAGTTCAAGGTAATGCTCCAAGAACTCATCGCTAAAATTATGCATTGTTAATTTTGCGATGTCGCTATCGTGCCAGATGATCTCCTTGTTTTTTGCAACAGCTATTGATGAAATCAAATGGTGTGTTTTGCCGCGCAGGGTTTTTAATTTTGTGCGGGCTTGGTCAATATTTTCCGCTTTTTGAAAAAGTGTACCATCGCATTCGAGAATTTGGTCAGAGCCGATGACATATGCATCAGGATAATTATTTGAAACATGTAGCGCCTTTTGCTTGCCAAGTTCTAATGCTATTTTCTCTGGTGAATTTTGTTCAGATTTCAATAATTTTAGAATTTTATTTTCATCAATATCTGCAGGGATTTTATCAAATTTTAATCCGGCGTTTTCAAGCATCATGCTGCGCGCACGGCTATTAGAGGCGAGTATAATTGAGTGTTTTAAGTTTAGCATTATTCGCCCGCATTTTCCTGATAATTTTGCAGATGCGTCATAATTTCAGCCGCGGTTTCCTCAACTGATTTTTTAGTCACGTCAATAACGGGCCAATGATTCTTACTAAACATGCGGCGGGCTTTGCGTACCTCATCCTCGATTTTTTCTTCATCAAGATATTCGTTATTTTCAACATAAGCGGGTTTGTTCTCAATATCATCGGCATGAAGGCGGTTACGGCGAATTTGCATCAGGCGCGTTGGCGCAGCGGTCAATCCAATATACATCGGTTTTTCAAGTGTGAGTTTTTCCGGCGGAACTTCAACACCGGGAACAAGAGGAATATTGGCAACTTTTATGCCACGGCGCGCGAGGAATACAGACGTAGGCGTTTTAGAGGTTCGTGATACGCCGACTAAAATTATATCGGCTTCTGATAGGCCTTTTAATGTTTTCCCATCGTCATGACGCATCGCGTAATCAATAGCGGCTACTCGCTTAAAATAAGCATCATCGAGTGTATGTTGAAGGCCAGGGACGCCTTGTGCGTGAATACCAAGATAAGTTGAAAGATTGCGGATAATGGGATCGAGAACGGCGACGCACGGTACCCCTAATTCTTCGCATTTATCTTGAAGGCGACGGCGCATTTTTTTATCTACAAATGTGAAGATGACGGGGCCGGGATTTTTCTCAATGCGTTTGATGATGCGCTCTAGTTGACGCTCTGTTCTGACGAGTGGCCAGAATTTTTGTACAGGGTCAATATTTTCAAATTGCGCAAGACACGCGCGCGCTAGCCCTAACAGGGTTGTACCTGTTGCGTCAGAAACCAAATGAAGATGAAAATTTTGCGGTTCTTTTATTTCTTTTTTTGCCATACAGACATCTTATCTTGATTGGCAATGAATGCAATAAGGATACACGTTGAAGTTCTAGTGAATTGTTTCAGGTGTTTCGGGGGTCATCATGCCGTTTGGAAAGATGCGTTCAGCGAGATCAAAGTTACGGAACGGAACATTTTGAACAATCATCACGTTGATATCATACAAAATATGCATGAGGTGTGATTGGTTTATGTCGTCATTCATGCCCGCATAAAGCGGATCGCTGAGAATTGCAGATGCATCATGTTGAAGATATGCAGTTTTATCCGGCAGACATGACAAACGCTCAATATCGATTTTTTGAATATTGCCTTTGCCAAACGGATTTTGTATTTCGCTGTTCATAAGAACGGTGTCCATGTAATCCAAGGTTTCATGATCGCATGCGGATACACGCTCTTCGCTTCGGAACCATTGCATGAATGTTGCAGCCAATGCTTTATGCGTGAATGTAGATGTAGGCTCACGCTCAAGATAGCCGGAAAAGCGGATTGCTAAATCACTATCGTCAGAGCCTAAAATATGACGCCATAGATTGCTGTGGCCTTCACAACGAAGTTCCCATGCAACCATTATAGCGATAACATCGAGATCAGCGGCGCGGATGCGCTCTAATGTGAGAATAGATTCTGGCGTGTAATCTTCATCAAAGGCTCCGTTACGTTTTTCTTGCCATACGTCACGCAGTGCGCGGATGAGGGAAATGATAAGAATTGAAGAAAAATATGTTGAGCGTGAAAGTGCATATTCAGATAACTCAGCGTGGTCTAAAATAATTGTTTTCTTCGGTACATCCAAATGAAAATCGGGGCCGTTTAAATCTTCAAGCCCTAATTTCCAACCATCAGAGGATGCTTCTTTTACAAGCTGCCTTGCTGTTGGTGAAATAGAGAGAATCGACGAAGCCCAGCTCAGAATATCTTCTTTGCCAGTGATTTCAGTTTCATCATTTTCGCAATCAAATTCAGAAATCATTGTATCGCCTTCAGGTTTTAAGGCATTTGAATGCTCGCAATATAGACTGGCAACGGGCCATGAGTCACTGTCTTTATTTTTCGGCGCATTTTGCGCATAGAAATCGTGACCAAAATTATCTTGGCTTAATGCTGTGCGTTCTTTGCTTTTTCGATTGTAATCAGATTTTTTCACAAGATTTGGCTCCTTGTTACTATGCGGATCAGCGGCGCAGATAGATGATATCGGCCCCTTTATCTGACTTACGTTTGGAGTTGGTATTTTGTGACAAGCGTTTTGCACTTTTTTCAGACTTATCCCCGATTTTTTCATCGCCCGCATAGAGCGTAACGATGTCTGCGGTGTGGTTTTGTCCGAACTCAGCGAGGTTTTCTTCTTTGGTAAAGCCATTATTCCCATCCTGCGATTTATTTTTAAAGCCATCTGATCGAGTGCCAGATTTTAGATGAGAGTCACTTTGCAACTCTTGTTCCGTTTCACGGAAAGAGCGCTCGAACTTGATAAACCATAGGAAATTAGCGTTGGAGCGGTCACGAATGTCGCTAAAAATCGGATCATTCATGATCGTAACGGCATGTTCTGCCAGGTAATTCTTGCCGAAAGGCATTTCACCCAATGCGGAGATTAATGTTGGTGTAATATTTTGTGTCGCATCTTCTAGATCAAAAACATAGCCCTGGTAGTCAGAGAGCATTTGCTGGATCAGGATTTTGTCTTGTGATCTGCAACGCTCTGATAAGAACCATGCTTCGAATACTGCTGCTGCGGCTTCGCCGTTATTGATTGTGCGAAAATCCAAAAAGGCTTCGCGGGCGAAAGCGCGACCAAGGTCGGCCATAGAAGAATTTTCAATACGCTGCCAAACATCTTTTTTGCCAGCAAGCTGTAATTCCCAAGCTACGCGGATCATAGACACAACCAAATCGCATATTTGTGCACGATTGATCAGAATTGCGTTATCGGGATGAAACATCAATGGGTGGATCAATGCGCCTTGGCGATGTTGATAATGACGGCGAAGTTCTTGAGCTGCCATTAAAATTTGATCTACTTCGTTTAATGTTGGGTTGATCAGAATTTTTTTGTTTTTACGGTCATATGCGCCATTTTCGATTTGTGCATTATAGGATAGCTCAACGCCATATTCTTTTGCGCAATCAAGATAAGCATCGGCAAGCCGGCTTGTTTTTAATGTTGCTATGAGTGCTTGGATATTTGTGTTCGGTGCTTTTGTGGTTGAGCAGATCACGTCTTTGTCTTCAAGAAATTGTGTGATTCCTGTTTCAGTATTTTGTACAAAATCATCGGAAAAGCGATCAAAGGAATCGATTTCTTTTTTCAATGTCCGCAATTCGTTTTCTAAAATTGCAAAATCCGCGTCTTCAAAAATACCCGCGTCTTCTTCTATATAGTCACCTTCATAATCCATATAGAACAATGGCTGTTCATCAATGATCGTGCATGCAACCGGTTGTTTGTTATTAATTGTATATGCAACACGACATGCTTTTTGTTGTGTTTGCTTTTTCCCTGCTTCGAGGTTTTCGAAAATATCGCTCATGACCCAAACTCTTTTTTTGTTATGTTTTTTAGTTACCCTAATTTTGCACATGGAGATGTGCCCCTATGTCTTCCATTATGACTCGGAAGTTCTTAACGGAACCTTTCTAAAAAACGAAAAAATGCAGAAAAAACAAATAAATAGCAAGTATTATGGAATATAAAGCTCAGAATTTAAGACCTTGTTCATAAAGCCTAACAAGACCTAAATACTTTATGAATCAGAGGTTAATTTTTATAGAAGTTTCAAGATGGTCGATTCGATTATATATCTTCATCAGTTTTATTGGCTAAAGGCATCGTCAAGAACCGGCATATCCTCAACGAGAAGTTTTTCTTTATTAAGTGTGATTTGTCCTGTCGGGTCGATGTCGACATCGCATTGGAATAGCGAATCTTTAAACATCACGGTGATCATCATAAAATAACCACCATCGGGTTTTGCATCTGCAATTATTAATGGTAATAGCATTTCGCCGATTGTTTTGCGGGCAGCAGGTGGTGGGTCATTACGCCATTTAATATCATCTACGCTTTCGGCAATTAAAAAACGGCCATTTTTCCCGCGGACATGATCAAAGAAAAAACGCACGTAATCGGTCACTGTTTCTTCATCAAGTTTAATCGGCACTTGTTTATTTAGTTCGTAGATCGGCGCGTTGCTCCAATCAAGAACAACATTAACATCAGGCCCATCGACAGCAAATCGTCTGATTGGGGGAACGCAGGAATAATCAGCGATATCTAAATAACGAAGCCCCGGATAAAAAGGAATATCTTGCGCCATGATCGTTGTTTCCAGCGCGTCGAAAAGTGACCCTTCGAATAAAGGATTATAGATATCGAGGACTTTCGCAGTCTCTTCGAGTTCCAGCTTTTTAAATGCTTCTTGGTACATCGTATAATATTTTTATTTTATGCGGCTTTGAGAATCGGTATTAGAATTAACACCTACATTTGAATTTTAGCATATATAAAAGTGCCATGATAGCTCTGTATAACTATGTGGGTGAAATCATTATTAAGAATAAGATAAATCAGGGATTAAGTTATGCCCAATTGATGCTGATTTTTAAATGGGAGTCGTGCACATGAGGAAAAGTCATTTTGGTTGGTAAGAAGTTATCTGGGGGAATCATTTCGACTCGCCAGTCAATAAAGTGATTTGAAGTTTTTGAGTCTGTGCGCTGTTTTGTGGAACGATTCTATACCCGTTTTGCACAGCCCTAATAACTATAAGAATCTTTAAAAATATATAAATAAATATTTAGTATTTCATTTCTCAAGATGGCATTGTCCATTTTCGAATGAAGAAATTAGGATGTTTGCAGATGGAAATTGATAAGCCGTTTTTGAAGGTTTTGAGTGGTGAAAAGCATGGAAGGCCGCCGTTCTGGTTGATGCGCCAAGCGGGTCGGTATTTACCGGAATATCGGAAATTACGTGCCGAGAAGGGTGGATTTCTGGCGATGGCGTTGGATCCGAAAGCTGCTGCTGAAATTACACTTCAACCGATTAGGCGGTTCGGTATGGACGCCGCGATTATCTTTTCGGATATTTTGACGGTGCCGATGGCGTTGGGTCAGCATTTGGAATTTGTAGCCGGTGAAGGGCCAAAACTTGGTGGGCTGGATATTGATCGATTGGAATTTGATGAAGCGGTTTTACAGCCTGTTTATGATGCTTTGTCGGAAACGGCCTCGATCTTGTCGCGGGAAGGTTTTAGAAAAACGGCTTTGGTTGGATTTTGTGGCGCCCCGTGGACGGTGGCGACGTACATGATCGAAGGCGGAGGAAGCAAAGATTACGCGAATACGAAGGCTTTGGCGTATGGGCAGCCTGAGGTTTTTCAAAAATTGATTGATAAATTGGTCGATGCAACGGCGCAATATTTAATCGGACAAGCGAATGCGGGGGCGGAAGCTTTGCAGATTTTTGACAGCTGGGCAGGGGCGCTTGATCCACATGGATTGCAACATTGGTCGATTGAGCCGACGAAGACAATTGTTGCGAAAGTGAAAGCCATTCATCCTAATATTCCAATCATCGGATTTCCCAAAGGTGTCGGTGTGCATTACGTAGCATATGCCAAGCAAACGGGAATAGATGCAGTAGCGATGGATAGTTTGATGTGCACGCGTTGGGCTGTGAATAATCTTCAACCTTTGATGCCTGTTCAAGGATGCCTTGATCCAATGCGCCTTTTAGCGGGCGGCGATGGTTTGGAAAAAGCAACGCGAAAAATTATCAAAGACTTTTCAGGTGGGCCGCATATATTTAATCTTGGGCATGGAATTAACAAAGAAACACCGATTGAGCATGTTGAAACATTGACGCGGATTTTGAGAGAAGGCTAATGGTGCAAACGAAGAAGAAAAATGAGAAGGTTGCGGTTATATTATTTAATCTGGGCGGACCGGATGGTAAAAATGCGATAGAACCTTTCTTGATGAATTTCTTCATGGATAAAAATATTATCCGGCTACCTCTTCCAGTGCGGTACTTGTTGGCTTCGTTTATTGCGAAAAAGCGATCTAAGCGTGAGGCAGGCGAAAGCTATGGTGAGCTTGGTGATAAATCCCCGCTGTTAGACAATACAAATGCACAGGCTCGAGCGTTGGAAAAAGCTTTGAGCGATGATTCACGTGAAACAGATGGAGGTGTAATATTTAAAACCTTCGTTGCAATGCGCTATTGGCATCCTATGAGCCCACAAGTTGTACGGGATGTACGTGAATGGGGCGCTGATCGTATTGTAATTATCCCTATGTATCCGCAATTTTCTACGACGACAACGTGGTCATCTTTAGAAGTTTGGAATAAGGCGATGCATCAGGCGGGTATGAATTTACCGACATCAATGGTGTGTTGTTATCATGAAAATGAAGGCTTTATCAAAGCGTCCGCTGAGAATATCAAAAGTGAGTACGAGAAAGCTATCGTGGATGGTTACGACAAGCCACGCGTTTTATTTTCTGCGCATGGCTTGCCAGAAAGCATTATAAAAGATGGTGATCCTTATCAATGGCAATGTGAACAAACAGCCGAGGCTATTGCTAAAGCTATAAACATCACAGATCTGGATTGGCAGATTTGTTATCAATCACGTGTGGGGCCGAAAAAATGGATTGGTCCGTCCGTAGATGAAGCGCTGGAAAAAGCAGCAGCGGATAAAAAAGCGGTTGTGATATATCCGCATGCTTTTACGCAAGAGCATGTTGAAACACTTGTTGAATTGGATATTGAATATCGCGACGAGGCCGAAAAAATGGGACAGCGCGGCTATTACCGCGCAAAAACAGTCGGAACGCAAGTTTCTTTTATAGATGGGTTGGCGGATTTGGTTTTCAAACATTTGAGACGAGAAAAGGTAGAGGCGGAAGGGTATAATAGACCATGCCCCTCGCAATTTAACCAATGTTGTATGCGTATAAATGATCAAGGCCTTGCGGATTTTCCGCTTGTTAAAAAGAAAGCAGCATAAATATGCAAGATCTTCTATTACAAAATTATGAGTGGTTGCGCGCGTTCCATATTATATCTGTGATTTCGTGGATGGCGGGTATTCTCTATTTGCCGCGGCTCTTTGTTTATCATGTGGATGCGGAGAAAGGCTCTAAACAATCCGAGACTTTTAAAATTATGGAGCGCAGGCTTCTAAAATTTATTATGACGCCAGCGATGGTTGCGAGTTGGTTTTTCGGCTTATCCATGTTGATGGCCAATCCGGGAATGTTGTCGGGACAGGGATGGATGCATGTGAAATTGTTGTTTGTTGTGTTGATGTCGGGTGTTCATGGAATCTTAGCAGGACATGTCCGAAAATTTGCCAATGACCAGAACCTAAAGGATGCTAAATTTTTCCGTATTCTCAATGAGGCGCCTACTTTGTTGATGATTGCGATTGTAATATTAGCAGTTGTTCAACCGTTTTAAGGGTTTAGCGTAGGGGATTCGCATTAAGGCTTGACTTGATGTTATAATTTTGAATATATGGTCTTGTCTTTAAGTTAAATCCTCACATTTTGGATCGCATTCAGCCTCTGTTCGGCGAATTTTTTTAGCAAACCGCTTTTTGTTGTGCCTGTGCGAAACGGATTTACTTAAATTTGATTATTTTCAACTTAAGAAATTTTAACCACTGATATAGAATAAGCATTCAACCTCCCCCAGCCCAATTTGGGCTCTATATTCCCATATACACAGAGAAATATTATGAATTTACAGGAACTTAAATCCCGCTCACCATCCGAGCTTTTGGCGTTTGCCGAGGAATTAGAAGTTGAAAATTGTGGCACAATGCGCAAGCAAGACATGATGTTCGCAATTTTGAAGCAACTCGCTAATCAAAGCGTTCCGATTTCAGGCACGGGGGTTTTGGAAGTTCTTCAAGATGGGTTTGGGTTTTTACGTTCAGCGGAAGAAAATTATCTTCCTGGCCCTGATGATATCTATGTGTCGCCTTCACAGGTACGTCGTTTTGGTCTACGGACAGGCGATATCGTCGAAGGGCAAATTCGTGCGCCGAAAGATTCCGAGCGTTATTTCGCTCTCCTTCATGTCGGTTCAATTAATAATGAAACACCGGATAAGATCCGTCACCGCATTAACTTCGATAATCTGACGCCGCTT
>Ga0115567_10004090_pt1 | contig 14293 bp, 13 predicted proteins | sample COGITO_mtgs_1204_2_FD_88679 | JGI IMG/M metagenome (GOLD analysis project Ga0115567, IMG submission 88679) | Pelagic marine microbial communities from North Sea - COGITO_mtgs_120412 | ecosystem: Environmental > Aquatic > Marine > Epipelagic | place: Germany:Helgoland, sampling site Kabeltonne... | reverse complement strand
TTGGCCGAGGCGCCGCCGGGCGCCGCGCCAGGCACGTGCTGGGGCAAGGTCGTCACGCCCGCCGTAATCGAGACCGTGACGTACCAGATCCTTGTCCAGCCGCCTGACGTTCTGGCGGATGGAACCGTGCGCGCGCCCGGCGTTTACAAAACCGAAACGCGCCAGCAAATCGTGACAGAGCGGCAGGTTACATGGTTCGAAACACCCTGTCCCGCCGACCTGACCCCCGATTTTGTCAGCTCGCTGCAAAGGGCGCTCAAGGCGCGCACGCTCTACCGAGGCGCGATTACCGGCGACATGGATGCGCGCACACGCGCAGCAGTGCGCAAATACCAACAGCCCGAGGGGCTGGACAGCGGAATTCTGTCACTGGCCGCCGCGCGCCGCCTTGGCTTGGTCGCGGTCGACCTGCCCGAATAGCCCGGCGCGCGAATAGGTCGGTCAGCCTACCGCGCGGGCAATAGCCACGCCGGCCGTCGCAGAAGTGCCCGTCAGGAATGTGCCCCAAGTGAAGTCGGTCGCCACCATGCGCCACGTCCAATCCTTGAGCGTCGCAAGATTGGTGAACTCGTAGGTGCCGTAAGCCATCGCCCCGATCAACGCTCCCGAGGCAAACACCCAGATCAGCGATTTGTCCATCTGGATCGCGGGCCAGCTGACGAACCACAGCAGAACGCCGACGTAGAACGCGTAGAAAATGACCGCCGGCCCCATACGCGGGCTGTCCAGCAACAAGGGTGCGATGTCCTTTTCGAAGGTCGGCTTGATCAGGTTGGTCAACGCAATGTAATCGAGCCCCAGAAAAACGGCGAAGGTCGCAACGTAGAGGGTGAGAACGGTCATGGGATGCTCCGGATGAATACCCGTCTCAACGCTGCGACCGCCTTTTTGGTTCGCGCCTGAAGCGTTTCGCTTTAGACGACGCCCCCGTCGATCATTCTCTGCGCCAGCGCCGCATAGGCTGCCGCCGTCGGGCCGTCGCCCGCCGCAATCGGCGTGCCGGCATCCCCGGCCAGCCGCGTCTCAAGGTCGATGGGCAGCGATCCGAGGAAGGGCAGGCCCATCCTCTCGGCCTCGGCCTTGACCCCGCCATGGCCGAAAATCTGCGCCTCGTGGCCACATTCGGGGCAGACATAGGTACTCATGTTCTCAATCATGCCCAGAATGGGCGTCTTCAGGGTCGCGAACATGTCCATCGCCTTGCGCGCATCCAGCAGCGCCACGTCCTGAGGCGTCGAAACGATGATCGCGCCCGACGGCTCGGCCTTCTGGCAAAGGGTCAGCTGCACGTCGCCCGTGCCGGGCGGCAAATCGACGATCAGAACGTCGAGCTCGCCCCAGTTCACCTGCGAGATCATCTGTTGCAGTGCGCCCATCAGCATGGGTCCGCGCCAGATGACTGCCTTGGCCGGATCCAGCATCAGGCCAATGGACATGAGCGTGACGCCGTGCGCATGCAGCGGCTCGATAATCTTGCCGTCCGGGCTGGCCGGACGCTTGCTGACGCCCATCATGCGCGGCTGGCTCGGGCCATAGATATCGGCGTCCAGAAGGCCCACCTTCTTGCCCGCCCGCGCCAGAGCCACGGCAAGATTCGAGGATACGGTCGACTTGCCCACGCCGCCCTTGCCCGACCCGACAGCGATGATGGACTTGACGCTCGCCGGCTTCATCGAGCCTTCCTGCGGCTTTGGATGTCCGCCGATCTTGAGGCTGGGCGGCTCCTGTCCCTGCTGCTGCGGGGGCGGCGCCTTGGCCGCCGGGCCATGCGCCGTCAATGCCGCCGACACCCGCTCCACGCCGGGGATCGCCGCGACGGCGCGCTCGGCGGCGGCGCGCAGGCTCTCGCTTTGGCGGGCGATCTCGGGGCTGGGCGCCTCAAGGACGAACCGCACGTCAGCCCCCTCGACACTGAGCGCGCGCACCCAGTCGCGCGAGATCAGATCACCGCCATCCGGCAGCCCGATCCGGGCCAGCTGAGCTTCGATATCTGCGCGCGTGACGGCCATTGTGCCCCTCCTTGAATGCTATGGCTCATAGGTGGCAATTTTCCGGGCCGGGGCAAGGGCGATCCCGAAAACGACCGAAAAACATGAATAATTCATGACGCTAGGTCAATCTTACTTATGCATTTGCTGCATAGCAGCATTGCCCAAGGGTGGGATTGTGCAGGTGCAGCGAAGGCGTATGTAAGGTCAACAAACAAACACACGGGCTGCCGCGCCGATCCGGGCCGCCGCAGCATCGCAAAGACGAAGGAATACACAAATGAGCTATGCATCACACGCACATGCAGGCCGCCCAAGCGCCGGTCATGGCCTGTCCGCCGCATTCAGCGACATGAAGAACAAGATGGCTCGTCGCCGGTCCTATCGCCAGACGGTCAACGCCCTGTCGGCGCTGTCCGATCACGAGCTGGCCGATCTCGGCCTCAGCCGCAGCACGATCTCCAGCCAGGCATGGCAGGCGGTCTATGGTTCGCGCCACCAGGGCTAAGACTTTCGCCCCGCGGATATCTGCGGGCGACACCCGATCCGGATGCCTCACTCCTCCTCCCGAAGGTATCCGGGCATGGCGGCGGTCCTTTTCCTCCTCCCTGAGGGCCGCCGCTGATCTGCCGCACGGACGCGGCTGATCTCCGGACATGAAACGCGGATCTGAACCGGCGCGCCCAGGTACGGGCGTCGCCGGTTTTTGTCATCCGCAGGATCGCGATCTTCGGAAAATAAATGTCGGGCGGGCGCATCCGGCGCCTTAGCCCTCAGCCCTCATCCCTCCGTGCCGAAGACGCCCGGCATGTGCCGTTCTCCGCGCGCCTCGGCCAGCGCGATCTGCTTTTGCCGCTCGCGAAAGCGGGTCTTGTCGGCCTCGCTTGTCTGATGCGCGCACAGGTGGCAGGCGACGCCGTGCTCGTATTCGGGACGCTGCCGGTCGTCGGGCAGGATCGGGCGGCGGCAGGCATGACACAAAAGGTGCGGCCCTTCGGCCAGACCATGACCGACCGACACGCGCCCATCAAATACAAAGCACGCGCCTTGCCATGCGCTTTGATCCGAAGGCACCTCTTCGAGATACTTCAAGATGCCGCCCTTGAGGTGAAAAACATCCTCGACCCCCTGCCCAAGCAGATAGTTCGTCGATTTTTCGCAACGGATGCCGCCCGTGCAGAACATCGCGATCCGCTTGCCCTCAAATCGGTCCTTGTTCGCCTCCCACCACGCGGGAAAGTCCCGAAAACTGGCCGTATCGGGATCGACGGCGCCCTGAAACGTGCCGATGGCGACCTCGTAATCGTTGCGCGTGTCGATCACCGCCACATCTGATTGGGCGATCAGATCATTCCAGTCGGACGGGGCGATATAATGCCCGGCGCGCGCGCGCGGGTCGACATCCGGCTGGCCCATTGTCACGATCTCGCGCTTGATGCGCACTTTCAGCTTGCCGAATGGTTGCCGGTCGCTGGTGCTTTGCTTGTGCTCCAGCGCGGCGCACCCCGGCCAGCCGCGCAGATGGCGCAGCACCGCATCGATCCCGCCTTGCCGTCCGGCGATCGTGCCGTTGATCCCTTCCTCGGCCAGAATGAGCGATCCGGTGATGTTTTCGGTCGCGCAAAGCGCGCGCAAGGGGCCGCGACGCGCGGCAGGGTCGGCCAGATGGCAAAAATGATAGAGCGCGGCGATGGTAAACATGCGCGACGGTTTAGGCCGATGGCAGGCGCGCGGCAAGAGGCGCGATGTTGACGCAAGGCTGCCGTCGGCCTACCGATGGGGCATGCCAAGGAGACCGCCATGACCCATGCCCTGATCGTCATCGACATGCAGTTTGATTTCTGCCCCGGCGGGGCGCTGGCCGTGGCCGGCGGCGACCGGATCATCGACGGCATCAACGCGCGCATGGCTGACTTCGGCGCCGTCATCCTGACGCAGGACTGGCACCCGGCGGGTCATTCCTCGTTTGCGTCAAGTCATCCCGGCGCGCAGCCCATGGACGTCACCGAGATGCCCTATGGGCCGCAAATCCTCTGGCCCGATCACTGCGTTCAGGGCAGTACGGGCGCGCAGTTTCATTCCGGCCTCAATCGAGACAAGGCCGATATGATCCTCCGCAAAGGGGTCAATCCGGCGATCGACAGCTATTCGGCATTTTTCGAAAACGACCACCAGACGCCGACGGGCCTGCATGGCTACCTTCAGACGCGGGACATCGGCACGCTGACGCTGGTGGGCCTTGCGCTGGACTTCTGCGTCAATTTCTCGGCGCTGGATGCGGCCCGGCTGGGCTATGATGTGCGCGTCGACATGGCTCTCAGCCGGGGCATCGACACCGGTGGCTCAATGGGAGCGGCGCTTGACGGGATGCGCGCGGCGGGCGTCGCGCTGAGCGGCGGCTAGCGGCGCCAGAGGCGCATGGCCAGAACCGCCGTTGTGGCGCCTGCCATGTCGGCCGCCAGATCCGCCCATTCCGCGCTGCGCCCGACCGATGGCTGGATCACCTCGATCAGGGCGCCGAAGGCAAAAACGCACACCACGATGCGCAGCCCCCACTGAGGGCGCGCATAGGCCAGGGGCAGCGCCAGCAGGGCAAAGCCGATAAAATGTTGCAACTTGTCGCTGCCGGGCGGGCCGACGGACGGCACAGCCGGGCTGAGGGTTGTCACGCACAGCCCCAGCGCGATCAGCAATGTCAGCGCCCAGGCCCAGAATGGTGCCCCTTTGTCGATCGTGTCGCGTGTCATTCGAGGCTGCCTTGGATCTGAGGCCGCAATCGGGCCTGTGAAGTGCCCCCGTTTTGCATGGCGGTGGGCCGGATGGCAACACGCGCGCTCGCCTTGGCGCGACGATCGGGCTATACGGGCACCTGCACCGGCGGCGTGCCCGTGCGACACATTTCGGCAAAGACAGCCAAGAGGCATTATGACGCGCAAGATATTCGGCACCGATGGCATCCGCGGCACGGCCAACACCTATCCCATGACCGCAGACATGGCCCTGCGCGTCGGCGCGGCAGCCGGACGGCATTTCCGGCGCGATGGGCAAAACGGCCACCGCGTCGTCATAGGCAAGGATACGCGGCGCTCGGGCTATATGCTTGAAAACGCGCTCACGGCGGGGCTGACCTCGACCGGGATGAATGTGCTGCTGCTAGGGCCGGTGCCGACGCCCGCGGTCGCGTTTCTGACGCGCTCGATGCGCGCGGATCTGGGTATCATGATATCGGCAAGCCATAATCCGCATCACGACAACGGGATCAAGTTCTTCGGCCCCGACGGTTTCAAGCTGGACGATGCGTCCGAGGCCAATATCGAACGCATCATCGGCGAGGACATACAGCCCGCCAAGCCGCTGAATATCGGCCGCGCGCGGCGTATCGACGACGGCAAGGGGCGCTATGTCGAATATGCCAAGACGACGATCGGGCGCAGCACGCGGCTGACCGGGCTGAAAGTGGTCGTGGATTGCGCCAATGGCGCCGCCTACAAGGCCGCGCCCGAGGCCCTGTGGGAACTGGGCGCGGATGTGATCCCCGTCGGGGTCGGGCCGGATGGCTACAACATCAACCTTGGCTGCGGATCGACAATGCCGCAGGCCGCATCGGACGCCGTGCGCCGGCATGGGGCCGATCTGGGGATCTGTCTGGACGGGGACGCGGACCGGGTCGTGCTGATCGACGAGATGGGCCGCGTGGCCGACGGCGATCAGATCATGGCGCTCTTTGCGCGGCTGTGGGCCGAGGCGGGCACGCTGGCCGGCGGCGCGCTGATCGCGACGGTGATGTCCAATCTGGGGCTGGAGCGCTATCTGGGCGGGATCGGGATCACGCTGGAGCGCACCAAGGTCGGCGACCGCCATGTGGTCGAGCGGATGCGCAGCGGTGGCTTCAACCTTGGCGGCGAGCAGTCGGGCCATATCGTGATGAGCGACTATGCGACCACCGGCGACGGGCTGGTCGCGGGCCTGCAGTTCCTGGCCGCCATGGTGAACAGCGGCCAGCCTGCCAGCGCCCTTTTGCGCAGTTTCGATCCGGTGCCCCAGCTGCTTGAAAACGTCAAGCTGGGGGCCGGGTCGGCCCCGCTGGCCGATGCCGGGGTGCAGGCTGTGATCGACGCGCAGGAGGCGCGCATCAAGGGCAAGGGCCGCCTTCTGATCCGCGCCTCGGGGACCGAGCCGCTGATCCGCGTGATGGCCGAATGCGAGGATGAGGCGATGCTGCGCGACGTGGTCGCGACCATCGTCGATGCGGTGCGCAAGGCCGGTTAGGCCGGGCTCAGCGCCGCGCATCCCAACTGGCCGACGCATGTCGGCGGGTATAGAATTCACCCATCAGTCCGATCATGGTGAGCGTCAGGGCGACGATGATCGGATAGCTCACCGAGGAGTTGTGGGGCGTGTAGTTGACGAAGACGAACCCGCGCGCCTGATCGATGGTGTGAAAAAGCGGGTTCCAGTCGAACATCCGCAACATGTACCCCGGCAGCATGTTGGCCACGAACATCTTGCCTGACGCGATCATGTTGGCGCGCTGATAGACGGTGGCGAATGTGCCGACGAAGGTCGGAAACCAGGGCTTGACCGCCAGAAGCACCAGTCCGATGGACGCGCCGGTGAACCATGCCAGCAGGAGCATCCCGATCGCGGCGAAGGGATATTCCACCTCGAAGGGCGTAACGGACACGTAATACGCAAAGAGAATCACCGCCATCGTGAAGGCCTGAACATAAAGCGCGCCCAGCGCCGCCGACGAGATCGAAATCGCCGTGGTCATCGGCGCATGTTTCATCATCGGCGACGATGGCCCCTCGGCGCCGACGACTGCGCCCAACGTCTTGATATGGGTCAGAAACAGGAAGATGCCGGACATGATGTACAGCACGAAATCGCCGCGCAGGGCGGTCCCCCGCAGGCCCAAAACCGCGAACATCACATAAAACGCAGCAAGGAAGACCATCGCCTGCAAGATGTTCAGCCCGATGGCGATCAGCGCGTTGCCATGCGTCTTGCGCACGTCGCGCACTGTCGCATGATAGATCAGCTCAAGGATCGCGACCGCTGAATGGAGTTTCGAGCGGTGATGGATTTGCTGAAACATCGCACCTCGCGCCTTGCTGTGGGAACTGCCATCGTGCCACGGAATTCTTGCCGTTCCGTTAGCGCCCGACCATAAGGGGGGCAGTCAGGTCCCGCAACAGCCCGTTGCGCCGCAGCGAAACGCAGGAGATCACGCATTGGACTACGCAAAGCTCACCACCCAGATGCGCCGCCTCGCCCTTGAGGCCGGGGACGTCATCATGCAGATCTACGGGCAGGACGATTTCGACGTAAAATCCAAGTCCGACGACAGCCCCGTGACCGCCGCCGACGAGGCCGCCGATGCGCTGATCTCGGCAGGGCTGCGCGCGGCGTTTCCGGGTGTGACCCTCGTAACCGAAGAGCAGGCGGCCTCGCACGATCTGCATGCCGATACGTTCCTGATCGTCGATCCGCTGGACGGCACCAAGGAGTTCATCCATCGCCGCGGTGACTTTACCGTCAACATCGCGCTGGTCGAGAATGGCACGCCCACGCGCGGCATCGTCTATGCCCCCGCGAAAGGCCGCATGTTCTATACCCGCGCCGACGGGACATCGGTCGAAGAGACGGGCCCGCTTGCCAAGGACAGCATCGGCACGCTGAAACCCATTCGTGTCTCCAGGCCCGACAACAGCGCCTTGATGATCGTCGCGTCCAAGTCGCACCGCGATCAGGCGACCGACGACTACATCGCCAAGTATTCTGTAAAGGACATGACCAGCGCCGGAAGTTCGCTGAAATTCTGCCTTGTCGCGACAGGCGAGGCCGACATCTATCCGCGCGTCGGGCGCACGATGGAATGGGACACGGCAGCAGGTCACGCCGTCCTGGCAGGGGCCGGCGGGCAGGTCGTGCGACTGGACGATCACCAGCCGCTGACCTACGGCAAGGCGGGGTATGAAAACCCGTTCTTCATCGCCTCTGCGCCCGGTGTTGCGCTGAAACGGCCCTGATACCGGGAGTTGGCATAACGAGGCCCGAGAGGCGCGGGCGCGCCGATCCCGGAAACGATCGTTGCCTGCGATAGAAATCTTGCCCATGTCCCATCGCATTAGCGCGCCGCTAACATCCGGGGTATAGAGTAGTGCGAATGACAATTCGAAAGGCACAGCATGCGCAATAAAGTGACCAAGGCGATTTTTCCCGTCGCCGGTATGGGGACGCGGTTTCTGCCCGCGACCAAATCGGTGCCCAAGGAGATCATGACGCTGGTCGACCGCCCGCTGGTTCAATACGCCATCGACGAGGCGCGCGCCGCAGGCATCAAGGAATTCATCTTCGTCACCTCGCGCGGCAAGGGTGCGCTTGAGGATTATTTCGACAGTGCCCCCCAGCTGGAGCAGGTGCTGCGCAAAAGTGGCAAGACCGAACTTCTGGACATCCTGCGATCCACCAATATGGACTCGGGCGCGATCGCATATATGCGCCAGCACAAGCCGCTTGGCCTTGGCCATGCCGTCTGGTGCGCCCGCCGCCTTATCGGGAACGAGCCTTTTGCCGTAATGCTGCCCGACGACGTCATCGCCGCTGAAAAATCCTGTCTTCAGCAAATGGTCGAGGCGTTTGACGAAACCCAGGGCAATATCGTCGCCGCGATGGAGGTGCCCGACGACAAGGCGCCGTCCTATGGTATTCTGGACATCAAGGAAGACATGGGCGCGCTGGTGTCGACCAAGGGTATGGTGGAGAAACCCGCCGCCGGCACGCAGCCCTCGAACCTTGCCGTCATCGGCCGCTACATCCTGACGCCGACGGTCCTGCAGATGCTGAACAAGAAGACGGTCGGCGCCGGGGGTGAAATCCAGCTGACCGATGCGATCGACGATGCGCGCAACGAGGGCGAAGAGGTCTACGGCTTCCGCTTCAAGGGGCATCGCTATGATTGCGGCTCCAAGGCGGGCTTCCTTCAGGCCACTGTCGCTTTCGCGCTCGCACGCGATGACCTGCGTGACGATCTGCAAACTTTTCTCGACGATATCGCAAATGCGGTCAAACCCGCCACCTGAGCATGGACCGCCGGCGCGACGGGACCATTGCCGCGTCAATAGCGCGGCCCCGGATGCAGGGCCGCGAAACCGGACTTTGCAGGAATTTGGCGCAACCCTGCCAACTGGCTGAAGAAGGCAATGACGGCATGACGGGCAGCGCGCAGATGACGGACGCCGCAGCGCGGCTGGCCATGGCGTATCGCCTGCGCTGGAAACGTCGCCGACTGCTGTGGCGCAGCTATCGCAAACGCCGCCAGCTCAGTGTCGTGGCAGACCGCACGAAACAGATTGGCCACGGCGCAATTCTCGGCTTCTCCACCGTCCGGAACGAGGCTGTGCGCCTGCCTTTCTGGCTGGAGCATCACCGCAGGCTAGGCGTCGGCCATTTCCTGATCGTGGACAACGCCTCGGATGACGGCACGCCGGCGTTCCTTGCAGATCAACCCGATGTCTCGCTCTGGCACACGGATGACAGCTACCGGATGTCCCGCTTTGGGGTCGATTGGCTGACCTGGCTCTAGATGCGGCACGGACATGGGCATTGGTGCCTGACCGCCGACGCGGACGAGCTGCTGATCTATCCCTTTCATGACACACGCCCCCTTGGCGCGCTGACCGAATGGCTGGACCGGCGCGGCACACAATCCTTCGGCGCTCTGATGCTGGATATGTATCCCAAAGGTCCGCTGAGCGCCGCGCCCTATGCCGCCGGTCAGGATCCCTGCACCGCGCTGCCATGGTTCGACGCAGGCAACTACATGATCCAAAAACAGGACCGCCTGCGGAACCTGTGGATTCAGGGCGGCCCCCGCGCGCGCGCATTTTTCGGCGCCGAGCCCCGGCGCGCGCCCACGATGGGCAAGGTGCCACTGGTCAAATGGCAGCGCGGCTACGCCTATGTCAGCTCGGCGCATTCGGCCCTGCCCCGGCGCCTGAACCGCGTCTATGACGAGACAGGCGGAGAGGCGGCCAGCGGCGTCCTGCTGCATACCAAGTTTCTGCACATGGCGACCGCGAAAGCCGCCGAAGAGAAAGCGCGCGGCGAGCATTTTGCGAACTCCGTGCTTTATGGCGGGTATTATGACGCACTTGCCGGTGATCCCGACCTGTGGTGCGATGCCTCGACGCGCTATCGCGGCTGGAGGCATCTGGAGGCGCTGGGCCTTATGTCGCGCGGAACATGGCTGTGAGATTCGCAATGCAGTATACCCAATCGCACCAACACCTTATCGTGTACCCGGCAAGGATTGACATGACCGGACCGACCGCATCGAAGGTGCATCCTCTGGCCGCAGCGTCGCACCCACGGCTGGAACAGGAGGGCCCGCCATGAGTATCTTGCAATCATACCGGATGCGCCTGCGCCGAAAACACGCCAAGGCCCGGTCATATCGCAAGGGCCTTTCGTTGCGTCCTGTCGCGGACCGCACCAGCCAGATTACCAAAGGCGACATTCTGCTTTTCTCGACACTTCGGGATGAAGACGTGCGTCTGCCCTATTTCCTCGATTACTACCGCAATCTGGGGATCGATCATTTCCTGATCGTGGACAATGACAGCAGCGACGGAAGCGGCGACTACCTTGCCGCCCAGCCGGATGTGTCGCTGTGGCACACATCGGCCAGCTATCGGGGCGCGCGCTTTGGCGTCGACTGGCTGAACGGGCTTCAGGCCCGATACGGGCACGAGCACTGGACCCTCGTGGTCGATCCCGACGAGCTCTTTATCTATCCGTTCTGCGACACGCGCCCCATCCGCGCATTGACCGACTGGCTGGACGGATCGAACGTGCGCAGTTTTGGCGCGATGCTTTTGGATATGTATCCAAAGGGGCGGCTGGACGGCGTGCCCTACCAGCGCGGTCAGGACCCGATCGAGATCGCGTCATGGTTCGATCCGGGCAACTACATGATCGAGAAAAACCGCGAATACGGCAATCTGTGGATTCAGGGCGGGCCCCGCGCGCGCACTTTCTTTGCGGCCGAGCCAAGGAAGACGCCCGCCCTCAACAAGATCCCGCTCGTCAAGTGGAACCAGCGATACACCTATATCAGCTCGACCCACATGCTGTTGCCGCGCGGCCTGAACCTTGTCTATGACGAGTGGGGCGGCGAGACGACGAGCGGCGTTCTGCTCCATGCCAAATTCCTCGATACATTCGCCCAGAAGGCAGACGAAGAAATGCAGCGCAGCCAGCATTACCGCGCATCGCTGGAATACAAGGCCTACATGGAAAACATGGCAGAGCAGCCAGAGCTTTGGTGCAAATGGTCCGAGAAATATATAAACTGGCGCCAACTGGAGATTTTAGGACTGATGTCCAAGGGAAACTGGGCATGACCCGCCGAAGCGCAACATTTGGGGCAAGCCGGGGATGAGCGTCGGTATCGTCATGCTGGTCCACACCGCGCTTGGCCGGGCCGAGCAGGTGGCGCGGCATTGGTCGGCTGCCGGCTGCCCGCTGGTCATCCACGTGGACGTGTCGGTACCGGACAAGACCTATCGCACATTTCGCGATGCGCTGGCAGATCTGCCTGACGTGCGGTTTTCGCAGCGTCACCGCTGCGAGTGGGGCACATGGGGTATGGTGGCGGCGTCGCAAAGTGCCTCCAAACTGATGCTTGCGGACTTTGCGCAGGTGCAGCACGTCTATCTGGCCTCCGGCGCGTGCCTGCCCCTGCGCCCGGTGCAGGAGTTGATCGATTATCTGGCCGCCCGCCCGGACAGCGACTTTATCGAAAGCGCGACGACAGCGGACGTGCCATGGACCATCGGCGGCCTCGACGCCGAAAGGTTTACCCTGCGCTTCCCGTTTTCGTGGCGCAAGAACCGCGTCCTTTTCGACCGATACGTTGCCCTGCAACGCAAGCTTGGGATGCGCCGCCGCATTCCCGGCGGCCTCAAGCCCCATATGGGCAGCCAATGGTGGTGCCTCACGCGCCGCACGCTGTCCGCCATCCTCGGCGATCCTGAACGCGCGGCGTATGATCGCTATTTCTCAAAGGTCTGGATCCCGGACGAAAGCTATTTTCAGACCCTCGCGCGCAAGCATTCGCCCCAGATCGAAAGCCGGTCCCTGACGCTGTCGAAGTTCGACTATCAGGGCAAGCCGCACATCTTCTACGACGATCACCTACAACTTCTGCGCCGCTCGGACTGCTTTGTCGCGCGCAAGATATGGCCGCAGGCCAACCGCCTCTACGACGCATTTCTGACCGATGCCGCCGGCGCGATGAAGCGGACAGAACCGAACCCCGGCAAGATTGACCGCATATTCTCAAAGGCGGTCGAGCGCCGCACGCGTGGTCGCACCGGCCTTTACATGCAAAGCCGGTTTCCCGTCGAGACGCGCGAAAACGGGCTGACATCGGCCGGATACTCGGTCTTTCAGGGCTTTGCCGAGCTCTTCGAGGACTTTGAGCCCTGGCTGGCCGGTGTCACGGGTGCGCGCGTGCACGGGCATATCTTTGGGCCGGGCCGCGCGGAATTCAGCGAGGGCGCCTGCGTCGTCAACGGCGCGCTCAGCGACAGCGCCGCGCTGCGCGATTACAACCCGCAGGCCTTTCTGGCCAACCTCATCTGGAACACGCGGGGCGAACGGCAGTGTTTCCAGTTCAGCCCTAGGGATAACCAGAAAATCGCGTCCAGACTGGCCAGCGACCCGAACGCGCAGATCTCCGTGATCTCAGGCGCTTGGGCGATCCCGCTATTCCATTCCAATGGCGATTTCACCCAGATCCGGCGCGAGGCTGCCCTTTTGCAACAGATCGAGGCCAAAAACATCGAGAGATTGCGCGCCGGCTGGGCAAAGGCACGCGCTCGGATCTGGACCATGGCCGAGTTCATCGAAGCGCCGATGGAACCGCTCCAGACCATTGTGGACGAAATAGGCCCGCAGGAGCAGCGCGGCCTGCCGGGCTTGCCCCCGATGGTGGATCTGGCGGGATTTGGCCAGTTCTTGCAGGAGCTGAAAAATCAGGGGATGCATCCACACCTCATGGGGAATTTTCCAGTCGCCCGCGGCGTGGAAGACGCGCCCGACAGCCCCCGCAAACCGTACCCGGTGCGGTAATCGATGGCCCGGTTCGACTATTTCGTTGTGCTGGCGGAGATGCGCACAGGCTCCAACCTGCTGGAGACGCACCTGAATGCGTTCGGCAGCCTCCAGTGTCACGGCGAGGCGTTCAATCCGGCCTTCATCGGCTATCCCAACCGGACTGAAATCCTTGGTGTGACGCAGGCGCGGCGCGAGGCGGATCCGGCGCATCTGATCGGGGCCATCCGCGACCGCTCCGAAGGACTGGGCGGCTTTCGCCTCTTTCACGATCACGATCCGCGCGCGATCGACATCTGCCTGAACGATCCCCGCTGCGCCAAGATCGTGCTAACGCGCAACCCGGTCGAAAGCTATGTGAGCTGGAAAATCGCGCAGGAAACCGGCCAATGGAAGCTGACCAACGTCAAGCGCCGCAGGGAGGCCAGGGCCACGTTCGACCCAGATGAGTTCGACCGGCACGTCGCCACCCTTCAGACCTTTCAGCTTGGCGTGCAGCGCGCATTGCAAACGACCGGGCAGACGGCTTTTTACATCTCGTACGAGGATCTGAACGAGCTGGACGTCATCAACGGCATCGCTCGCTATCTGGGCGCGGATGAGACGCTGGAAACTCTGGGCGACACGCTGAAAATCCAGAATCCTCAGCCTTTGGCAGGCAAGGTGACGAATTTCAACGAAATGGCGCGGGCACTGTCGGACTATGATCGCTTCAACCTGACCCGCACGCCCGAGTTCGAGCCGCGCCGCGGGCCTGCCGTGCCATCGCATGTCGTCGCCTGCCGCGCGCCGCTGCTATACATGCCCATCAAGTCGGGCCCGGAGGCCGAGGTCATGGCGTGGATGGCGGCGCTGGACGATGCCGGCCCGGATATGCTGCCCACCAGGATGAATCAGAAGGGGCTGCGCGACTGGATGCGCGAAAGTGCCGGGCACCGCAGCTTTACCGTCATCCGGCATCCTGCGGCGCGCGCCCATGCGGCGTTCTGCCGCCGTATTCTGCGCAAGGGCCCGGATTGCCTCAACGATATCCGGCGCGTCTTGCGCAATTTTTACAAACTACCCATTCCCGGCCGCGGCCCGGATGAGGCCTATGACCGGGACGCGCATTATCGTGCGTTTACCGCGTTCCTGGAATTTCTGCGCGCCAACCTGCGCGGCCAGACCAGTGTGAGGGTCGATGC
>Ga0115567_10004088_pt1 | contig 14298 bp, 15 predicted proteins | sample COGITO_mtgs_1204_2_FD_88679 | JGI IMG/M metagenome (GOLD analysis project Ga0115567, IMG submission 88679) | Pelagic marine microbial communities from North Sea - COGITO_mtgs_120412 | ecosystem: Environmental > Aquatic > Marine > Epipelagic | place: Germany:Helgoland, sampling site Kabeltonne... | reverse complement strand
GGCGGGGGGGGGGGGGGGGGGGGGGGGGGGTCGGGGGGGGGGGGGGGGGGGGGGGGGGGGGGGCAACCTGCCCCGGAGGACCTTGAGCTCCTCGGCGCTCGGCGCCGCGCCGCGCGCCGCGTCCGCCGCGGCGCGCTCGGTCTCGGCCGCGATGCACTCGTGCACGAACGCTATGTCGGCCTTGAGCTCAGCCTCCTCCTGCGCCGCCGCGGGAGCTCAGCCTCCTCCTGCGCCCCCTCCCGTACTAACTGGACACGTCTCGTCCCTCGCCCCGTACGCGGGGGGACAGCCGTTAACGATGCAACCTTGCGCCCAGGCACCTCGTGGGGCCCAGAGCGCCGTGCTGAGGGGGCGCGACGTCGCAGCGGGCGGGGGAGGGCGGGCGGGCGCGCGCGCGCCTCTGCAAGCAGCTCGCGCACGCGGCCGGCCACGTCGGAGACCGCGTCCAGCCGCGCAAAGGACGCGTCCGCACCGGTCTTGGCGCGGCACGCCGCGCGGCCGACGCGACCGAGCACCTCGGCGGTGCCCGGGCGGTGTCCGCGCTCCGCGCCGCTCCCCGGGCGGCCGCCGCTGCGCGACTGCAGCAGCTCGCGCCCGCCCGGCACCGGGTCGCGCGGCTCGTCGTCTGGGAGCACGTACGCGATCACGGCGCGGTCGCGCGCCGAGGTCGGCCGGAGCGACACCGGCGTCGAGGTCTTGGAGCGGAGCGCTGCGACGAACGAGCGGATCTCGCCGGTGAGCAGCCCGCGCCCCGCGTCGCCACCAATGCGCGCGCGCCACTGCCCCGAGCGCCGCGTCTGTTCGGTGCTTGCCGAGTACTCGCGCAGGATGTCGAGTCTGACGGTGTACCGGGTCAGGCGGCAGGAGCAGGGTGGGGCAGCACATCCGCCGCCGCTAGGCCCCGGGGGCAGACGGAGCCGGGCACTTACAAGAGGCGGAGCTCGTCGTGCAGCGCATCGTTCCGCTCAATGTTTGCCTTTCCCAGGATCCGCATCGCCTCGGGTATCTCTACAGTCTCCATTTTGACCTGTGGTTGTGGGCGCCAGGCAACCGCTCGCCTCAGTCGAGGCTCTCGTTCCCCTTTGGGGTGGGGCAGGAGGGCGGCATGGACACTGGCACAGCAAACACTACATGACAGTGAAGGGTTTCCGGCTCCAACCTTGAGCTCTCCCCACACCGAAGGTGGCGGCTGGAAATCGAGCGGGTCGTCGTCGTCCATGACCGCAGATGCGGGCTCAAGCGCGGTCATCCCACCGAACCACACGCCAACCGCACCCACAACGAAATTCGAAGAACCTCCCAGCGGCCACTTTGGAGGTAAGTCAACGAACCAGCCTCGAGATTCTTTCATCACTCCGCGGTTTGCTGGGCGTGGAGAGAGGGTCCGGGCAAGATGCTTCGACGGAGATGCGCCCGCGCCACTATCGCGACACTCTCGTTCATTGTGGTGATACAAGCACGCCCGTGATACCCGTTGAGGCCTGGTGCAGTCCAACGGCCGACCGTAAGACTGCGGGGTGGCCTCGTGGAGACTCGGCCTGATTATAATTGGCCCCCATTGTGCCGTGGCCCCGCGGGGATGGCTAGGCGCCTACGCACAGTCGCTTGCGGTGCCCTTCCTGCGGTTTTGTGGGCGCAAAGCGCCCGGTCACGGCTGGCGGAGACCGGGGCCCTGCCCGATTTCAAGCGTGCGGTAGTGGAGGCCGCGAGCGAGGTAGACGGCCTGCCTGGGAGGGTTCTGACAGCAAGGAACGTGCGGCAGTGTGCGATGCTGGTGCAGGAGGCGCGCGGACAGTATGGCCAACGTGGCAGTTACGGCGACGGGACTGACGAGGCGGTCGAGTACTACATGCGGCAGCAGCAGGCAGGACAGCAGCAGCAACGCGCGCAGATGGAGCGCCAGCGCCAGCAAGAGGAGGAGCTGTACCGCCAGGCGGCGATGCAGCAGGCACAACAGGAGGCATACGCACAGCAGCAAGCGTACGCGCGCCAGCAGCAGCAGCAGCAACAGCAGATGCTCGAGCAGCAACAGGCTCAGGCGCGTGCCCAGCCCGGCGCGCTTCAGCCGTCCGAACCCATCCACCACAAACAAAGCAGCGCGCCACGTGTGCGCGAGCGTCCTTCCTAGCTGAGCCACCCAAACTACTGCCCGCAGGCCTACATGCAGCAGCAGGCTGAGCAGGCGCGCCGCGAGGCAGCGATGCAGCAGGTGCGTCCGAGGCCAACCTGCGCTGCGGCCCCGCTAAGCCGCGCCTCACCCGCTCACGAGGGCGGCGGGCGACACAGGCCATGTACGAGCAGGAGCTTGCTGAGGAGGAGGAGGCGCGCCGCCAGATGGCGCGCCAGCAGCAAGCGTATGCGCAGCAGGAGTACCAGCGCCAGGTGGCGCAGGCTGAGGCACAGCAGCGCGCATACCAGCAGCAACAGCAGCAACAGCAGCAACAGCAGCAAGTGAAGTCCCACTCCCGCGTGGGCGCACGGGATGCACGGCACGCCCGCAGTCGGCCTGGGCGGCTCCGCTGAGCGCCTCGAGGGGTCCTTGCGCAGGCGAAGAGCGCGCATGAGGTGCAGTACCAGCAGCAGAAGGCCAAGCAGGACAGACGCCAGCAGGTGCCCCCCTGTCCCCCCGGAGGCTCGGAAGGATCGAGCTGTTAGGACGCCCAAGTTGAAGCTCATCAAGTAGCTAGGAAACCCTCCCTTTCCCGGAATTCTCATTGTGCCGCGGCGGGGGCGCAGGTGATGAGCGGCGCGACGCTCGACGATGCGGTGAACCTCGCGGAGAAGGGTACGCTCTTCATGCGGGAGGGGAACTACGCGGACGCGCTCGTCACGTACGATAAGTGCCTCTCGGTGCAGCTCACGCACCTCGGGGACCTCCACCCGATGGTGGCGCACACCGTCGACCTCATGGGGGTCGCGCTGTTGCGCATCGGGCACGCCGAGGAGGCCCTCGAGACCTTTGAGAAGGCGGTGTGCGCCCCCCCCGCTTCGTACTAATCGGACACGACGCGTCCCTCACCCCGTACTAATCAACTGCGGCGGAGGTGCTGCCTCAAAAGAAGGCGGTGTGCGCCCGGCCGGGTCCTGTTGTGGCGTTTGCGCTCCTCTGGCGCCGGCCGCGTGCGCGGCGATGCGCGGCGGATGCACACTCTGCCAGCCAGCCTTGGCGCGGTCTGACGCGGTCCGGGGTTTGCTTTTCACTGAAAAACTGACTTGTGTTGGGCTTGCGCCCGCAGCTGTACATCTACGAGAACAGCGGCGACAAGGGGGAGGGCAGCCCCGAGTGGGCGCTCGTGGTGATGCACGTCGGGCAGGCGTACGAGCTGGAGGCAGAAAACTACCCGCGCGGCGACGGGGACGACAAGGAGGCGGACAAGGCCGTGGAGGCGCTCACGGACAAGGCCATGGAGCTGTACGAGCGCGCGCTGCAGGTCTTCGAGCAGAACCAGCACGGGGACGAGGCCGACCTCGACGTGGCCAACATCGCGCACTGCATGGGCAACGTGCACAACATCCGCGGCGAGTATATGGAGGCCATCCGGCAGTACAAGTTCGCGCTCGAGAACAAGATTGCGCTGATGGGGGAGGACCACACCTCCGTGGGCTGGACCAAGAACAACATCGGCAACGCCTTCAAGGGCATGTACAAGTGCGAGGAGGCCATCAAGTGGTACGCCGAGGCGCTCAAAACCTGTGCGCTGCAGCTCGGCAACGACCACCCCGAGGTGGCGCACATCCACTGGAACCTCGCGCTCCTGTACCACACCAAGGGGGAGGTCGACGCGTCCAAGCGCAAGCTGTCGTGGAACTCGCGCTGGCCCTTCCGGTGGCTCACCAAGGGCATCCAGGACCGCGCCGCCCACGAGGGGGACGACTTTGAGAAGATGGACAAGCACCTCCACCACGCCTTCAACGTCTTTGTGCAGGCACGCCCCGCCCCCGGCCCCGCGAGAAAGTGATGCAACCGCACCTTCCCGCGGCGCGGCGCTCAGCCCGTCTGCTGCCTGGCGGCCCTCTCTCGCTGGCGCCCGCCGCTCATCCTCGCCTGGCCCGCCCGCAGCGTCTTGGCGAGGAGCACGTCTCCACGATGCGTGCCACCGAGGCGGTCATGGCGCTCCGCCAGCTCTCCCGCGACTGAGCGGCGAGGTGCACGCGCCGCGCCTTGCGCAGCGTGTCGTGTTCCGATTTTGCGGGCGCTTTTGAAGTGGTGGTGGGGAGTGAAAATGATAAGGGGATTCCGATTTCGCGTGCGTGCACACTGCGCACGCGAGGCAAGAAATGCCAGCACAGCAGTATACTTTTGGCACAGGAACTGCCCTAAAAGGAGCACACTCGCGGCGACACATCTTGCGCTGTGTCGCAATACTCCCGTTCCATGCATCCCACCCTCGCCCATGTTCGCCCAGCAGCGCCAGGCCCCCACTTGAGCATCCGCGGCGGTACTCTGACTCGCGGCGATCATGAAGCCTCGAGATGGAACCATGACGCCGCGCCCGCCCGAAAGAATGCACGAGTTATTTACTTCGGGTTGAGGACCTCCTTGATCTTGTCGTAGCCGACAAGCACAAGGGCACCACCCGCGCCACGGAGGATGTTCGCGCCGGCGCCCTTGAAGAAAGCCGACATGCCCTGCGGAACGTACGAAACCACGTCAGCACCAGACGTCGCACGTCCCATTGCCCGAGGGCTTGCCTCTCAAAGCTGCATAGTGTAAGGATGGACGCAGGGTTCCACAGAAGCTCGCGTTTATCATGTTGCACCAATCAGGCAGAGGGGGCGGTGTCGGACCTCCTTCTTGGCGATCTGCACGAAGCAGTCCATGGTGCCGCTGTAGAGCTTCTCCTTGGCACCCGACTGCATCATGAGGCGACGACGCACAGTGTCGAAGGGGTACGAGGCGATACCCGAGGCCGCCACGACAACCTGCGCAATGCAGAACTTGTACACAACGTTCGACGGCTTAAGCACACCGATCGCCGAGTCGTAGAAGCCGAAGTACGCGCCTGGACGCGGGAACGAAATTTAGTTTGTGCGCCCGGATGTTGGCCAATATCCTATCCAACGAACTAGCTTGCACGTGCCAGCCTGCCTGCGTGATGCTGACGCAGGCAGGCCCCCACCACTGCATGCGAAGCACCCAGTGCGGGCTGGGCTGTACATGCCTGCTAGGCATGGGCGCGCGCGCGCGCGAGGAGGGGCACACACCGCGGTACACGATGATGCCCGCGACGGAGATGCCGAAGCCCTGATAGAGGGCGAGCGCGCCACCGCGCTTGGCGGTCTTGGAGATGCAGTCAACGAGACCAGTGAACTCACGGTCGGCACCCTTGCCGACGTCGGCACCGAGACGGGTACGGGCGAAGTCGAGCGGGTACACGATGAGGAGCGACGACGCGCCGGCGAGACCGCCGGACGCCATGTTCACGCCAAACCAGGACCAGAACTCCTTCTTCTGATTGTACTTGGGGAAGATGGACTTGAAGAAATCCTTGAAGGCGAAGTTGAACGCCTGGGTCGGGAAGTAGCGGATGACGTTGGCCATGTTGCCACGCCAGAGCGCGCCCACGCCCTGCTCCTTCGAAACGCGGGTGAAGGTGTCCGCGATACCATTGTAGCGGGCAACCTCGCCGGAAGCAATCTTGGGGTTCGCATCCTGGGTCTGGATGATGAGCTTCACACGCTCTGCACACAAGCACGCCGGACACGCGATATGTCAGATACACCTCACGATACGCCTCATAAAAAACGGTCGCCTCGTGAGTGCCCAGTATCCGCAAAGTGCGGGCCCGCCGCAGGCCCACGAGCGCTCGTGGGTCACGCCACGTACCTATATAACCCTACGCGACCGGCCATGCATTCTGCATGGCCCGCCCGGCGCCCGGAACGACGCTTGTCATGATATCTTTTCGCCACGTGCCAATATCCAGATCCACGTGGCATGTGCCAGGCAACGCGAGTTGCCAGACCGTCCGCATGTTCGTGATCTGGATTTGGACCGAATCTCCCGCACGGAATCCCCGCACTAGCCCGGATTTTGAAAACCACGACTGCGCAGCCAGCTTCGCACGCGAGCGCGGGCTCAGTACTCAGCAAGTCTAACGGCCCCCATTTGGAAGGAGCGGGCAGCACCGATCGGCGCAACGAGGGTCTTGGAGATGCCAGCGGCAGTTCCACCGGCGAGCCAGTCCTTGGCGATCGCGACGATCGCGGACTCGGGCTCCTTAGCCGCAGGCACGGAGATGGGCTTGCGCTGCTGCATGGCCATCCTGTGGGATTTTTGAAGAACCGGGCTTTTTTGAGATCCCTTGGCTCCAGCGTAGGGTCATTAGGTAAAACGGTTTAAAATACCGGCTGGCTTCGAGTCACTACGGGAACAGTATTTATCTGATAGAGATGATATCTGCGCGTGTCCGAAAAACTACTGCACACTGAGCCCCCTGTAGTGTGCACGAGGTGGCACGTCTCACACCGCGCGGAGTCTGCACTTTCTCCCCTTTTGTTCCGAGGACTGGACGCGAAGCGCAAAACAAGCAGCCAGGATCGCCCTTGGGGGCGCCTTCGTTGGAACATTTCTCCCTAGCGCGCGTCTCCCTGCTTTCGCGCTGTGCTAACTTGATGATGGCGAGGTTTGTCTGCCCTCCGGATACCGCCTTCCCTCTGCGGGCTCCGGCATGCATCGAAAATCCCGAAGTGCCGGTCAAACTCTAACGATCCTAACCTCTGCTGCGCAATGATGGGTGTGCAGCGATGGATCGACGGGGGAGACAGAAGGAGTCGCTGTGCTCAGTGAGCTGGAGAAGCTGGCCTGGTCGGTACGGAGCCTCGCCCGACCAGCCACAAGCCGCCGTATGCCCAGCAGCAGCTGCGCCTGTGATCTGACTGGGAGCTGCGAATCCCTGATCTAGAGCCACCGTGTGTGTCTTCAGCGCGTGATCGTGGCGTGGACGCTTGCAGGGAAATGTGGAGGCCATCGGCGGTGGCGGGCGCTGCTGCTGTCCCGCCTCGATGCAGCGCGCGCCATCTCTTGAGGACGGCCTCCCACTGCACTGGGCGTGTCTTGGCGGGCAGGTGCACGCGGCAGAACAGCTCATTCGGGCAGACTGGGACGTGGACGGGCGTGACAAGCACGGACAGACACCGGCGCACTGGGCGGCGCGGGGTCTGGCGGGGGGGAAGGGTGCTGCGCGGGTGCTGCTGCTTCTCGCCGAATTCGGGGCCGACATGGGGCTGCAGGATTGCCGGGGCTTCACCCCGTTGCACGTTGCTTCGCAGCGCGGGCAGGCTGCTGCCGTGGAGGCGCTGCTACAAGCGGCAGGCGCGGCCGCGAGCCCCGCGGACGAGGCGGGGGCGACGCCTCTGCACTGGGCCGCGGGCAACGGCCACGAGCCCGCTGTTCTCGAGCTTCTCCGAGGCGGCGCGGCCGTCGATGCACGCGACATTCGCGCACGCCTCGCCCTCCACTGCGCTGCCGCTGCGGGAGAGGAGAGGGTGTGTCGCCTGCTGCTGCGCGCGGCGCCAGCGGCGCAGCTCCTGGCTCGAGACGCGGGGGGAGAGACTCCCGACAGGGCCGCCGCTCGCGGCGGTTCAAAGCCCCCGCCATCGTCCCAGCCCCAATCCCGACAGCGGCGGTGACTGAGAGATGGCAGAGGAGAGGATGAAGCGTGGGACAGCGCGGAGGAGGTCGAGGCTGCGCAGTGTGCGGCGCAGATCACTGAGAGGAATCGTGTGCTCAAATCAGCGTGCGGCATGACGGCAGGTGCGGAGGCGCTGGCGCGGGAGCTGCGTGTGCAGCAGCAGTGGGAAGCGTTCGCGCGCGTGGCGTGTCTTGGACTGCCCTCTGGGCTGCGCGCGGCCGCCGCTCTGTGGGTGGGGCACGCCGCACTGCACACCGGTGCCCCCCGTATCCAATGCAATGCAGAAAGCCATGAGTACCAGCTCTGGCACCTTCACCTTTTTGACGGAGAGCGCCGCCCGCGCCCTTGGACAAGGCTCTCGCCGTCCGAGCCCGAGTCGCACGCGCGGCTGCCCCAGCGCGCCTCGAGCTGACGCGCCGCGGATGCGCTGTCAGGGTACTGGGGGCTTCACTGGAGGTTTCTTGCGCCAGCGCACCGACGCCCGCTGCTGATTGGGGCCGCGGCGTCAGCGGCTCTCCTGGCGCGCGTGTGTCTCGCACGTCCCCCGCGAGCACAGCTCGCCGGCGGCGGCACGCCAGACACGCCTGCAGCGCAGCCGGCAAGTGCAGCAAGACTGGTCACGACGGGTCTGCTCGCCGGTGCGGACGGGCCCGCTTCGGGACGATTCCTCGGGGACGACAGCGCCGGCAGCAGAGTCGCTGCGCGCGCAGCGAGCGACGCGGCGCGCGGCGCGCGCTGCAGCCCCGCGCCCAGGCAGCGCCCCGCGTCCGTGCCGACACTGCCTGATGCAGGCACGGCGAGGCCACCTAGTGCGGGCCTGGGCGTCGAAGCGCGTCCGCTGCGCTCGAAGCGCTGCCGGGAGCTCCGCGGCGAGCTCGTGCTCCGCTTCGACCACTACTGCCCGTGGGTCTGCAACGCCATCGGCGCGCACAACCAGCGCTCCTTCCTCGCGATGCTCGGTGCGCAGCGCCGCCTCGTCCCCCGCTGGTCTGTCGCAGTTGCTGCCTGCTGCGGCCCATGGCATCTCCTGCACGCTGTACAGGAGCCGTGTGGTACCGGAGCGCACGCACGGCATTAGCGCTCGTTGCTGCATGCATCGCCATTCAAAGCGAGGGTCGTGTGCAGTGTTCCACATGGCGTGGGTTGGGGGTCTTAGCCTATCCGCAGCGTTCGCGTGGAGTGCGCTCTGGCTGCACGGGACGCCGCCGGCCGCCCTCCGATCCGTGCACGCCACGAGGCGCCTGCCCGCCCAACGCCCCGTGCTGGCGGCCAGGATAGGCAGAAGGCCCTGCCTGCCAAACAGCTGCGCTGAAGTCCAGGGTCTTTCTTGATTTCGCGGCGCACGCTCATTGTCACGTGGGCGGACTCGGTCCACGTGTTTGCGTTTCTGCGCTTAACCCTTTCCCCCCAACCAGGGGCTGGTACTGGCTGGTACTCGGCGCAGCCGCTGGGCACTTGGCCCTCTCAAGTGCGGCGACGGGCCTGTTGGCATGGCAGCTTGCAATTACTGCGTCCGATGCGTCGCGCAATATCACCACCAACGAGCGCATCAACGCCGCGCGATACAAGTACATGTGGCACGGTGGCGGCTCTTGCAGGAGCCCCTTCGACCGCGGAATCGTCCAGAATCTTCTCCAGTTTCTCGGCGTACGCGGCTATCGCGTCGACTGGGGCAGTGTCTATACCCTGGATGACTACGTAGTGCAGATCGGGGAGTCGTGAATGGGCAGAGGTGCGGGTGGGAGTGAGAAGCGCGATCCTGCACCTGAAGAGGAAAAATTGCAGGAGAAAAATCAGAGTTTCGGAAAGTAGTCGTGTCAATATTACATTTAGCCAACCGAAGACTGGAACAACCCTTCGCAGAATGTCGCTGCGGTGCCACGCGGGGCCTCCGGCCTCTGCGCGGGCACGGGTCGGGGCGGCGTTACTCGCGTGCACCGCCGCCGTGGTGGTAGTATGCTGCCTGCTTGTTGAGCGGGGAGGCTCAACCACGGAGCTCATGCGGATGGGCGCGCTCACAGCGATGCAGCAGAACCGTGCCGCCGACAGCGTGGAGGGCGGGTCACGCTTTGCGGACCGCAACCCGCGCCGGCACGCAGCACTCTTCAGGGAGCCGCGGCACACGCACATAGCTGCAAGGAGGCGTACTGTGTCACCCCGCTCGGGTGATGCAGAGCACATGGAGCGCAGCTCGCCCCACCCAGAAGCGCGGGTGAGCGAGCAGCTGAGTCACGATGAGGCAGCGGCGTCGGCGTTTTTGTCGTCGTTTGCAGGGCACGGCGAGACGCATGGTCGCCATACTGTCGAGATCCAGCACGAGTCTGACAAGTTCCGGTCGGAGCTTGACGACGCCGCGCGCCAGTCGCAGGTCCTCGAGGACCGTGACACGAAGGCGCAGCTCGAGGCTGACGCTGGCGCCGACGCGCTGCTCGCCTCGTACAACGATGCCGTCAACGCAGGTGTGTCAGCGTATGCCAAGATCTCAGCAAAGGTTGACGACGAGACGGCTCGCGCGTTCGGCCGCGCGCCGCTCGCGGCCGACAAGGCCTCCGCGCAGGGCGGCAAGGCGCAGGCTGCGGCGCCCGCGGCGCCGAAGGCGGCCACACAGCAGAAGGCTTCCGCGGCGGCTGAGCCCAAGGGCGTCAAAGACACGTCCCCGGCCATCAAAGACCCATCGGACCCTCTCGGCGAGGAGAAGTCGATCTGGGCGTCGATGGGCATCTCTGGCGCGCTGCTCAAGGTCCCGCGCGAGTACCGCGCGATGAAGGACGCGACGGGCGGGGAGCGCGCAGCGGTCGCCAACGTCCCGGACTACGTCAAGGATGCGCAGCACGACGTTGAGGACGCGGACTATGTGCGCGCCAAGGCCGCGCCCCCGCGCCGCAGTATGCTCGCGGAGCGCAGCGCGGAGCGCAAGCGGCTGGACAAGGTCGAGATGGCGGCGCGTGCGCCGATGCGCGCGCTCCCGCGCGGGCAGTCGGTCACGTCGGTCGTCAAGAGTGCCGTGGCCCGCGCCCTCGCGGGCAGCGCCGCGTTCGCGGCGGCGCCCGCCGCGCGCGCGCAGCTGCACTTTGTGCCCGCCAAGTCTACGCAGGACCTCTACCAGGTCGATAACTCCGCCACCGCGCAGCAGCAGCAGCAGCAGCAGCAGCAGCAGCAGCAGCAGCAGCTGGCGCCGCGGCGCGGCGTCGCGCAGCAGCTCACGCAGTCCCCGAAGCGCGACGCGCAGCTGTTCTATGCGGAGGAGAACCACCTGGACTCGCAGATCGACGCGATCTACGGCGCGCCAGCGACCTCGCAGGCGCCCGCGCAGGCACACGTTGCGCGCGCCGCAGCGCGCGAGGCGGCGGAGGCGCGCAAGATCGCGCGCGTGCGCGCGATGGCCAAGGAGGTGGAGGACGCGCGGCGGGGCGACGCGGCGCAGACGCAGCACGCTCACCGCGCGCAGCGCGCGGACCGCAAGGTCGAGTCGGCGGAGGCGCTGGAGATTGCCAGGCTCAAGGCGGAGGTGCGCAAGATGCGCGAGGCCGCGTCGATCCAGCGGCTCAAGTGGCAGGTGGCTGCGCTGAAGAGGAAGGTGCAGGTCTCTGGCGCCAGCAAGGGGGGTGTCGCGGGGGCGGCGCCGCACAAGACCCACAAGCTCGCGGGGGGGGGGGCGGACGAGGACGCGGGAGAGGCCGCGGAGCCGGCCGCGGAGCCAGCCGCGGAGGCTAGCGCAGGGGGCGATGCGGAGGCAGAGGGGGTTGAAGCGGCGGAAGAAGGGGGTGACGGGGAAGAGGGCGAGGGGGAAGGCGCTGCGGAGGTGGAGGAGGGTGAGGAAGAGGAGCGAGACGGGGCGGAGGAGGAGCAAGCGGGCAACGAGGCGGAGGGGGCGCAGGACGAGCGCGACGGGGCAGAGGACGTCGCGGAGGGTGAGGCCGAGGAGCATGAGGCTGAGGAGAACGCCGAGGCCCATGGCGACGAGGACGGGGACGAGGACGACGAGGAGCAGCACGAGCACGTCCCCAAGGCCGTGCGGGTGTGCGACGGGATGGGCTGCCGCAAGGTCGTCGTGCCGGAGCACCATTGGCGCAAGCCGAAGATCACCAAGCAGCAGTGGGCCCAGCAGGTGTTCTCGGAGGGTGGGGACCTGTCGGCGATCGCGTTCCCTGGGAAGAACACGTTCGAGCCCGAGGTGCACCTCAACGCTCGCGGCGAGATCCGCGCGGACCATGACGACCCGACCGGGCACCTCATGCCGCACAACAAGTACGAGAACGCCGAGTACCCCGACGGCATCATGCACCGCCGCGGGGCCGACAAGGCCGTCCCGGGCATCACCAACTCGCTCGCGCGCACCCTGTTCGCCGACAACATCGTCAAGGCGGCGCCAGGGTTCAACGCGGGGATGGGCAGGCACGTGCGCGCGCAGGAGTACGCTGACTACATGCGTAATTGGGAGACGAGCCGTCCCAGCAAGACCGGGGTTGACCAGGACGGCAACACGGTGTACGTGGGGTAAAGCGGAGAAGCTTGCCGGTGCGTGCTACTGTTGTGGCAGAGAGTGTGATCATCGGTGTGTGTGTGTCGGGGGACTCGCGGTGCGTTCGATGGTTGTGTGCTTGGCTGAAGCCGGTGCACATTAAAGCGAGCTGTCCGTTGCTCTTGTCGTCTGCTGCACATGCGTGGCGCGCGTTTAGGGTACAGGGACGCGAAACCCAATAGCGAGCAGCTTCACTTGCTCGCATGCGCACGGGCGTCCACACGATGCCCGCGCGCTCTCCGGGCTCGCCGCCCCCGCCCACGCTCTCCCCTCCGCCCCTCCGCCCTGTCGCCCTGCGTCCCAGCCCTGCGCCGGCCCGCTCAGCGGGAGGAGGTGGAGAACATGAACGGGCCCTTGCGCGCTGCGGCGTCGGAGTCGTAGAAGTCGCCGCCGGCGTTGAAGCGCTCCTCCTTGTTGCAGTGCGTACCCCACAGGCCGCCTGGTGCCGCGCGCTGCGGGTCAGGCGCAGGCGCGTGGAGCCTCCCGATCGGGAGGGGCGCCGCACCGCCGGGATGGGGAATGCAAGAGGGGGGGATTTTGATGCGGGGAGGGCAAGGGGGCGCACAGTCGAGCACGTGGAGCTCGTTGGCCGTGTTGTCGATCTCCGGGAGGACGGAGTGCTGCGGGTTGGAACGGTGCGTGAGGCCCACAGACCATCCACGGAGCAGGCTCACAGTGCAGCATTCACAAGGAGCTTGCTGGACGCGAGAAGCCTCTGGATGCAGGCAGGCGCCCGCAATCCAAAGGCAGCATGACTGTAGGCGAGTGGCTGGTGTGTACCGGGTCCAGGCCAATGGCCGGATCGGTCTCAAACAGCATCTTGAAGCGACGAGCGGAGGCAAACATCCTGACAGGGAGGGCCAACATTTCAGCTCCCGCTTTCTGGCAAATGGAAAGGCGGTATGGGCGCCCACTTTCATGCGCTGAACAGCCCCCGCTTGCAGCACCTACATGTAACAAGATATTGACCCTACGCCCGGCCGAGCGAATTGGGGACTCTGCCCAGGGAGGGGCAACAGCCAGCCACCAGACATAGCAGAGTCGCCGGACCCGCAACCGAGACGGTGCCGAGCCCCCATCAGCAGGCTGGGCCACCAAAAACCACTTGGATACCCTACCGCTGATACAACCGGCAAAAAAAGCGCCCAATGGCGCCGACTCACGGTGATGAAAGAGGTGCACCGCCGCCACCGACCAGCTGGGAGGACATTACCTTTCGGCTTCTGCCCGATCTGGAACTGCACCCCCGTTTCAGAGTGCAAAATTTCGTCCGAGCCCGCCTGGGATTTCCAAAGGAGCCCCACTTGTGACCCGTACCGACTTTGAACACAGATACCTATTCTGCCGCACGTGCTGTTCCTGCTGTCTCCCGCCAGGCATGCCTCTACTCGCATTTCCCCCGCCATCCTTTCATCCTGCTCGTGAACCGTTCGTCTCAGGTTCACGTTGCACCGCGCGAGCGCCTCGGGAGCCGCTCGGAACTCGACACGGCCATTGCTTGCGACGGCCCCTGGGTAGCCGAGGTCCTGGATATCGCAGCAGAGCAAAGGAGAGTCAGCTGGCGCGGCCGACGCTGGAGCGACCACAGGCGCTCCGTGCGCGCGGGAGGTGGCGGGATCGGGGAGGGGCGTCGCACCTCGAGTTCCTTCTTTACGAGCGATTCCAGTCCCATGACGGTGCTCATTGCGATATCAAGGTCACCAACTGCCATGCGAGTGCGGCACGTGGCGGGATGGCGGGTGCGGGGCACAGCGATGCTGTTCGGCGCTGCGGGTATCCGACCCATCGCGCGGGGATGCGCCACGAGGAAGCCATTCACACCGCTGAATGTCGCTCCCAGCAAACTCAAGGCAAGGAGACCCTGCGATGCAGTCATCGCCGCAGGGATCTGCAACGGCGCGATCGCTGAGCGTCCCAGCCCGACAAGGAAAGCACGAAGTTCCTGGCATGGCCCCCTTCCAATGGTTCCAATAATTTTTCATTCTGCGCTGGTACACGGCGTGATTGTCTTCGGCGGGCGCAACGCAAGCCACGCGGCGCCTGGGGATGCCCTGGTGCTGACGCTGCCAGCGCCGGCGCACGGCCACGGGGTGAGCGCTCCTGGCGCGCCCTCGGCCGAGGCGCTCGTGACGGTGGGGGGGG
>Ga0115567_10004087_pt1 | contig 14300 bp, 13 predicted proteins | sample COGITO_mtgs_1204_2_FD_88679 | JGI IMG/M metagenome (GOLD analysis project Ga0115567, IMG submission 88679) | Pelagic marine microbial communities from North Sea - COGITO_mtgs_120412 | ecosystem: Environmental > Aquatic > Marine > Epipelagic | place: Germany:Helgoland, sampling site Kabeltonne... | reverse complement strand
TGCTGCGAGGCCAAGGCAACTAATGATCTTGCTCCGCGTTGTTTGTTCATTCCGAGCTGCATTCCCGTCAGCGTGCCTTTCCGTAGTCTGTGTCAGAGTTCTGCTCTGATCTGCAAAGCTAGTGCGCGCCACCCATAAAAGATGGATTCACTCGATTCTGTGCGCTGGTTTCACTCGAGTGCACATCTCGGACAGACGTACCCAAGCCGAGCAAGAAGGGCAAGGAAAACCCGGAAGGCTCTGCGCCATTGTGTCTTATTCGCGCTAAGCTGGGAAGTACGGCAGTCTCAACAGTGGTGCCCGCAAAGGATGCGCCTAAAATGCAGGCTGCGCTCGGAACAATCATGAGGTCACTGCCTCCCCTCTCTGCATCCATCATCCCAGCCTTACAGATGAAAAGGCGTTGATTCACAGGGTGACGCTACTGCGCACGGATTTCGTTTAAATTAGGCTGGTGGGGGACTTACTGACGGCCGACCTCCCTGTGCGCTGTGAACCAGGGGGAACATGGATGCTCTGAAACAAGCTGCAAAGGGCGGCAAGAAGAAACCGTAGATTGCAGTGACGGTTAGATCTGGGTTGAGTCTACCCGCGGTTATATGCAGCGCGGCGCGAGGTTCGAAGTGTAAATATACGGGCCAAGGAGATTCAGAGAAAACATGCTGCCACTCGCTTCAAGTGCATTTAATGTACAGCTAACAATCAAATGGACGACTCGGTTGGGTGAAGGTCGCAGATAGCAAATGGCCCGCAGTGGAAGCGGCGCTCCACCTTGTGCTCGTGAACGGTGTATGGAAGAACCCCCTGAGGGCCACCGCCCTGGTTAGTGATGATCGGTAAGGGTATCCCTCAGAATTTCCCACTCAACGCGCTGGCCGAACGAGCGATTTGGATTTCATCAATTCTGCGTCTGGCGGTGGCAATTACTGCAATTGCTGCGGCGCTGTAACCGAAGGTGGACTGCCGCGAAAGGATCAGGTGCGAGCTGCGTGCGAGTGACCACCTGCGGAAACCATGCCGCGCAATGTCGTCAACGAGAGTGCGCTGACAGCCGGCCATATGCCACGAGCGTCAATGAGCCGGCACGCAAATTTGGGGTGTAGGCCATGGGACGTCGGGACCCAAAGGGTAAAAACCAGTCTGCCGCGATGAGGAGGTGGGCGCGAGGGTCCTTCGACCGGGCCGAGTGGGCCACGCCCACACTTGCAGCGGGTGGCTCGAAAGGTGGCAGAAGCGCACGTGCGAGCGCGGGGTACTTGGTCAGCGCAACACGCATGTGACGGGAGTCTGCGACAGCGGCACGTGGGGTCGGTGAGGCACGGCCGGCCGTTTTGAGCGTGCGGCACCGTGGCCTGCTCCGAGCCTGTCAAAGCGGCTAGCAGTACCGCCTTTCGAATGAAGGCGATTAACGGGCGCGGCGTCGAGGCGGGCAATCAAATTGGAACAGACCAGTGGCCAAGAAAACTGGCAGCGATTCACCCTCCCTATCGGCCACGTCTTGAAGGAGAGAGAGGAGCGTGAGAGCAACCATAGCCTGCCTCGGCTCGAGTCAGCCGTGCAGGACATCACTGTTGCAGATTGGGTGATGCAAGCCCTAACGATCGGAATGAGGTGGCTCCGCGTGAAGTCAGCCAACTTCACAACGCCATCGTGGCAGCTGCCACACAATTTAAGATATATACCTGGCCCTGGCGGCGTAGGGGGATAGAGGACGCAGGGCCGATCTGAGAGTCGCCGCCTTCCGAGGCGTTGTGAGACATGGTGACGCGGACGTGGACGCCAATGCACGGGGCAGGTCGGCGTGAAAAACGCGGCAAAAGAAGATTCTCAACGGCGGCAGACGGGCGGAAGAAGGCGCGCAAGCAGTCACCGAGTGCGAACGGAAGGTGCGGGTTCATGAGGCCGAAGGCCTTGGATTCGAGAAGGCGTGTGTCGTCGTATGTCGCACGAATTACTGGACCCACCCAATATTCAACGGCGTGCCATCCGCGTAGGAGATCTGAAAAGGCCTCAGGCCGCGCGAGCGACTCGCTGTCGAGACGGAGGATGCCCTCCCGCGCGGCAACAGCGGCAGAGAGATGGCGCTGCACATTTGGCGAGTCAGGAAGGGCGTCGATGTCAAGCGCAGCCACCTCTGCGAGAGGCACCGGCTCGCTCCAGTTCACCACAAGCACCCGTGCTGTCAGCACAGCCACCTGCCAGGTCTCACGCTGATCAAAGCGGTGATATAGTAAGGTTTCACAAACAAAGCCAGAGTTGCGGTGCTGCCAAGTGGTGGGCACAGAAGCGATAGGGCAGCCAAGCGAGTTCCTGATAGGCTGAGGCGAGGTCGATGAGCCGATTACCCCAACCGCAGTCGCGCGGGGTATAGATGTACAGGGGTGCTCCAGCGTCAGCAGGTCCCGAAATAGCCGCCGCATGGAATTCGCGGTATGCTCCAACCAAACCTTGCCAGGTGTACACGCTATCGAGATCGAGGCGCGGCTCAGCACCCACATGTCCACGGTCTGCCCCCATAAACCGGACTTCATCGCTTCCGCCCTGCGAGAAGCGGCGTGGAACATATTTGCCTGTAAAGGCAGGCGGAATCAGCAAGGCAGAACAGATTCGAAGGGGCGAGGGACACCATTCCGTGGCAGCGAGGCAGGCCCCATTGCGTGCACAGAAGGCGAGAGGGAGTGAAGGCAAGATGACGGGGCAGGGGGAATCCATCGTAAAAGACAGCAGCAGCGTGGGCAATGTCTCGAGAAGGCCAGACGCGGCGATCGATCTTGAAAGGGGCAAAACAATCAGGAAAGCCTTCGCCTCCTACGTGTTCGCGCGCCGCCTTCTCGTCAGGGCCACGCAAGCGCGTGCCGTCCGGAGAATAGAGCGCCACAGCGAGAGAGTGCGTTCCAACGGAGAGCCCGCCGACCGTAAAGCGCGCATGAGAACGTGCTTCACTCCATATCACTTGCCCGTTGAGCAGCACCGTCATGATGGTGCTTGATGGATTCGCTGGTCCCGCTGCGATCGCCGCGTCTGCTCTGCCCGCATCATCCGCTGCGTTGGTTGCTGGCAGCACCTGAACAGCCACAGCCTCGACCTGCACCGATTGTACGCCACTTATATCCAGTGCACTTGTTGCGGGTCGACATGTTCGATCCGTTGGGAATCAGTGGCGGAAAAAGACAAGGAGCGACCGTTGTCATTACTGAATGGCACGCAGACGGACGAGAGCTGACCTCGAGACTTGCCACACCTGTTTCCAGGTCGGCTGGCAGCACCTCGTTCACCAGCGGGCTCAAGATACGGACCTCCAGCTGCGCAGCTCCAACAGATCTAGCGCTGCTCCCGCCTAATGACGCCTTTCCTAGGGGCCGCCATGAAGCTGCTCTCTCGGCCGCAGGTTTCCTCCACCCACAGCAACCCTCTTTCAACTCAGGATCTGCATTTGTGGCAGAGGTAGTGCCTGAAATCTCGCTGACCACAACAAAAGAGGCGCAAAAGGTTGCTCCGCGCCAGTGCTTCGAACGCACCGACACCTCGTGGCCTCCCGGCGCCAACTGATCCAGCACTAGGGAGAGCACACCATCCATTCCAACCAAGTCCTTCTGCTCCCACGTGAACAAGCTGGCCCCATCCAACACGGCTTCCACTACTGCGCCTGGTGATCGAGCCGCCCGACAACATACAAGGCATAAGCATGGATTTCGTGCACGGCAATGGCAACGGATCACGTTGAGTTGCCGGTCAAATTGAAGTTCCGTGCACACAACAGAAAACATGCTTCCAAAGCAGTATAAGCGCACCTGGCGGGAGTAAAAGGGCGCCGTGGAGTTGGATAGTGAGCGGAAGAGGCTCCCCGTGCAGCCAGTGCTGCCCATCTGCGGGGGACAAGATCTCCAGCCTGTTTCATGCGAAAGAATTCAGATGCAGCAGCTCGAAAAGCATGGAGCCGGATGATGCGCGCGCAAGAATGCAAGCAGGCGAGAAGGAAGGCAGGCGTGTGGCATGCCGGTCTGCTCGTTGCAGGCCGTGTGCAATGGGAGCAAGGTTGTCAGGGCTGAGACAGGTTCGCGTCGAAGGCACGCGAAGTCTGGTTTCCTCCGTCAATTTCTCCTCCACTAGAAGCGCAGAGAAAGAGGAGCTGCAGAATTGCTGTCATCATATGAAAACGCATCCTGTAAAGCCTGCTGCTTGACGCAGTCACAAGGTCAGGTCCCGTCGCTAGCAAGCATGTCAAGGAGCTCAATCTCGACTTCTCTCGCTGAGAGAGGGTCCATCTTTTCGATTAATAAAAATCGAATCAAGTTTTCGAGCTTTACGGGGTCCACTTTTGCTTGTAAACTTTGGTCCTGAGTGGTATCGACGTCATCTTGCACAACGCGGCAACGTGTTGAGCATCGACAGCGGCTCTAAGCCCGTCTGCGGTCCGGACCAGGCCTTGCAGTGATGCCACGCTCTGTATCCTTCGTGCAGTGGACTGTGCTGCTGGTGTTGGTCTTGTGGGCACCTACTGCGCGCAGTGACAATGACTCGGACGCGCACCTCTCCAGCATGCAGACAGCGGCAGAGAAGCAACTGGTCCTGCTACCCTTCTCAGAAGACCAAGAGCCGCCCGCCTCTCCGGCCCCATACTGTGCCATTCGGCTGCTTTGTTTCCTTTCCCACTTCGAAACGACTGGTCCCATCTTTCAGTCAGCTCTTAAAGTCAATTGAGGCATCGCTCCAAGCAGCTGACGGCCACGATGCTTTCGTGGACTCCAGGTTGAGGCTGCAAAGCGCAAGTTCATTGCGCTGAAGCATCATGTCGCCGCAATCAAGCTCGCAGAGGCGGCCGATGAGGACAAGGTACCGCTTCGAGCATTCCTGCCTTGCCTGCTGTTGGATTCACGCTGCTCCCTCGTCTGTGGGGGCTCGCGAGGATGCACTCGCTGCGATTGGTTAATGACGGGAGTGTGCCGGCGCAGGTAAAGGCCAAGCTTCTGACTAGAAAGGCTGCACTCGCACGTCAGGACGACCAGGTCGGCTGTCTTTGCCCCAGCTCTAATTTCTAAACACCTCGAGGTCACCTTGGTTGCGCAATCTGCAAGAAGCTAAATCGGCGGGGACGGGCTACAGTTGGATCACGCCAAGAAGGCTGTAGCGGATGCAAAGTCTCGTATGGAGAATTTGCGGAAGCGGCGGCAAGATCTTGGGAAACACGCGGACGAAGAGGTCGCCAATTCTGACAAGGCGACTGAGAACGTCATGGAGCTTGAGGACAAAGCAGGGACCATCGGAGAGAAGGCCGAGGAGGAGGCCAACAAGATCAGCGTGGTAAAAGAGGCTGTTGTAAAGGAGATGAAGTCTGTACCTGAATTGCTGACGAGCGCTGCGGCGGAGGAGGACGAGGCGGCACAGCTCAAGCGGCGCGCTCACGAGAAGCTCTACGACTCGCGGCGCAAGACGGACGAAGCAGATCGCTTGGACCGTGTGGCAGCGGAGAAGGAGCGGGAGGCGCACATGATCCGTTCTCGCCTTGTTGCGATTTTAGAAGAGAAGACCAGGCTTCTTGACTCTAAGGTGCGTGCCCGCCCCAGTCTCGACTCGCCCCACTCCGCTCCCCTCGAAGGCACTCGCTCGCCGGACACCAAAGCAGTGGCTCAAGTTGCTGTACCGTTGGGGCGCAGGTACGGGACGCGCAGAGCGAAAATGTGCTCTCCAAAAAAGGCGCTGCAGAAGCTGCCAAGGAGGCGAAAGAGCTTGCGGCGCGGGCAGCCGCGCGAGCCAAGCTGGCGGAGAAGGCTGAACAGACTGCTGAGCAGGACATGGCTGCAGAGCGACAGGCGCAGGCGATGGTACAGTCTGAGGGTGTGGAGGTTGAGCACAGCATTGTGAATCTTGCAAATGCCAAACAGGCGTACGAGCAAGCACGGCGAGGAGGGAAAACGTTGCCGCGGGAGTCGATTGCCGAGGATGCCAAGGTTGGACGCTTGAGGCGGCAGGAAGTTCAGATGCATCGCAGGGTCATGGAAGCGCGGCGAGAAGCCAATCTTCTGAAATCGGCGCGTGAGACAGAGCGCGTTCGCGGGCGGCCGCCGCTGGCGTTTAGGGTGGGACGCAAGGTCGTGGAGGGGGCACTACGCGCGGAAGGCGCGGCGACCCGGACAGAGGGCAGCGACGGTAGGGGACGCGTGGCAAGTGAGGCAGAAAAGGACTACGCGTATGGTGGACGGGATGAGCGGCCCGGACCAGAAGTGGAGGGCAGCCGGCGAGGGCCGGACGGTAGCCGCGAGGGCCGTGTGTGGGGCAACGTTGGAGAGGACGGGGCGGGCAACCAGGTAGGCGAGAATTCGGCAGGGCATCTCGTCGTGCGCTCGCGCGCGGAGGGCGGACCGCTGGCACGGGGTGTCGAGGAGGATGGGCATTGGTCAGAGCGGGAGGAAAGCTTCAAAAAGGCCCTGGCTGCGGCGTACCGCGACGGGTACGAGCATGAGCAGGATCCAAACGGAGGAGCCGATAATTCAGGGTGGCATCGACGTGGTACAGAGGAGGAGCGGGATGGCTATGATGGTGGAGAGCGTGACAGGCGTTACGGGCGCGACTTTCGGGGTCCACGCGAAAAAGTTGAAGACGGCGAGGGCTGGCATGGTAGGCGCGGGCGTGACGAGCAGCGGGAAGAAAGCCGCGGTGAAGGGCGCTCTTACGAAGATCGAAAGGGAAATCGTCACAGCAGGCAGAACGAGGATGACGGCGATTTACGTGGGGGCCAAGGTACAGAACGAGATGCAAGGTTTGAGGCGGCACTGAAGCGGAATACTGGCCAGGAACCATACACGCGTATGCATGACGCACTGAACGTAAGTTCCACTCAGCGGAAGCAGCAAGTCAGGATTCTCCCTTGATTCGTGACGACCTCGTTTGTTGGTAGAACTACTGCGATTAAACTTTCTTCCATCTCGCAGGGACTTGCACAGGCCTCTCCTGAAGAGTCGCAAAAGCACATGCCGAACCCTGCGGACCAGCATCACGCTCCATCCAACGACTGGACCCACTTTTGGCAACACCATTGAACACAAACATTGTGGAGGGAGGAAGCGAAGTCAGACAAGTACTCGGAATGGGTGCTTCACACCTGTGGTTAGCTTAGTGAGGGATTGAAGAGGTTATGGAAAGTTGCTGGTCTTGGAGTAAAATATACTGGTGTGGCTTACACTGGTAGCACGGAGGTTTTTGTGATTGTCTGCATTACTTTCCTCTCTCCTTTGTTTGTTTAGCATGAAAACAACGGGCTCTCCGGTTCCACACTCAAGGATGGTGGTACTTTCCTGCCTCCGTTTTGATGTTGCCAGCGTCAAGGAGCCGAGACTTAAGATAAGGTGCAAAGAACGTGGCGAAATCAGACAGCAACTGTAGATCATAATTGCTGCAAAAATACTCAAGTGTTTTAGGTCCTGCGTGGTCGCGCAAGCATATTCTATCATATGAAGAGGTTCTGTATCAAAACAACGAGGATGTGAAGGGAATCGATCTTCGCACCATAAAGGAGTTTTGTCTTTCTTGCCGCTCACAAGAAGGACTCCCGCTACCCGGAGTTTCTGTGAAAAAGAGCTCGCCACACGTAAAAGAGCAATAAACGCAGGACCTGTACGGTGCAGAAGTTGCATTGAAGAGTATGATTGGACAACATCCAACCTTTTCAGATGCCATCAAAGGAACAGCAAGAATCGATGGCTTCCCTGTGTGCAAGCGTTTCAGACATTAAAGCACGGAAGATCACTTCTGGAGCACCAATGTTTTCTCCTCTTTCTGCGAAAATACCCTCGACTAAACAAACACCGCGCACTTTTTTATTTCTCTCATACCCGATGATTGCGCATATCTGGCTGGAAGACAAGTTGCCTGGATTGAACGGTATGTCAGTTTTCAAAATCAGGGAGCCCCTTTTCTTCCATCTAGTAGGCAAGCGTAGCGGTGAACAATTGACTTACCTCAAGGGAATTCGCACTCTGTATCATCACAGGAGACATGTTGATCATCACGCGTCCGGGCACCCCATTTGCTGCCTGAAAAGTTCGCTCAAACATGGTGAGGTCGCGATTTGAAAATCCACACAAAAGATGCAGCACTGTACTGATGGATCGAAATACCTTTTCGCTTGAAAACCGCTGATCGGAATCAATCTTGAAGAGGTTGTCATGAAGACCCTGCATTCCGAACAGTCCACGAGTCCAATTCTTTTCAGATCGCTAGAACTGGATTTGGTCAAGTAGACTTGAAAATGCTCGGCTGTGGCTGACCTGCGGGGGCCCGCCTTGCAAAAAGGCAGCATCACTGAAGTAGACTGCACTGTTTGAAACAAAATCGTCGTTAGCAACAATCTGATGTTGCGGCAAGCACGTATTCAAATCATGATTTAGGTTGCAGCAGCTTGTTCAAAGTACAATTCAGATGGTGGATTTTTTTGGCAAGTGAAATGAAATCTCACGAATACGACACTCCCAACATTGTGCAGAGGCGCTGGGCAGTGATCTTGACAGTTACAGCGACCTGCGCACAACCATATAAGCACGGAAAGCTTGAAGATTTTTGCGATGTGCTTGCCCGGATTTAGGTGGGCCAAACCGACGACGGTGTGGAAGCATCAGAAAAATCAAAGAGAAGATTCGATACGCTCGAAAGAAGATACTGTTGTGCTCGTGAAGCCTCGCCAACAGCCCTTGCCGCTTCCGTTCGGACACCATGGCACGACGCTAAACTCGCCACGGTCTCTAGCAACTCGACCTCCTCTCTCTCAAAAGGACCTTTCTGGCGATTGATCATGAGCAGTAGGTGGGTAACCTTGGCCACAACGCCAGCGACGCCACTGTCGTCGCTTTCCAGGACCGGCACCACTAGCGCATTTTTCCATGCTTCTCTCTGCACCGGATGGTCTTCGCCCTCTTCGTAGAAAGTGTCGCGAACAGTAGCAGAGTCTCTCGGCTTCTTGAAAAGATGGGAATAACTGCCCCAATCGTTGCGGAGAAACTCGAGCGCATCTGCTGTTGCGTCAATCCTTGCATCAGAAGCAGCGTCAGCGACGTGCACCGTACATCTTTCCTCAACTGCGAGACGAAGTATACCAGCGTGAAGATCTAATCGAGTACCTCGCGCTGCTATTGGGTGCAGACACGTGGCCTCCCACACTTTCTCCTCGCTTCCGCGGATCTCGAAAATGGCGAGGCATGATGCCTCGATCTCGTGCAGACACGCAGACGCGAGGGCGGGAGCTGAGCGGCACAGACCATCCCGTAGAATTGTCGCCACGGCTGGCGCAGGAAGTGAAAGTGCTGGATCTGCGGCAAGAAATGGAGCGGCGCACGAACAAAGAGCCTCGAGCACCCACACATCTTGCTCCGAAAATACGCGTTCCACATCGGATGTCACGCCCAATTTGTTGGTTGCGACCAAGGCTCCCAACACCTCTCGGTGTCCGTCCAAATTTGAGTTTCGACCGAAAATCGGCGCGCCAACAGCGGAGAGGAGAGCGCTGAGTCCCGCGCCTGTCCTGGGCACGTCTACCTCTGCGTTGAAGCACGGGTGCTCAGTCGGGCGTGCATCGCGAAAGACTGCAGCAGTTCGAAGGATCTCGCCCGGAATACCCATCTCTGCAGACACACTCCGCGCATATTCCTCTCCCCTCACTAGCTCACGATGCACCAATTGCCCGTGCTCCACGATCCAGAGCACCGCGTGGCCGCACTGCAACAGCTCCTTGCACGCCTCTGCAAGCAAATGCCCGAGCTGGGCCAAGCGCCCGCATGCCGCCGCGAAGTCTCCAACACGCAGACTCGCATCCCGAACGGCCCGAGCGGCCGCCTCAAGCGCCTTCCGGTGCACCCACTCGGCCTCACGCTGCATCGCCGACCTCAGCGCGCCTGCTGCGTGCTGGCATGCGTACCGCACCTGAGATGCAACGCCCCACGCGCCTTCAGACCCCTCGCATCACAAGTTCGTCATATCTCGCCTTATGGGCAGCGGCCAGTACCTTGATTTCGTCGGCAGCTGTGAATACTTGCTGGGCGAACGAGCGCCTGAGCTCCACCACGCCAATCACGCAGCCGGCGTCGACGCCCGTGAGAAGAGGACACGCAAGAACAGGACCTTCCAGCGGCGCGTCGAGGCCACCAGCCTCAGGTGGCGGCATCGGAGTACGCCCAACTTCAATCGCATGCATCATCATCCCAAGCCGCACGTACCCTAGCTCGATGAGCTGGTGCTGTCTCGCCACATTCACAAGCGTCCCGTGCTCCATCGCACGACGCAGTACCACCTCCCGAGCCCCCCATTCTTGTTCCCCAATTGTCAGGTCATGGAACTCTCCATTGCGCAGGCACATCTCTCTCATCGAACCTCTCTCCATTCGCAGCACAATGCGAACCTGAGCCCCCTCTACAAGCGACGGCATCGCCAAGAGAACTGCCCTCGAACAGCCCTGCAAGTCCTGGGACTGGTGCATCTGTGCGGTTGCGGCAAGGGTCCCACGCATGTCTGCGAGCATGAGATGGGCCAGCTGCGCGCGCATAGTAGCGTGGAGCGCGGAGCCCACAGCCGCTGCAATTTGTCGTGCCGCCGTTATGTCCTTCTCTGAAAAGCTTTCGGCAGCTGTCGCAAGAGATAAGACTGCAACAACCTTTCCGCTGGGGGGCGTCGTTTGCCTTGGGCCTCCACCCATATCCCTACGTACGCCAATATCCTGCGTGCACTCCTCGCTGCGCAGCGTCCGCGCGCGCTCATCAAACGCGTTGGAGCATCGAGCCACAGTGCAGCAAAAAATGATACATGAAAGTGACTTGTACGCACTGCCGAGAAATAGGTGTCTATTGATTCAGGGTTGACCTCTGGAAAGCTGCTCCTGCACTCCGAGGGACGTCTTGGCGCGTTGATGAGGCCAAAGTAGGGCCAAAAATAGGCAAGATTTGAGCAGTGACGAGCGGAGGAGGGCCGAGCTTTGAACCCCACTTGGCCGCATCTGCGGGCGCGTGGAAGCGACGGTCTGCTACCGCATCTCGCACATACACCTCATTCCCCGTGCGAGCCGTATGGCCTACCAGCCCTAGGGACACGTCGAAACGTTCTCGCCTCTCTGTCGCCAACGACTCGACCCACAACTTCCCTGCGGGACAGTCATGCACAAAGATTCCCGCGCTCGCCCCCGGCACGTATCGCTCTGCGAGCACCTCTGCCGCAAGGAGCAGCGCGCGCACGCTTGGCGCAGCCAGAAGCTGTGGCAGCTCCGCCTGCAGCCGCGCCACTCGTACCTGCGCCTCCACCCGCTCCAGCGCGTCTCCCGCCAGGCGCAGGCTTCGTGCAATCCGCGCTGCCTGTGCTCGGGAGAACTTGGCAACTGCTGGGTGTCTTCCTTCTATCGTGCCCACCAGGTTTTCGCTCTTTCCTCGCCCACTAAGCATCGGAATGCACACGAGGCTCCGTACAGGTGCAGACCCGCGCAAGGATTGCGCGAGGGGGCGATATTGGCTCTCACGAGCGCAGTCATCGATCACAACCGCCGCACGCGACTCTTGGCATCGCTCAACCACTGCTCCTACGGGAACCTGGACACACCCGAGCAACCTCAGCACCGCACCGTGCACCCTAGTAGTCGCATCTCCTCTCACGGGCCGACATTAACGAGAGTCGGCGCCTCCCGCGCGCAAGCGGAGAGGGCGTGGTCGAGGGAAGGGGGCGTTGCCTTGGGGCGGTGGTGTCCGCTCGCGGTCGGAGCACGATGGAACATAACGACACTTGCTAATGCGACGCCGCGCACATACCTACCAAATGCAGCACATTACAGCAGTGAAATGCGCTATCGGCGAGGCGCGGCGCCGAAGAAGGATGTCGCCGTGAACATGGAATAGATCAGGCATAGCAAGTCAATGACCAGAGACAGGTGGGGGAGGGTGCGCACTCGCAAGCTGCAGTCGTGACGGCTTGGTGCGTCTCCGCTCGGCTTAGCGCTGCGGCGAGGGCGTGCTCCTGGGTCTGCGCCCGGATGAGTGCCTCTAGCCGCGCAGGTTCCGAAGCCGGATCCCTTGTCTTCGCAATCCTTCCGCCGTGTGCTAGCGCGAGGAGCATTCCCGCCTGACGTGCCAGGAGTCGCGCATGACCCCGCGCGGTCCTGAGACCTTCTTCCGCGCTGCCCGACGCAAGCTCCCATACGATGACACCCCTGCGGCACTTATTGGGTATGCTGTTTGGCATCTGTCCTTGTTTGCTTGACGAGAGGGGTGAATGCGCTCGCGTGATTGCAAAGAGGCATAAATGCAGTTGTGCCGTTCCCACGGAGAGGCCTTAGGGGGCAGGGGGGCGCCGGTTCACCTGATTTTCCCTGCGGTGTCGGGGCAGGCTGCAGCGACAAACGCTACGGGTGAGGCTCCCCGAGAGAGGAAGCTGGGATCGAGCAACGGGTCGAGCCCTTGCATGCCAACCTCCACTGCCTCTCGGCATTCCCCGCGAGCCACCCGCGCAACCAGCCCTTGCTGGCCGTCCACTGTAACCCTCTCTCCCCCACCCCCGCACCGCTCGACAGTCGCGCTCCGTCCCTCGCCCCGCACAATAAAGATGGCGACATTTTCGCACCTTCCTCGCCAGTGTCTGTCAGAAGCATATGCCGTGCGCACGCATGAACGAATATACGTTTAAGTGCACGGAATGACCGCGGAGCTGACGCAAACTTTGCCAGCTAAAGGGTGACGGCAGTATACCCTAGCACGCGCATCAGCGCGCTGCGTGCCCTCGCCGCAATGTGTGTCTCGCTCAGATCCTGAGACGTAAAGCCGATGCTCAGGCCCCTTTCAAATGGGTAAGCGCGCACTGCTTCAAGGCCGAGCTGGGTGAGGCATGCACCATGCCCATTAGAAACAGTTCATCCATCACACCATCGTCGACGTAATCTCCATCTTCGCCAGCTTCCTGATCGCACGTGTCATCGAAATACCGTTGGTCCTGTGCAACGTTCTGCAGAGTCTTTCCTCCTTCTCCACGTCCCCCTCGTGCATCATTTGTGCTACGTTGCGCAGAAAATTTGCTCTCGACTTCAGGTCGAGAAAATATGTGTGTCGCTGGAGATACGAACGACGAATCTTCAGCTCGTCCTTGTTCTGCTCTGTCAGTCTGATCGCCAGGAACCGACGAGAAGCGTGCCGAGGAGGGTCGCCGTGGTGGAAGGTCTGAGGAAGCATTTGATGAGGAGATATGGGGGCCGCGTGCTGCCAGTATGCGACGCCCCACTGTTTTGGTTGATTCTCCTCGTGGGGGTCCGTGGGGCCCTTCATTTGCCGATTTGGTCCACTCACGCCATGCGACTGTGTTCACAGAGGTTCTCCCTGTGGAGAGTCGTGCACTCGCAGGGCGCGAGATACTGACTTCCTCTGAACTATGGTTACGAGCTGGATCATGAGGGGGTGCGATATCAAGCGAATCACCCGTCGAAACCCATGCTGGGGGTCGAGTCACGGCCGCGCGGATGCGGGGATTTGCCGACTGGCTACGGGCGGGTGCTCCAGATGGAGCAGTTGGTGCAGGCCGTAATGAAGCAGGTGAGCCGTTGCGTACGCTTCTCTGTTCTGAAGCATAATCACGGCAGCTTTGCAGGAGCGTTTCAAAAGAGGGCGACGAGGACTGCCACCCCATAGTTAGTTGCGCTTGACGTTTGACCGGTTTTCAAAATGGTTAAATCAAATCAAATCAAATCAAAAGTTCGCTTTAGCTGAGTTTTTGGCCGGGCTCGTCGCTCGGTCGCTCTGGCAGTGGGTCTGCGCAACCAAGTGCCCGCAAAGCGCAACATGGGCGGACTCGGGGCAGTGAGGCTGAGTTCCTCGGGAGGCGACCTCGAGTCAGTCAAGGCAAACGTAAGAAACCTTCGTAAGTTGTTAGAGCAGGACCGTCGAACAAAGAGCTCCTGGAGCTCAGGGAGAGCGTTGAAAAGCAAATAGAGGAGCTATCTGGGACTTCTTGTGTGATTGAGACGGCAACTACGGAACTTTTCGAGGGTGAAAACGCAGTGGAAGCTCCAGCACGGCGGATTGGTCGCGTTGTGATGGTGAACATCAAAAAGGGCTTCGGATTCATCCGCCCGGATCCTCTGGGCGAGGAAGGGCAGGGTGTTTCCTCTGGGGAGCATGGCTCGGAAAAACAGGATGTCTGTGTGCATCGTAAGAGTGTTGTAATGGCAGAGGGGAGCAGTGGGACCGGCGTGCCGCTCAATGAGAACCAGCAATCGAGGGTCCTGTCCGGTGGGTGGATGGCGGCACGCGCCCTGCTGCTGCTTGCTTCCCTTGTATTCGTCGTTCCCTCTG
>Ga0115567_10004079_pt1 | contig 14312 bp, 12 predicted proteins | sample COGITO_mtgs_1204_2_FD_88679 | JGI IMG/M metagenome (GOLD analysis project Ga0115567, IMG submission 88679) | Pelagic marine microbial communities from North Sea - COGITO_mtgs_120412 | ecosystem: Environmental > Aquatic > Marine > Epipelagic | place: Germany:Helgoland, sampling site Kabeltonne... | reverse complement strand
CGCGAGTAATGCTATCGATCTTATTTTCATTTTTTATTCTCAATGTAAAGCTTGGCACAACGATGGCAAATTATAACGGTAAACTACAGACCATTGTTAGGCCTTTTACGCAATTTACTAACCTTATTGTTTAATCGAATACGCCACAATTTACTATTATTACAAAACTTCGTACTGATCTCGTCAGTGCGCATTATGTGGAAAATGCGTTATTTGTTAAACTCACTACCTGGAAAACATTAACTCACGGTCCTTTTAAAAAGTTATTGATATCCTTGCCCACGTCTACCTCGCCCGCAAACCATGGATGCAGCTTTAATAATATTTTGATGTGCGTAATTTCTGGGCCATACATAATGGTCTCTACTCGACTTTGTTTAGCTTTGAGCGCCTGTTTCATCTTTTCTTGATTGAAAGCCCCCACGGTTGTATCGCCCTCAGAGTGAAGCAACAAACTAGGAGGTTCATTACCGCTGACATGGTTTTCAATTTTCATATCCACAAAATTTTCTTTACCGAAGATGTCTATGTATTCTTGTGCTTTAGGGGTAAAATTATACGGACCAGCTATACCAGCGAATTTGTGAATTATGCTGGTATTACTGCCTTGGGACGCTAAGTACTTGTCATTGAAGCTAACCATGGCGCCAATGTATGCACCCGCCGAGTGACCAACAATATTAAGTTGTTTGATATCACCCTCGTACCGCTCAATATTGCGGTTTACCCAGGCTATAGCCTTAGCTCCGTCGGTAACGAACTGGGGATACTTACCCTCTGGATAAAGCACGTAATTAGGGATGACGACAACATAGCCTTTTTCTACAAATGAGTCTGCTACAAATGCAAAATACGACTTATCACCCCAACTCCACCCTCCGCCAAAGTAGAATACAATGACAGGCAACTTTTTATCAATATTCTTCGGCGCGTAAATATCTAACGTTTGATGCGCAGCACTTGCATACGCAATATCCCTAGTGACTGTGTAGTTAGACCTAAGCGCTACCGCTACATTCAATATTTTCAAGCCTGTCGCAGCGCCGTTTTTAACCAATGCGATAATAAACACCAAGGAAGAAATAAGCAGTATAATTAGTAATATTTTTTTCAAAAGAACCCTAGTAACAATCGATAAGTTTGTGGGTATTGTTTATTTACGCCGTGTTCAGCTAATTCACACGAGCTATAAATCCAGCTAATAATATATCCAATGAGTACTACGCAATTATTACCAATAAGTATCAGCATCCATGGCAACTTCTCTCGTTTGCTCCATGACGTATATAACACTTTGAGTCTTATCGGTAATCCAGGTTGAAAAGTCGTTTTCATCCTCAATCTCTATATCGTCAGCAGAATCATGCAAGAGTTTAAGACACTTCAATTCGTTAATACCGGTAAATAAATCTAGCCAAGGCGCCCTAAACTGCCCTCGGTTGTCGGCAAATAAATCTGCTAACAAAAATCCATTGATCAGAGATTGCCTAAGTAACACCTCTAGCGCTAGATATTGCTTGTCGTCCATTGAGGAGTTTCGCGGTAACGACTGCTGCATGGTCTGCCACGTTTGCGACAGCCAACCATGCGCGTGTTTTTTTACTAATATCTCAGCGCCTGAATTTTGAATTCTCCACGGCTTGTCGAGTAATAATCTAGAAGCCGCTAGCTGAACTTGGGTGCTCTGGGTATGCATATTAAGATCGTCTGGCTTGTGAGCATTTAACAGGCCTTCTCGCCGTCCCATTAAATAGTTCATGAAGTTCTGATTTTTAGGGATCCGGCGACTAAACGGACCTTTTTTTGAGCGAAGCTGATGAATACTCTGTAATTGATCTTGCCATGCCCATATGTTCGAAAGTGCCAGCAATTGTTTATGTAAAGCCAACAGTTCTTTGCACTGCAGAACAGGTAAATACAACGCAACACCATGTAATAGCAAGAGGACGCTTTCGCGGATCTGGGTTAATGCTTTTAAATTCCCACTTAGTGAAAATACTTGTTGATGATGCTGCCAGTGCCCCAGAATAAGTTGTATAGTTTTACAAAACGCGTCTTCTGTTGTGTCGCTTTCGTCAAGAGCTAAAAAAGTAGGTAAAAGGGTTATTTCAGGCGCACGACCAGTAATTAACTGCTGCCCTCTTGCCGCTTTCGTCACGTTGCTCAACCTGCAAGGTATGTGCGCAACAAGTAATTGTGCAACATCAAAAAGCGCAGTAGGCTCGCCTCTAATTAGTTCTAATTCTATTTCGCAAATTGGTAAGCTTTCTTGCTCACGTTTCACTTCGCCCACATCGAACACAACTTCAAGCGCGTAGTTATCACCTGTCACTTCAAATGTAGTACGTTCAAAGTCAGTCGAAAAAAGGCTCTCAAGCTGATCATTAATAGCCTTTAGATCAAAGTGTTCACCCCAAATTTCAGCGTCAAACTTAGTCAAATCTGGCGAAGCCGAATTTATATCGACATTGTATTCTGGGCGCTGATGTAACCCCCCCACCACCTGCCCTTTAGTTTTTACGGTCTGCTCGTACTTTTGATTTCGAGCTCTCACGCGAAAACCCATTTGACGCTGGGTGAAAAATGCGTCGGGGGTGTCAAAATATTCATTATATAACTGCGCTTGTGAACGAACGACACTTTTTGACTGACTGGTCAAAGTGGGTAATACAGCAGATTCGAACATACTTAAGGCATTAATACTACAGGCAAGTTTTAATTCTATTTCCATAAAAACACTATTGCTTTTTGCGTAAGGGGCGATAACAAATTAGGCCAAATTGTAACACACATTGCCACTTGCTATGTGTTTAAGATAAGCACATTAACCATTGTATAACATACAGGAATAAATTAGGAATATGCAGCGAATCATCTACCTTTTTGTTATTTTTTTAGTCAGTTTGACAACAATAAATACGGCTTCTTTTGCACAAACAAACACAAGTGTGCAGACAATAAAGAGCCAGCCTAACGAAAGTAGCGGTGCAACCAGATGGATTTCTGATGATTTATTTACGTACTTACGTGCAGGCCCCGGTAAAGGTTTTCGTTTGCTTGGTTCTGTAAATGCAGGTACAAAAATACAATTATTGAACGTAAACAAAGAAGCGGGCTATGCCCAAATAATAGATGATAGACAACGAACAGGTTGGATAGAAATACGCTACGTAAGTCGTGACCAATCTATTCGAGATGATGTTGATGATTTGAACGCTTTAATAGTTGATAAAGACGAAAGCGTTCAAAGCATGCAGAATAAAATGCAAGCCGTGATGCAAAATTTAGCAAAATCTGACGACCAAAAGGCCAGCTTAAATAGAAAAATAACGCAGCAGCTTGAAGAGATATCAAACTTGCACGCACAAATAAAAAAACGAGCGCGCGACAACAGCTTACTTTGGTTTACGCGCGGCTCTATTTTAGGCGTATCAGCACTGCTGATTGGTTACGTGCTTGGCATATTCGGTCGTAGACGTAAGCATAGCAATCGTTTAATGTAAATAAATTCAATTAGGGCCCGCTAATATTCAGCAGACCCTAGTGCTTCATTTATATGACTAGCCTGGCTAGTCCTCATCTTCTGTCATTGTCATTAACGATGTATTACCACCAGATGCCGTTGTATCAATACTGACGGTTTTTTCTGTGAGTAAGCGCTGTATCATATTATCGTTATGTTCGGCAGTGATTACCGGCACAATTGCCCCGTCTCTGGAAGCCATTTTTTGCACAATAATAGCGGTTCTAGATGTGCTGCTATCGACTACCATACCTGCAATGTCTTTATGCTCAAGCAAGGCTTCAAGATGCCTCAATCTGGCTACCTGAAATACGCCCTTTGGAGCGCCTGTGCTATCAAATTTAGCTTTAAACGCTTTTGCTTCTTCATAAAATAAATCTGACACGACAGCAACCACTAAATTTCCTGTCGCTAAGGCCGTCACAATCGACAAGACCCAATACTCAAACTTTACTTCTTTATCGGCAAAAGTAACCAAAATGCCGCGTGGTTCCAAGTGAAGGGTGTTACTTTCCCCTGTGGGTCCAGGCAAAACTTGTGGTTTCTTCAAGCGCTTTTCAATCTCAATTAGCTGTGAACGCGCGATAGCCAATGTAGCATTCAAGTCTTCAGCGAGCTCTTCAAAGCTATCAATTGTGGCTATTTTAGCCAGTAACTGACGCACCGCAGACAATCGAGATGTCAGGCTCGTCATACGCCACTCTTGTACAATTGGTGTGGCTGCGCCCATTATCTCAGAGACTTTTTTGCTTGACTCGGCATCACTAACAAGTGCTTGATCGGTCGAAAAGTCATCTTTAAACTCAACAAGGTCTGGAGTCACTTTTTCCATCAGCAGTCTTGGCAAATAATTAGGCCCGCCGGCTTTAGGCCCTGTGCCCGACAATCCGCGCCCACCAAAAGGCTGTGCGCCCACAATAGCGCCAATCATGTTTCGATTGATGTATACGTTGCCGGCCCGAGACAACTGAGCAAGTTCGTAAGCGCGCTCTTCAATGCGGGTGTGAATACCCATAGTTAAGCCGTAGCCCGTTGCATTTATTTGTTCCATCACCTTGTGAATATCTTTCCCTTTGAAGCGCACGATATGCACACACGGTCCAAATACTTCTTTGGTCAGTACGCTTAAATCATTAATTTCGAATAAGTGCGGCGCGAAGAAAGTGCCATCTACATCCTTGTCAATTTCGCATTCGTACAATAGCTTGCCATTCTCTTTCATAAAGGCTTTGTGATCGGTAAGCGTGTTAAGAGCTTTTTCGTCTATCACTGGTCCTAAGTCAGTCGACAACCACTGCGGGTCGCCCACTGTTAATTCTTTCATGGCACCGACAATCATTTCTATAATGTCATCGGCTACTACATCTTGCACAAACAACACGCGTAATGCTGAACAGCGCTGGCCTGCACTCCTAAAGCCAGACATAATTACATCGTCTACAACTTGTTCTGGCAGTGCTGTGGAGTCGACAATCATGCAGTTTTGGCCACCCGTTTCTGCAATGAGAGGGACTTGTGTGCTTGCACGCTGCGCTAGCGCTCGTGAAATTAATGTCCCTGTCTGCGTAGAGCCAGTAAATATAACGCCTCGGATACGTTCATCTGGTAGCAGTGTATCGCCTACCTCAGGCCCTTTGGCAATAATTAACTGCAATACTTCTTCAGGTAATCCTGCCGAATGCAATAACTCTACGGCGCGAATAGCAATTAAGCTTGTTTGCTCAGCGGGTTTGGCAATCACCGTATTACCCGTTGCCAATGCCGCCACAACTTGTCCTAGAAAGATCGCTAAGGGAAAGTTCCAAGGGCTTATGCACAATATTGTGCCTCTGGCCTCAAGGCGCTGATCAGGATCTAGCTTTTGCGCTTGGACTGCATAGTAACGCGCAAAATCTACCGCTTCTCTCACTTCATCTACACTATCTTCAGTAATTTTGCCTGCTTCTTTTATACACAAGCCAATTAGTTCGTCCATGTGACGTTCGAGAATATCTGCACCACGCGTTATAATTTCAGCACGCTCGGCAACCGGGGTTTGCGACCAACTAGCAAAAGCTTCATCGGCAATCGTCAACTTTTCAAGCATTTGCGTAGGGCTATCGAAATGATGATACCCAACAATTTCAGATAGTCTTGCTGGATTTCTAACAATATGATCAGCATTTTTATTAGCCTCATCATTCGCTTTTAGTTTTGCGCTGTTAAACGCGAACCATTTATCTAAACTATCCGATAATTCGTTAACTTTAATTATATCGTAAACATCAAAACCTTTTGAATTTAAGCGACTCTCACCAAATAAATTCACCGGCATGGTTATTTGGGTGTTTTCTCGTTTCGCCAATCGTTGAGTATGTTCTACCGGATCTGTGAGTAGTTCCTCGACTTCTTTGCCATCGTCTACAATAGCATTTACAAAGGAGGAATTTGCGCCATTCTCAAGTAACCTGCGCACCAGATATGCAAGTAAATCCTCATGTTGGCCAACGGGGGCGTATACGCGGCATTGAATGCCGTCGTCAGTCACAATTTGGTCATACAAGGTATCGCCCATGCCGTGTAAGCATTGGAATTCAAATCCTTCTTTGTCATCCCCAGCAAGCTCTATAATAACTGAAGCGGTATAGGCGTTATGCGTGGCAAACTGCGGGTAAATCGAATCTCTGTAGGCAAGAAGACGATTGGCGCAAGCGTGATACGATACATCGGTTGATGCTTTGCGAGTGAATACAGGGAAGTCTTCATGCCCACCTTGTTGAGTGTGCTTAATTTCAGTGTCCCAGTACGCTCCTTTAACCAAACGCACCATCATCTTTTTATTCACGCGTGTAGTCACTTCGCGAATCCATTCAATAACAAAAATTGCCCGTTTTTGATAGGCTTGAACAGCAATACCAAAACCTTGCCAATCTCCTAATTCCGGGTCAGAGAATACTTTCTCAATTATGTCGAGTGATATTTCGAGGCGTTCTGACTCCTCAGCATCTACGGTAAGACCAATATTGTGCTTCTTAGCTTGCAAACACAGTTTTTTCAGGCGCTCACATATTTCCTCAAAAACGGTATCATATTTTACAAAGTCGTATCTAGGATGTATTGCAGATAACTTAACAGAAATCCCTGGACTTAACCTAGGCCCTTTGCCAGCGCCTGCTTTGCCTATGACTTCTATGGCATCTGAATAAGCTTTGTAATATTGATCGGCATCTGCAAAGGTACGCGCACCCTCTCCAAGCATATCATACGAATAAACATAGCCTTTCTTCTCTTTTTCTTGGGCACGTTTTACTGCGTCTTGTATGGTTTCGCCCATCACAAACTGCTTGCCCATAATTTTCATCGCAATATTCATTGCGCGCCTAATTACCGGCTCGCCCATTCGTCCCAAGGTTTTTTTCAATAAACCAAACTGCGCCTTTTTACGCACGTTAGCATAGTTCACCATGTTGCCGGTAAACATAAGGCCCCACGCAGAAGCGTTAACAAAAATTGAATCGCTATTACCTAAGTGAGAAGACCACTGACCTTTAGATAGTTTGTCTCTTATTAGTTCGTCTTGAGTGCCGCTGTCTGGCACTCGTAGTAACGCTTCTGCTAAACACATCAGCACTACACCCTCTTCAGACGATAGCGAAAACTCACTCAGCAGGGCGTCAATACCGCCATGGCCTTCTTGCTCTTTACGAATACGCAACACCAGGGTTCTAGCGCGCTCCCATGCACGACTTCGAGCTCTCATACTAACCTCTGCTTCCGGCAATATAAGTTCGACAGCCTGCGCTTCATTGATCCGGTAAAAATCTCGAATCTTTTGGCGTATAGCGGAACTGGTTGCAAATGGCGTTTTGATGAGCATAGCTTACCTCTTAAAATAACGGTTAGCCGAGCAAAATAAACGGCCTGTTTGAGTCAAATTTTTCGGTACAATAATAGGAATTTACCCAATAAGCTACCAAAGTCGAAAATTATTTTGTAAGAGGCTGGAAAGTACCTTGTAAGTTCATTAAACTATCAAACGAGAGGCGTAATAAAACGTCATACTAATCAGTATAGTTACAGTAGTTTGTTGCTAGAGCATGAGTCGCGATGCAGTTTAGCTATTATGTGGTATTATTGGGTCGTGCATGATACCGACGCAAACAGCGGGCGTAATTTTTTAGTTGCGGTTTACGCACACTCTTTGGTCGATACGGGGGCTTCTATGAAACATAAATGGATAGCATTTTTACTAGTTGCCTTGCTTGGCGCTTTGCAATATCGACTTTGGTTTGGCAAAAATAGTGTCTCTGACTTTAGGGGTATGGAAATACAAATTGGCGTACTTGAGAAACAAAATGCTAATTTGCGACAGCGAAACCAATTGTTAAGAGCCGATATTGAGGACTTACAGCTTGGTATAGAGTCTATGGAAGAGCGCGCTCGCAATGAATTAGGCCTGATTAAAAACGGCGAAACTTTTTACCGAATATTGCCAAAAGAGTAAGTGCATTGATAACTCACGACCTTTTTCCTGTTGTAATACCCGCCGCAGGAATTGGCAGTAGAATGGCTGCCAGTAAAGCAAAACAGTACTTACGTATTCACGATAAAACCTTGTTAGAACATACTCTACAGATATTCTTAAAGCAAAAATATGTTGGTCCAATTGTGGTGGTATTGCATCCTGACGACCATATTTTTGCTGGTTTGGCGATTGCCTCACATGCCAATATTCATGCTGTTATTGGTGGTAGAGAACGAGTTGATTCTGTTTTGGCCGGTCTTCGCTATTTGCTAACACTTGGACATGCAAATAATTTTACCTTGGTGCACGATGCAGCTCGGCCATGTTTAGAAGCAAAAGACCTCAACAATCTTATTCAAGAATGTTTATCAGCTAGCACGAACAATACAGTGGTCGCCGGCGCAATTTTGGCTTGCCCTGTTGTCGACACGATAAAAAAATCACACCGCCCTTTCACCAAGCAACACAGACCCACTGCGCAGAATAACTCTGTTAGTGACGACGCTAGTGAAAGCAAGAATATAGAGCAAGCCCTTAATATTGTAGAAAACACAATTGAAAGAAGCGCACTTTGGCACGCGCAAACACCCCAAATGTTTAAGGTTGATGAGCTAGCTAAGGCGATAGAAACCGGTTTATCTAAAGGCCTTACTTTGACAGATGAAGCCTCTGCGATTGAGAGCACCGGAAAACAAGTTCTACTAGTTGAAGGCTCTTCAAGCAATCTAAAGATCACGCGCCCTAGCGACCTTCCCTTGGCTTCGTTTTATTTATCTCGCAACAAGATAACAACTACAATATAAATAAGGTTAACAGAAGATATGCACAACTCAAGGCAACTAAAAACATGATTAGGGTAGGACACGGCTACGACGTTCACAAATTTGGTGGCGAGGGACCTATTACGCTATGCGGCGAAAAAATAATGCATACTCATGGCTTAATTGCTCACTCTGACGGCGATGTTGCAATACATGCACTTTGCGACGCTTTGCTTGGCGCACTCGCTTTAGGCGATATTGGCAAACACTTCCCGGATACCAGTAGCGAATTTGAAAACGCTAATTCGATGGACTTACTTAAACACGTTTATGCCCTGATTCAAGGACAAAACTTCTCGCTCAATAACGCCGACATTACGATTGCTGCGCAGGCGCCAAAACTTGCTCAGCACATTAACAATATGCGTGCCAATATAGCCTCGCAGTTAGCCTTAGGCATAAATCAAATTAGTGTGAAAGCCACCACCACTGAAAAACTTGGCTTTGTAGGCAGAAAAGAAGGGATTGAAGCCCATGCAATTGTGTTGATAGAGTCATGCTGAACTTACAAGTAGATCCATGGAAACACCTACATGGAGGCCCGCTTTTTACCGCCACAATAAAGCAGCAACTTAGCGACTTTAAAGTATTTGAAAGTTTAAGCTTTGAACCGAGCAACAGCGGAGAACATACTTTACTTCATCTAGAAAAAACCGGACTTAATACCGCGTTTGTAGCTGAGGCATTAGCAAAATACGGCAAACTGCCTTTGCGAAACGTAAGCTATGCTGGCAGAAAGGATAAATACGCGACTACCTCCCAGTGGTTTGGAATATATCACGGCGGCAGCGCAAAAGCTGATTGGTCGGGGTTTACTATGGAAGGCGTAAAAATTCTTCATATTACGCAAAATGAGCGCAAATTACGCACCGGAGCGATTAAAGCAAATCGCTTTGAAATTGTACTGCGTAATATAGACAAACTCGATCAGCACGCATTGTTGGCCAGAATAGAAAAGATACGTCAACAAGGCGTACCTAATTATTTTGGCAATCAGCGTTTTGGAGAGTTAATTAAGTCAGACGGCACAGTGCAGTTAGGCGGCAATTTAAATCTAGCGGAGAAACTGGTCAATGGTGAAGACATTCGAAATCGTAATAAAAAGTCAATGGCAATTTCAGCGCTGCGCAGTTGGTTATTTAATCATTTTGTAAGTAAACGAATAAGCGAACTTGATTACCAACTCCTGCTCGACGGCGACGCCTTGTCGTTAAGTGGTAGTAATAGCTTTTTTATCCATAACTCACAAGACTTTGAGCTATTGGCAAATACCCAAGAGCGCCTCACGCAAGGTGATGTGTTAATTACCGCGCCGCTTTGGGGAGAAGGCGAACTAGACAGTCAACGTGAAGCGCGGTTATTTGAACAAAAAGTAGCCGATGAATACCAGCTCGTTTGCAATGCGCTAGAAAACTTAAAATTAAGCCAACAAAGGCGGTCTATTTTACTTTTTGTTGAAGATTTTACGACGCAAATAAGCGATAATTCAGCGGTGTTATCGTTCAGCTTACCCTCGGGCTGCTTTGCAACATCGGTGCTGCGAGAAATTGCCGATATTAAGGTAGGCATCTAAACGAAGTATTAGGCACTATATAGCCACAAAATATTATTATGTGAGATGAGCAGATTATAAGTGACAGCGTTCAACTCATACGAAGTTTATTAATTATTAAAGGATCTCCAAGTTTATGCGAATATTGCTCAGCAATGACGACGGTGTGTTTGCTAAAGGAATAGAGATTATGCACCGTTATTTGAGTAAAACACATGAGGTAACGGTAATTGCACCCGATCGCAACTGCAGCGGCATGAGTAGTGCGTTGTCATTGCAGTCTCCACTGCGAACTTCGCGTAACGAACAAGGTTTTTATTCGGTAAACGGTACGCCATCGGATTGCGTGCAGTTAGGCGTCAATAGCGGTCAATTTGACGAACCCGAACTTGTCGTTTCAGGTATAAACCATGGCCCTAATTTAGGTGACGACACTATATACTCAGGCACTGTTGCAGCAGCCCTTGAGGGCCGACATTTAGGACTACCAGCCATTGCCGTATCGCTATGCTCTCATAAGCAATCAAATGAACACGAGTATTTTGAAACAGCAGCCCAGTTAACTTGCCAAATTATCGAAAAGCTAGCCGATCATCCGCTAGCGCCAAGTCAAATACTGAATATCAATGTTCCTAATCTTCCAATTGAGCAGGTAAAGGGTATTAAAGCCACTCGATGCGGTAAACGTCACCGTGCTGAGACTATGGTCACTAGCGAAGACCCCTTTGGCAAAAAAATATACTGGTATGGTCTTTTAGGTAAAGAGCTAGACGCTGGCGAAGGTACCGACTTTCATGCAATTGCAAATCGTCAGTGCTCTGTCACACCACTGTCTACCGATATGACTGTGCATCAACAAATACCTGCAATGAAACCTTGGTTGGAAAAATAACTATGACGTCGCGCAAAGGGCTGCACTTGGCAGGTGTGTTGAGAAACGAGGGGATAACAAACGAATTGGTGCTGTCGACGATTGCCACTGTGCCCAGAGAAGTGTTTTTGCCTACAGCCCTTGCTCATAAAGCTTACGAAAATACTGCGCTGCCTATTGGGCAAGGGCAGACTATTTCGCAGCCCTATATTGTTGCCAAAATGACAGAGTTACTCTTAGCCGGTGTTGGGAAAAACGCCAAGGTGCTCGAAATTGGCACAGGCTCGGGCTATCAGACCGCCGTACTGGCAACTATTTTCGCGCAGGTGTGTAGCGTAGAGCGCATAAAATCCCTTCAATTTCAGGCGAAACGAAGGCTCAACCAACTCGATCTCCATAACGTTAAAATGAAGCACGGTGATGGCTGGCAAGGATGGTCGAGCAAGGCACCTTTTGATGCAATTATAGTAACCGCTGCAGCGTCTGATATGCCCCAGCAACTTATTCAGCAGTTAGCCGACTTAGGTAGGCTTATCATTCCTGTTGGCAGAGGTCAGCAAAACCTCATGTGTATAGACAATGTAAATGGCAACATTAAGCAAGTCGTTGTGGAAGTTGTCAATTTTGTGCCCTTAGTCGCTGGAGAAATTCAATGAAAGTGTTTACAACCTTGTATGACGCCTGCTTGAAGTGGGCAAGACATAAACACGCTGAGAAGTATTTGGCCGCTTTAAGCTGTGCCGAAAGCACGTTCTTCCCAATTCCACCAGACGTGATGCTTGCACCTATGGTACTTGGTCAGCCAGACAAAGCTTGGCGTTTCGCTTGGATTACCACTATTGCCTCAATTGTGGGTGGTATAATTGGCTACATTTTAGGTTTTTATGCTTTTGAGTCATTTATTAGTCCCCTTATCGAACAATGGGGCTACGGCGACAGATTAACAAAAGCCGAGTTATGGTTTGCCGAATATGGAGTATGGGTGGTGTTTGTAGCCGGTTTTTCGCCCATTCCCTATAAAATATTTACCATAAGTGCAGGTGCTCTGGCGATGGCTTTTTTCCCATTTGTTCTTGCTTCAGCGGTGGGCAGAGGAGCACGCTTCTTTTTGGTAGCGTCGCTTATGAAGTATGGCGGCCCGCCAATGGAAGCAAAGTTAAAGCAATACATAGAATATATTGGCTGGGCGGTAGTTGTTTTAGCGCTTGTGGCATATTTAGTTTTACGCTAGTGATGAAATCTGAGAAGCAGTTTAGGCAACTTTTAGTGCGCGTAGCCTGTTTAATATGCGCAATTATCTGTCTAAGTTCATGCAGCAACTCAAGTCCAGCCCCTGTTGTAAGTTTGTCGACAAGTATAGCCACTCCTGAAAATTTAACAGAGATTACCGGCTCAAGCTATCAGGTTCAAAAGGGAGATACCTTGTTCGCTGTGGCATTTTATAGCGGCAATACTTATCGAGAGCTCGCAAAAATAAATAGCCTCGTCAAACCATACAAACTTACCGTAGGTCAGTCGTTACGATTAAGTCCCAATTCAACCGCTCTAAACAAGCCTGAGAAAAATCCCCCTCAAATTATTGTACAAAATTCAAACAAAATAGGGATTGACCCTAAGCGAGCGCAGGCGTATGGTAATAAAATACCAATAGTCAAACCGAAGCCGCTCAGCAATAGCAAGCCATTCGCTAATATAGTTGAAAATAAACTAAGTTGGATGTGGCCAGCCGTAGGAAATCGAAAAGTCGCTACTGTAGGTAGCGATGGTAGTAAGCGCGGAGTAGATATTAAAGGCAAGTCGGGCGACAGAATATTTGCTGCAGCCGACGGTAAAGTCGTTTACGCTGGTAATGCGCTTAAGGGTTACGGAAACCTGATTATTGTTAAGCACAATGACGACTACTTAAGTGCTTATGCACATAACAAATCGATATTGATTCGTGAACAAACGTACGTAAAACAAGGTCAACAAATTGCGACTATGGGCAGTTCGGGTGCTAGCGATATTATGCTGCATTTCGAGATCAGAAGAAAAGGTAAATCGGTGGACCCATTTCGCTATCTTCCCGCGCAATAAATTAACAGTGAGCAATACGTGGCCTATACAATTAAACAAGGAGTGTAATTGTGCTTAGTCAAATGTCTTATCAAAATAATTCCGCTAGTGCCAATATCCATAGTGATGTAAATCGTAAAACAAACCCTACCCAAACGAATAGTGAAAAAAACGCATCCAAACAGCCTGATGCAACTCAACTTTACTTAAACGAAATAGGTTTCTCTGAGCTGCTTAGTGCAGAAGAAGAAGTGAAATACGCACGTGAAGCACTAAAAGGTGTTCGAGCGTCGCGTGAACGAATGATTGTAAGTAATCTTCGCTTAGTTGTTAAAATTGCACGCCGTTATAATCATAGAGGAATGGCCCTGCTCGATTTAATTGAGGAAGGAAATCTTGGTTTAATGAGAGCGGTCGAGAAATTTGATCCAGAGAGAGGCTTTCGGTTTTCAACCTATGCAACATGGTGGATTAGGCAAACCATTGAAAGAGCGATTATGAATCAAACGCGCACCATTAGGTTGCCCATTCATGTTGTAAAAGAGCTAAATTTATACTTGCGTACCGCGCGCGTTTTATCACAAAAGCTAGAACACGAACCCACCGCGCAAGATATTGCCCTCGCAACCGGCGAACCGATTGCCAGCGTTCAGAAAATGCTCAAACTCAATGAGCGTATTAGTTCAGTAGATGCGCCACTGATAAACGATGGCGTAAAAGCTATTGTTGATATTGTTGCAGGTGAAGACGACGCTTCTCCTGAACTTCAATTTGAAAATACGACAATGAAATCTGACATTATTCATTGGCTCGAATTGCTCAACACAAAGCAAAGGGAAGTACTTGCCAGACGATTTGGTCTGTTAGGGCATGAACCTGCGACTTTAGAAGACGTTGGTATGGAAATTGGCTTGACGAGAGAGCGTGTGCGTCAAATTCAGGTTGAAGCTTTAAAGCGACTGAAAGAAATCTTACGCGGAGAAGGT
>Ga0115567_10004073_pt1 | contig 14320 bp, 15 predicted proteins | sample COGITO_mtgs_1204_2_FD_88679 | JGI IMG/M metagenome (GOLD analysis project Ga0115567, IMG submission 88679) | Pelagic marine microbial communities from North Sea - COGITO_mtgs_120412 | ecosystem: Environmental > Aquatic > Marine > Epipelagic | place: Germany:Helgoland, sampling site Kabeltonne... | reverse complement strand
GCATGGATGATGTGATGCGCTTGTCCGAGTTTGAAGGCATTGCGGATTATATCAAAATTGACCGTCATTGTGTTTTGGGTAAGGCAGAAGATCCTAATAATTTGGCGAATGTAATGTCGTTTATTCGTACCATGTTGCCAGGTACGGTGGTTATTGCGGAAGGCGTACAATCTGCCGATCATGCGCAAGCGATTTTGCGCGAATATCCGGATATTGACTATGTGCAGGGATTGTATTTGCCTGAAAGCAGACGCAGTTTTCAGACCGATTTTTATAATGCGGGCATCGGATTAAAACAGAATAACGCATAATATGTTCTTTATTTGTTCTCATTTATGTGGCATAGTGATTCTCTATAAAAGAGGGCGTCATGGCAAAGGCTAAAAAATCATATCATTGTAATTCATGTGGCGCAGTGCATCCGCGTTGGTCGGGGCAATGCGATGCTTGCCATGAGTGGAATTGTATCAGCGAAGAGATTGCCGAGGCAGCGGTTCCTAAAGGGATGAATGGCGCGAAAAAGGGACGGAAGCTCAGTTTTTCGAGCTTGGCGGATGATAATCAGACAGAATATAAGCGCTATAAAAGCGGTATTGCAGAATTTGATCGTGTGCTTGGTGGCGGGATGGTTCCCGGCTCTGCGACTTTGATCGGCGGTGATCCTGGGATTGGCAAATCAACAATTATTTTGCAAGCAGTGTGCGCTTTGGCGAAAACCGGTGTTCGGTGTTTGTATGTGTCTGGTGAGGAGGCGGTGGATCAGGTGCGTATGCGTGCACGGCGATTGGAATTATCGGATGCCCCGCTCGAGCTTGTCAGTGCGACCAATGTCCGTGATATTTTATCCAGTGTTGAAGGGAGGGGGGAACGCCCTGTTGAGGTGTTGGTTATCGATTCTATTCAAACGATGTTTATTGATAATATCGATTCTGCCCCCGGGACGGTGACACAGGTACGGACATGCGCGCAGGAGATTACGCGCCATGCTAAGGCGTGTAATATGGCAGTGATTTTTGTCGGGCATGTGACCAAAGACGGGCAAATTGCGGGGCCGCGCGTTTTAGAGCATCTAGTGGATAGTGTTCTTTATTTTGAAGGAGATCGTAGCCATCATTTCCGCATTTTGCGTGGCGTTAAGAATCGGTTCGGGCCAACAGATGAAATCGGGGTGTTTGAAATGGCTGGGCATGGGTTGGTGGAGGTTGAAAATCCGTCAGCGCTTTTCCTTTCCCAGCGCGCGGCGGATGTTGCGGGGAGCGCAGTTTTGGCAGCGTTAGAGGGTACGCGCCCGATGTTGGTGGAGGTGCAGGCCTTGGTTGCGCCGAGTGCGATGGCCAGTCCGCGTCGATCAGTAATTGGTTGGGATCCGAATCGTTTGGCGATGATTGTGGCGGTGCTTGAAACACGATGTGGCGTACAATTGTCTGGCTGTGATATATTTTTGAATATTGCGGGGGGCATTAAAATTAATGAGCCTGCGGCTGATTTGGCCGTTGCGGCAGCATTGATGAGCGCGTTATCGGGATCACCGCTGCCAGCGGAAAGCATTTTTTTTGGTGAAGTCGGATTATCGGGTGAAGTGCGACAAGTGGCGCAAGCAGATTTGCGGATTAAAGAAGCCAGTAAGCTAGGATTTAAACAGGGCGTTATTCCCAAAGCCAAAAAACCAATTGGTCGCGCGGCGGAAGAATCGGTTGCGAAAGGATTTTCCCTACAGGCATTGGATCATGTACAAGGGTTGAGTGATCTATACATGACCCGGCAAGTGAGCGGCGATTTGAATATGCGTGCGGTTTAAATGTGAATATCAGTAAAGGCTTTTAGACTTGCTTTTTTAGCGGCTTTTCTCCTATAAAACTCTATGATTATTGATCTTCTTGTTATTATTGTTCTTCTGATTTCCGCAGGTATTGCTTTTATGCGCGGTTTTATCCGCGAAGTGTTAACGATTACGGGCGTTGTTGGCGGTTTGGCGGCGGCTTATTTCTGGGCTCCTTTGTTAAAGCCGCATATGCGTGGATGGTTCGGCGTTGAAGAAGGCGTAGAGCCAGAGCGGTTATTTGATATTTTACCCTATGATGTTTTGGCGGATGTTTTGTCATACGGCTTAATTTTTATTGTGGTGGTGACGGTCTTATCCTTTATTAGCCATTCTTTGGCAGAGTTTGCACGACGGATCGGGCTTGGCGCGGTGGATCGAAGCATGGGATTTTTATTCGGACTTGTTCGCGGTGTTTTGTTGCTGGGCTTGATTTATTTATTGCCATACACATTTACAGATAAAGAAAGCCGCGATGATTTTATGGCAGAAAGTAAATCGCAAATTTATCTTGAGAAAATTGCGGGCGCGATGGCGGCTTATCTACCCGAAGGTGTTGAAAAACAGGCTGAGGAAGCCTTATCGCAAGGTGAGAAAACCATGAGTGCGCGCGAGAAACTTCAGCAAATCGAATTATTGAGAAAAGATGAGAGCGAAGAGCCTAGCGACTTGAAAGAGCGATCAGAAAACCGAAATGGATATAGTGAAGAATTTCGTGATGATATGGATCAATTGATTGATGAAAAATCACGCAGCCTTAACGAATAGCATTATTCGAACACAGCGATGAGAGCGAACAGGAAATATTATGTGCGGCATTGTAGGAATTTATGGAACATCTCCGGTCAATCAAGCGCTCTATGACGCATTGATTGTTTTGCAACACCGCGGACAGGACGCTGCGGGTATTGTGACCGAAGAGGCGGGTAAATTCTTTCTTCGTAAATCCAATGGCTTGGTTAGTGATGTTTTCCATACGCAGCATATGTTGAATTTACGTGGGAATGTCGGCATTGGGCATGTGCGTTATCCGACCGCCGGATCATCCAGTAGCGCCGAAGCGCAGCCAATGTACGTCAACTCTCCATATGGCATTGTGCTTGGTCATAACGGGAATTTGACCAATCAGGAAGAATTAACGCGGCAATTGTTCGAAGCCGATCACAGGCATTTGAACACATCATCTGACTCCGAGGTTTTGCTTAATATTTTGGCGCATGAGTTACAAATCAAGGATAAGCTCAAAATCAGCAAAGAAGATATTTTTGGCGCGGTTGAGAATTTACACAAACGATGCCGTGGGGCGTACGCGGTTTTGGCGTTGATATCCGGTTTTGGCATGGTGGCGTTTCGTGATGTACATGGAATTCGTCCGCTTGTGTACGGGCAACGTGAAAATGCTGAAGGCAAAAATGAATATATGGTGGCATCGGAGAGCGTTGCGCTTGATGCGCTTGGTTTTGAAGTTGTTCGTGATCTGGAACCGGGTGAGATTTTGTATATTGATGCGCAAGGACAATTGCATAGCCATGTTCCGGCAATTGTGAAAGATCATACGCCCTGTATTTTTGAATATGTTTATTTTGCGCGCCCTGATTCGATGATTGAAGGCAGCTCGGTTTATCGATCACGTGTACGTATGGGTGAATATCTGGCGGACAAGATTAAGCGTGAGTACCCCGATAATGACATTGACGTCGTTATTCCGATTCCTGAATCTAGCCGCACAAGCGCGATGGAGCTTGCTTATCATCTCGGGAAGAAATTTCGTGAAGGGTTTGTCAAAAATCGTTATATCGGGCGTACGTTTATTATGCCGGGTCAAGAACAGCGTAAGAAATCCGTCCGTCAGAAGCTTAACCCGATCGGATTGGAGTTTCAGGGTAAGAATGTTTTGCTAGTTGATGATTCGATCGTGCGCGGTACAACATCAAGGCAGATTATTGATATGGCACGCGAGGCGGGAGCGAAGAAAGTTTACTTTGCATCGGCATCACCGGCAATTCGTTATCCGAATGTATATGGCATTGATATGCCTGTTAAATCCGAATTGGCAGCGCATGGGCGGACAGATGAGGAAGTTTGTGCAGATATTGGTGCGGACTGGCTTGTGTACCAGGATCTGGATGCTTTAATTGAAGCGGTAATCCCTACGGATCGACCAAATTCAGATCGACATTTTGATTGTTCAGTATTTGATGGCAAGTATATTACTGATGATGTTGATGATGCGTATTTTGCCAAGCTTCAGCGCGTGCGTAGTGATAACGTCAAAAAGAGTTTGCCGGAATCTTCGGAGCTTGTTGATGTCGGCGGTTTTTAAAGAGCGCTAATCCAAAAACGGATTTTTTGATTTTCTAATTAATAGACGAATAGGGACACCCGGGATTTTATAGTCGCGGCGTAAACCGTTGATGATGAAACGCTTGTACGCTTCGGGTAATTTTTCCGGGCGTGACATCCAGAGCGCGAATGTCGGCGGGCGTGTTTTAATTTGCGTGATATATTTTAAGCGGTTTGAACGGCCGGAAATTAATGGTGCGGGATTGCGGCTTTCCATCATTGCGAGCCATTTATTGAGGCCGGCGGTAGGAATGCGTTTATTCCAGTTTTCGTATGTTTCCAATGCGCGATCGAGCAAGCGATTGATGTTTTTACCGTTTTTAGCGGAAATTGTTTGATAGGGAAGATCTTTGATTTGCGCCAAAGAATTTTCCATCAGCCACTTCATGTCTTCAAGTCTGTCTTCGCGATCTTTTATTTCGTCCCATTTATTGACGGCGATAACGATTGCGCGACCTTCATCAATGATGTGTTCGGCGATTTGAAGGTCTTGTTTTTCAAGCGGGTTATTGGCATCGATGACCATGATGACGACTTGGGCGAGACGAATGGCACGCATTGAATCTTCCACGCTCATGCGTTCTATTTTGTCTTGTACTTTTGATGTGCGGCGCATTCCCGCGGTATCGACGAGCTTGAATTTTCGGTTGCCGTAAAATTTACTGTCATAGTCCCAATCGACAGCGATGGCATCGCGCGTGATGCCGGCTTCGGGGCCGGTCATGACGCGTTTGTCTTCAACTATTGTGTTCAAGAGAGTGGATTTTCCAACATTTGGGCGGCCAACGATTGCGATCTTTAATGGTTTATCGGGATTGATCTCTTCTTCTTTAAGCTCGAAATCTATATTGCCTTCTAGTTGATCAAGGGCGTCTTCATCAATAAAATCTTTGTCTTCTTCTTCATCTAAATCATCGTTGAATTCTGCGGGAATGTGGGGTTTTAAGGCGTTGTAGATTTCATCCATACCGATATTGTGCTCGGAAGAAATTGCGTATGGTTGGCCTAATCCAAGTCCATATGCTTCGGCTATTCCTGCATCAGCGGCGCGGTTGTTTTCACATTTATTGACGACGAGAACGACAGGTTTATTTTGCTTGCGTAAAAAGGCGGCGAAATGTTCATCTAGCGGAGTTATTCCGGCGCGACCATCGACCATAAATAAGATGGCATCAGCTTGTTTAAGTGCGGCTTCGGTTTGCTCACGCATGCGTCCTTCGATAGAGGTATCGAAGTTTTCTTCGAGCCCTGCGGTATCAATAATGCGTAAATGTTGGTCGAAGAGCCAGCCTTCGGCTTCGCGCCAATCGCGCGTAACACCGGGGGTGTTATCCACGATGGCAAGCTTTTTGCCCGCTAAGCGGTTAAAAAGTGTTGATTTGCCGACATTGGGGCGGCCTACGAGTGCAAGACTAAACATAGCGCGGGTATATCACTGAAATGATTGATTTGTCTAGCGCTAACCGCTTTAACGATATGCGGAGAGTGTACCATTTTCGCCTAAGAGATAAAGCGTGCCGTCGGCGATAATTGGAGGAATTGTTATTTCTATTCCCGAGTCCCATTCACGGATGATTTTTCCTGTTTCAGGGGAGGCTTCTATGACGCGTCCATCGTTGCCCGTTATAATCAGGCGGCCACCCGCAAGAACGGGTCCGTTGAAGGTTAGGATATCATCGCCGTCTTTTTCCGGTAGATTGGTCACCCAACGTATTGTGCCGGTTTCACGCCCGAGGGCGATGAGCTTGTTTTCAGTAGAGAGAACAAAGAGGTGATTTCCGGCCATCCATGGTGTTTGTGCGCCGCTGATCTCGCGTTGCCAGATGCGTGTTCCTGTGCGCTCGTCAATGGCAACAAGACGTCCGGCGAAGCTAATTGCGACCACAAGGCCTTTGTCAATAACGGGTAGTGCTTTGATATCGGAGATTGTGCCAAGGCCTCCAAGACGGCGGAGATTTGAGAGATTATCCGACCATGCGACAGACCCGTTGGCGGCACGAATAGCAAGGATTTCGCCGGATGAGAATGCGGGGACGACAATATCACGATTGGCGGCGGGAGAAGCTGCGCCAATGAGCCCCGCTGTTTCAGCGATGCCGAGATATTCCCATAGGTTTGAACCATCAATGGTCGATAGCGCGAGAAGTTTATTGTCCAATGTTGTAACAAATACGCGCTCATCAACGATTGTCGGCGCGGCGCGTGCAGGTGCGGGAAGGGCTTTACGCCACAGGATTTTGCCTGTTTTGGGTGACAATGCGAGGAGTTCGTTATAGCCGTTTGTGGCGAAGAGGCGCCCTGCGGAATATGCGATGCCGCCGCCGATAACCAAGTCATCTTCAACGGGGTTGGAGATATCAGTTTGCCAAACAGATTTACCATTATCAGTTAAAAATGCGCTGAGCTCGGCTTTTGTATTGAGAGTAAAAACCATTCCATCTACGACAATGGGAGACGCGGTAAGGGGGATTTCATCAACGGATCCACGTCCGATATCTGCTTTCCAGGCGCGCGATAATTTGCCGCCGGCGAGAGCAAGATTTTGCATGGAGTGGTTGGGGTATCCGCCACGTTGTGGCCAGAATTCGTTCTTCCATTCTGCGGGTGTCATTAATCCCTGAGATTCAAGGAGTGCGTCATCGGGCTCGAGGTTTTTTTGAAGTTCAAGCACGGAAATACGTTCGCCTTCCATCCTTGGTTTTTCATCCGTGTTAAAAACATCGCTGATGCTGGAACAAGAGGTGAGAACCAAGGAGGTAAGAAGAATTGGTAAGATGCGCATGGTTAATTTATTTCCACATTATCTGTCGGTGAAGCTGTCTCAGCTTGAGAGAAATTGCCTGAAACTACATGATGCAGTTTTTGGGCGCGTTCGTAAAGGCTTGACGGCAAATCAGGGGTATCTGCGACTTCGTTGAGAAGTGCGATTGATTCTTGTGGATTTTGATCAGCGTTGAGCAAAGCCGCATCGATTTGCGCGTGTGATTTCCATGCGCTTTTGTTATTTAAAACAGGTTCTAAAGCCTTAAGGAGTTCGTCTTTTGGTGTATCTGCCTCTTCAGTTTTAAGACGTACATCCATTAGAATGCCGAGATGACGAAATTCGTCGGGGATTTTGGAATCTTGTGCAAGGCGTGCGTATAATTTTTGCGCGTCTTCTTTATTATCGCGCTGCATGGCTGTACCTGCGGCGGAAAGAAGGGCGATGCCGCGAATGGATGGGCGAAATTCTAAATCCGATTCAATGATGTTACCAGGGTAATCCGTTGATTCTTGAAGGGCGATGAGTTCGGCAGTTTGTTTGGTTTTTGTGCGCGCGTCCCATGAGCGGTAGCCGGACATGGCGGCAGTTGCGACAATTGTCAAAACGACAAACGCAACAATGAAGTTTTTATTTTCGTGCCAGAAATTTGCAAGGCGCTCTTGGCGCATGGCTTCATCGACTTCTGCTAACAGATCTGACATTTACGTTATTCCTTTTCATTTTTATATGGGGATATTAATGGATTCTGTGTGAGTTTCCAGTCTTATTTATACGTTTGCATATTTGCGGGTTACGGACAAAAAAAGAGCGTGAATAAATCACGCCCTTTCCTACGATTTACGTTTGTGGGGAAACTAACGTACGTCGATTTTTGTGGTTGCCGTTGCTTTCATGCCAGCGTCAGCATTGTCTTCTAAAGATTGAATGCGTGCATCAGCATCACCTCTGGCATCTGCTGCTCTGCCTTCAATCTCTTCACGTTTTTCTTGTACGCGATCTTCAACCATTTCATCAGCGTCTGATTCAACATCAACTTCAGTTGTTGTTTTAGTGCTGGCGTCAGCATCAGCGTCGCCATCATTATCTGTTCTGGTTGTTGTCGTTGTTTCTACGTCAGCATCTGCATTCACATCTGTGTTGGTTTGAACACCAGTGTCTGTTCTAACATTTGTGTCAGCTTCGACATTTGTATCAGCACCAAGGTCAATGCCTACTTGTGCTTGTGCGACACCGAATGACGATGCGGCGATAATTGCTGTTCCGCTTAATAGCATTAATTTTTTCATTTTTAGTTCTCCAGTTTAGTTTCTAGTAAGCCAATGTTTGAAAAACAAATTGGTTCCTACTTATTTCCATTTAATTGAGCATCCCATAGATGAGAATTGCTCTGTGTCACTGTGGCCAGTGTTTGCGACCTCTGACATTGCGTTTACAAGTTCTTTTACGGTGTTGTCATCGGCGGGGTTAGGGCCGGATGAATCGAGGCGGCCACGGTATTGAAGTTCTTTATCGGTGTTAAAACCAAAAATATCCGGTGTACAAATTGCGTCATATGCTTTTGCGATATCTTGCGTTTCATCGATAAGATAGGGGAATGTAAAGTTGTGTTCATCGGCGAATTTTTTCATGTTTTCAAAGCTATCTTCGGGGTAGTTTTCGGTGTCATTTGCCATGATGCAGGCGATTCCTATGCCTTTATCTTGCAAGGTTTGTGCATCTTCTACAAATCTTGTGATAATCGCCTGTACGTAAGGACAATGATTACAAATGAAGGCTATTACGGTGCCATTTTCGCCTTTTATATCCTCAAAAGTAAGCATATTGCCATCGACATTTTTGAGTTTGAAATCAGGGGCAATTAAAGTTTCATCTTTTTGCGGTGTATGAAGGAGCGTCATTATTTTTTACCTTTGTTTAAAAAATTGATATAATAAAGATATGTCTGAGATTATTCCTTTTTCAACACAAAGCCATGCATCCGGATTTAGTAATATGCAATTTAAGAGACTGGATAGTCTTTATTTGCAGGCATGTGCTGCGAAAACACTTACATATCGCACTGTTGATTGTGATTTTGATGAGGGTGTTGCGACCTATACATATTATAAATCACAACAATTTGCGCCTTATCTGTCTTTTGTAATTAGGAAAGTGGGGCCGCGCACAACGATGTTTGAGGTTTATCTGCAAGATAAAGGACGTATTATTAAAAGCGGGATATTTGAAAAAGCGCTCGATCGTCTGAGTGCAGAGATCGAAGCGCTTTAACACAATAGTTTATTTATTTTTAGTTTTCTTCTGAGCTTACAGAGCCGCTAACACCATCATCATCAAAATTAAGATCAATGCTGCTTGTGCTTTCTTCTACATTATCAGAGGTTGTTTCAACGCCGCGTTCAATTACAGCTATTGGATTGTTATCACTGGTCGTATCGTCACCTAGAAGGAAAAACCCCAATACCACTACAGCGACAACGAGCGCTCCTACGATAAAGTATAGTCCGCCATTGCTTTCATTTGTGCTGCTCATTTTTTGTGCTCCTTATTTCTTTCAATTATATTCATGCTTTAAATGTGCATAGTTGCATTGCCAACCGTTCGGAACATCATTTGGTTCCATGGACTTTTGACTGGTTTCGATCTAACTTATTTGATGAGTATAAATTAACGTTCAGGAGTTGTGATACATGTCGAAAATTAAAGTTAAAAATCCCATAGTTGAAATTGATGGGGACGAGATGACGCGTATTATCTGGGCCTTTATTAAAGAGCGTTTGATACTGCCGTATCTGGATGTGGATTTAAAATACTTTGATCTATCCATTCAAAACCGTGATGAAAGCGATGATCAAATTACTGTTGATGCGGCGAATGCGATTAAAGAGCATGGCGTCGGGGTGAAATGCGCAACGATTACTCCCGATGAGGCGCGGGTTGAAGAATTCGGGTTGAAAAAGATGTGGCGTAGCCCGAATGGGACAATTCGCAATATTTTGAACGGAACTGTTTTCCGTGAGCCTATTACGACAACGAATGTGCCCAAATATGTACTGGGGTGGAAAGAGCCGATTGTTGTTGGTCGTCATGCATTTGGTGACCAATACAAAGCCACGGACATGAAAATTGATCGTCCGGGTAAATTGACATTGACATTCGAACCGGCGGACGGATCTCCATCGGAAACACATGAAGTGTTTGATTTTCCGTCGGCGGGTGTCGGTATGGCGATGTATAATCTGGATGAGAGCATCGAAGGTTTTGCGCGTTCTTCATTTAATTATGGTTTGGCGCGAAAATATCCCGTTTATATGTCGACCAAAAATACGATCCTTAAGCAATATGACGGTAGGTTTATTGAGATTTTTCAGCGGGTGTTTGAGGAAGAGTTTAAGGACAAATTTGATAAGCTTGAATTATGGTATGAGCATCGTTTGATTGATGACATGGTAGCGCAGGCGATTAAATCTAAAGGTGGATTTGTTTGGGCCTGTAAAAATTATGATGGTGATGTGCAAAGTGATATTGTGGCGCAAGGGTTTGGTTCACTTGGGCTTATGACATCGGTCTTATTAACGCCGGATGGAAAAACGGTTGAGGCGGAAGCGGCGCATGGAACCGTTACGCGTCATTATCGTTTACATCAAAAGGGCGAACCGACCTCCACCAATCCCATTGCCAGCATATTCGCGTGGACGCGCGGGTTAAAATATCGCGGTGAGTTCGATGAAACCCCAGAAGTTGTTGATTTTGCGGATACATTAGAGCGTTGTTGCATAGAAGCCGTGGAAGATGGTTATATGACGAAAGATTTGGCTCTACTCGTGGGCTCGGAACAAAAATGGCTGACAACGAATGAATATATGGATAATGTAGTATCCAGATTAGAACAGGCTATGGATAATTAGGTATTGTAGCCTATATAGGTTTGTGAGCCGATTGAAAGATTTTATGATGATACGTTTTTTACAACTAGTAGTTTTGATTGTTGTGTTTACAAATGCTGGGCAGGCCTTGGCTGCTTACGATAAACCTTATATCGGTGAGACGATCGAATATACGGCCACGCATGAAGATACATTTGTTCATATCGCGCGCGATTATAATCTTGGCTTTACGGAGATGCGTGCGGCAAATCCTTATGTTGATCCTTGGTTACCGGGTAAAGGAACAGAGCTAGTTTTACCTGCACGTCATTTATTGCCTGATGCAGATTATGAGGGGATTATTATCAATCTTCCTGAAATGCGTTTATATGCGTTTGTGAATGGTGATCAAGAACCATCGACTTTTCCAATTGGTGTTGGTCGTGAAGGCCTGAACACGCCAGAAGGTACCACTACAGTGGTTCGCAAAAAAGAAGGGCCAACCTGGACACCCACGCCGCGCATGCGACGTGAAGATCCCGAATTAAAGCCATATTACCCACCCGGGCCAGATAACCCGCTTGGTACGCATGCAATATATTTGGGGTGGCCAACATATGCTATTCACGGAACGAACAAACCTTTTGGGATTGGCCGCCGTATAATCTCGGGCTGTATTCGTATGTATCCAGAGAATATTACCAAATTATTCGATGTGATCCCTACAGGTACAAAGGTGCAGGTTGTAAATCAACCGATCAAGCTTGCGTGGATTGATGATCGTCTTTATTTAGAGGCGCATCCGGAAATGGAACAAGCGATACAGATGGAAGAGTATGGTGTTGTAAGTTCCCCTAAACTTTCTGAAAACGATCTCAAGCGTATTATTAAAGCAGCAGGGGCATCAGAAGATAAATTACGTTGGTCTGCTATTCGTATGGCGATCAAAGAGCGCAAGGGGTATCCCATTGAAATTGCCAGACGTTCAGACGATTTGACTTATAATGCGCCCAGTGATGAAGGTACATTAAAAGATGAGAATGGGTTTGACCCTGAAGTTCAGGATATTATCAATGAGTTGACTGAACGCGATGTTGATGCGGATGTTATTGAGCGCGATAATGCTGATAAAGATGTTGAGCAGGCCGCGAGGGAGAATATTGACTTGATTTACGCTGGTGGTGAAAATGATGCTCCGCGTGATGAAAATGTTTCACAAACGCCTCAAGCGCTTAAGAATGTTAACTTTAACCCGTAAATAATAACACTTAATATTGGTGCGAGCAGGCACAGATATTTCAGCGGATTTTGGATGATGAAATATCCGATTGAAATGATGATGCCTGCAATCCATGCGAACATGGCGTTTTGAAAAAATGCGTCAATGATCACACGGTCAGTTGCTTGTTCAAACATTCCACTTTGTTGAGCGATATGAAATATCAGTGAGATGCACGCGAAGCCGAGCGCAATCATTATAATAAGAAGAATGCTTTTAAAAATCAGTTTCATATATTTTCTTTAGCAAAAATTGAGACATAAAAAAAGGTGTCACAAAGGACACCTTTTTTAAATTTTTTATCGTGTAATCTAATTACTTAGACTGTCTTTCACGGAATACACGCTCTGCACGTACTGGAGCAGGTCTAGCTGGAACAGCGTTTGCGCCATTACCGTGTGTTGCTGTGCGTTCGTCAGCATATGGAGGGGCAGTGTCAACGTCACCGTAACCTGATGTTTCACAAGCAGATAGAGTTGCTGCTGAACCAACGATAGCAATTGTAGCGATAAGCTTTTTCATGTTTTTAGTCCTTAATCTTTTTTTGTTAAACTTAAGAAAACTTCTTAATTTATGTTCTCTTTATACACAAACAAAAACGCTTTGCACATCATTTTTCAATCTTTTTTATTCGGTAAATCAAAACATTATCTATCGCTGTGACATTTTAACAACATATTGAGGGTGAGAAGCACCATGGGTTAGCTGCGTTCGTTCTCTTTCACCGTTTTGAAATAAGCATCAATGCCTTTTTTAAGGGCGGCTGCAATTCGTTTGCGGTGCGCCGGGTTGTTTAGTTTTGTCGCTTCGGCTCTGTTGGACATGAAGCCTGTTTCGACTAAAACGGATGGGATATCGGGTGCTTTTAAAACGGCGAAGTTTGCGTGACGATTGGCACTTCGTAATAATGTTAGCTTACTGTTTTTAAAATCGTCGATCAGGATATTAGCGAGATATTTGGACTGGTTTTGCGTGTTGCGGCGGGCGAGGTCGATCAAGATATCCATGACTGCCTCGTCTTCGACTTCGAGTTCAATGCCAGCGATCAGGTCGGCTTTGTTTTCTCGTGCGGCGAGTTTGGCGGCTTGCGCATCCGATGCTTTTTCAGACAGCGTGTAAAAAGATGCTCCGCTAACACTTTTGTCCTGAAGCGAGTCGGCATGGAGCGATATGAATAAATCGCCTTCATGTTTGCGGGCATATTTAACGCGGTTTCCGAGTTTGACGAAAGTATCATTGTCGCGTGTCATTTTGACGCGGTATTGGCCGCTTGCTTCGAGGTGCTTTTTAAGTTCCAGCCCTAATGCCAGAACAACTCTTTTTTCATAGATGCCGTCGGGGCCAAGCGCGCCAGGGTCAACGCCGCCGTGACCGGGATCAATAATAACCAGTGGTTTTTTAGGAACAGGTCTTGGCATGGCCGGGGCTCGGGGCGGCGGCGGGGCGGCGGCGATTTGTGAAGATGTATCAACATCCAAAGTGCCAAGAATGTTTCTTTGCGCGCTTTCAAAGCCTGTGGCATTTGTGTTGGCGAAATCAATAACAAGGCGAGGCGGCTTATTGCTGGCGGATGGCAGCGTAAAGGCGCTGTGAATTGAGATTGGGCGATTTAAATCGAAGACGATGCGCGAGATGCCGGGCTTTAAATTGCCGTGTCTTACCGCGGTAATGCCTGCGGCTTGCTGTTCTTTTATGCGTGCACTGTTCCATGTGAAAGTGGGAAGGTCTATAACCATGCGATAAGGATCGGCAAGAACGAAGCTACGAAATTGTGTGTCTTCATCCAGATCAATAACAAGCCTTGTTTTGTCAGGGTAGTGACCAAAGCGCACATCTTTTATCGTCAATGCGTACGCATTTGCAGGAAACAAAAGCGCAGTGATGACAGTGAATGCGGCTATCAAAGTTATTAAATGTGGACTTTTCATCGTAGAGGACTATTTTTCCGAAAGAACTTTACCAAATTTGAATATAGCATAGTAGATGACCATGACAGAAGTACAAGAGCCGAAAATATACATTTTATACGAAAATGAAGATTGGTTGGGCCCATTGGCGCATGCATTAGAGGCGCGTGGAATTTCCTATGAAGAGATGAAGGTTATTGAAGGGGGCGTGTCTTTGGATAAAGAGCCGCCGCAAGGGATTTTCTTTAATCGTTTAAGCGCCTCGTCGCACACGCGCGGACATACGGGCTCTATTTCTTTGGGGGGCGCTATTTTGACGTGGTTGGAACATCATGGACGCTATGT
>Ga0115567_10004064_pt1 | contig 14341 bp, 23 predicted proteins | sample COGITO_mtgs_1204_2_FD_88679 | JGI IMG/M metagenome (GOLD analysis project Ga0115567, IMG submission 88679) | Pelagic marine microbial communities from North Sea - COGITO_mtgs_120412 | ecosystem: Environmental > Aquatic > Marine > Epipelagic | place: Germany:Helgoland, sampling site Kabeltonne... | reverse complement strand
TTGCGAAGAAAATCACTCAAGTCGTCGGAGGTATCGCTGGCATTCCGGGGTCAAACCAGATCGCGAAGACCAGCGACTACCTCTACAAATGGTCTCAGGGCACGCTGAAAAACGAGCCCGACACGGTCGCGGAAGGGATCTATAAATCGCTGATTCACGGCGACCGGTAGCTTCACCGATACACACATCACCTCTACCACTGTGTCACAATATGTGGTAGGTATTCTTAACATCAGCACAATATATTGTGCCCTATGAGGAGGGCTGTAATTTGACTGTGTCCGCAGAGTCCAACAAGGTAACGTATGCCGGAAATGGCAGTACGACGAGCTTCTCGACGGTCTTTACGTTTGCCGCAAATGATGAGGTGACGGTCACTAAAGTCGTGACCGCGACTGGCGTCGAAACCGAATTCACCCTGGGCACCGAGTACACGCTCACGGGCGCCGGCACAGGATCCGCGGGCACCGTCACGATCTCGACAAGCCCAAGCGATTTCACACCGGCGAGCGGCACGAAGCTCGTCGTGCAGCTCAAGCCTGATTTTACACAGACCACAGACCTTCCTCGAGGCGGCACGGTATCGCCGGCCGACACCTTGGAGCCGATGCACGACAGCCGTGTCCGGCAGATGCTGCGCCTGAAGGATGACGTCGATCGATCATTGAAGCTCCCGATCGATGAGACAAGTGCTGCCGTCCTCCAGAACGCGACGCTGCGCGCGGGCAAGATCCTGTCGTTCGACAGTACGACCGGCGCGCCGATCACGACGCAGGAATTTGGCACGTTCCGCGGTAACTGGGCTGCAAGCACCGCATACGTGGCGCGGGATTTGGTGAAAGACACAAGCACCGCTAACATCTTCCAGGCAAACACCGCGCACACGTCCTCCGGCGCGCAGCCGCTGACGACTAACACGGATAGCGCAAAGTGGGATCTCATTGTAGACGCGGCCACGGTGACCACCTCGACGGCCGCCGCAGCCGCCAGCGCCACGGCTGCCGCCTCCAGTGCCACGGCTGCAGCGTCGAGTGCAACAACGGCGACGACAAAGGCGAGCGAGGCGGCAACGTCGGCGACAAGCGCAGCGTCGAGTGCAACAACCGCAACGACAAAAGCAAGCGAGGCATCGACATCTGCGACGAATGCGGCATCGAGCGAAACGACCGCAAGCACAAAGGCAAGCGAAGCGTCAACGTCGGCGACGAACGCGGCGTCTAGTGCTACGAGTGCCGCGTCCAGCGCGACAACGGCGACAACGAAGGCAAGCGAAGCGTCTACGTCAGCGTCGAACGCGGCGACATCTGAAAGCAACGCATCAACGTCGGCTACGAATGCGGCATCCAGCGCAACGACAGCGACTACCAAAGCAAGCGAGGCGGCAACGAGCGCCACTAATGCTGCAAGCAGCGCGACTACAGCAACGACAAAAGCCAGCGAAGCTTCAACATCTGCTGCCAACGCGGCGACTTCTCTGTCCACATTCCAGGGACAGTATCATGGAGCTGCGTCGAGCGATCCTAGCACAGGATTAGATGCTGGCGATTTGTATTTTGATACGACGGGCAACGTGCTGCGCGTCTACAGCGGCTCAGCTTGGCAAGACGCGGCGGTGAGCGCTTCGAGCTTCCTGACCGCTACCAGCAATTTAAGCGACGTTAACAACGCTGGCACAGCGCGTAGCAATCTTGGTTTAGGCACCGCCGCCACTCAAGCGTCCACAGCCTTCGAGGCAGCGGATAGTGACATCCTGAAGGCCGACACTGCGGATGTCTTAACAGCGGGTTTCGCCGCAACCGTCCACGACCTTTCCACGATTTCATCAGGCACAACGACTCTGGACGAAGCAAACGGCAATCTCCAGAAATGCGTTAATGGAGGTGCTTTCACTTTAGCCCCGCCATCGAACAGTTGCACAATTGTCTTACAGGTAACGAACAATGCTAGCGCAGGAGCTATAACAAGCTCTGGGTTTACGCTTACGGACGGGGATTCGATTTCGACCGGGGATGGAGACGACTTCTTCTTCTATTGCACGGTTGTCGGTTCATTCTCTCACGTAACTGTCAAGAAGCTCTCGTAATGATGTTTCCCATCGTTCAGGGCGGTCACTCCGCTGGAGTCTCGATTACGATATCGAGCAACACAGAAAACTATAATTTAGCGTCCGACTTAACGAACAACTACGGCTGGAACGGGTCAGACGCCATCGACGTGACCGTCACCGTCAACTCGAGTGTGACAGTCTCCGCGACAGCTACAGCGACAGCGGCTTTCCATGTTGATCTGGTGGCTGGGTCAACGCTCGCACTTAACAACAATGGAACAATTGTTGGGAAAGGCGGCGCGGCTGGATCGGGCGGCGGTGGCAGTGGCGGGGCAGGCGGTAACGCGATCAGTCTTCAAGACGTGACCGCAACCATAAACAATCTCTCGGGTGCGTTCATTCGTGGGGCTGGTGGCGGCGGCGGCGGCGGCGGTTCGGTTTCAGGGCACGGATCATCAACTGACTCAGAAGGAGCTTGCGGCGGCGGCTCAAGTTACGCGGGCGCGGCGGGAGGTGCTGGAGCAGGGCCGGGGGCCGCTGGAAATGGCACTTCGATTGGTGGTCCCGCCGGATCAGGCGGAAACGGTGGCACCTTTGGAGCCGCAGGGTCAACCGGCGGAAGCGGCCACGGATCAGGCTGTTCAGTCAGCAATGGCGGCGGCGGCGCTGGCGGGGCGGCTGGAAAGGCCATCCATCACGTCGCAAGCGTAACACAAACGCTAAACGATTCCGGCACAATTAACGGGGCAACATCGTGATGCATTTGGTCGTTTATTCTGTGTTGGTTGTTCTGGCAATCGCTATCACGCTCGTTGGCAGTTTTTCGTCAGAGCGCGAACGAGTACGAGTTTTGATGGAGCTTGAAAATGATTTTAGGTAGCAATCAATCGCCGTCTGATATCGCCACGATGGACATGGTCTTGAACGATGCTGGTGATCAATTTGTCGAACAATACAAGCCGATTGAGGATGTCAGGACTGTTGCGCTAGAAAGGCTTAACGCTATGTGTGCCGCCACAAAAGAGTGGCACTACGCGGCCAGCGCCGTCGAAACAAAATGTAAGGAATTTGTAAAAGGCACACGGTTGCTCACCGATGCAAACATGATCGATGGAGACACCGTTGATGAAAAGGTGATTACTGCTTTCAAGGAATTGCGTAAACCAGAAATCCGCGCAGCGCTTGATCGTAAACGCGACAAAATGATTGCCGCAATCAATGCCGAAACGGACGCGGTGAAGATGCTTGAAATAGCAAGCGATGAGTCAAGCTATTTGAACAGTGCAATCGATGAATCCGAGTGTCCCGAGTGCCAAGCATTTCTGGCAGAGATGCCCAGCGGGGCGAACGTGCGAAGAGTCTTTGATCGACTTGGTGCCAATTGTGGGTCTGACGCTTTGCGTAAATTAGTGTCAGCGCTGGGGCAAGAAACAGCAACAAGCGAAACTGAATACAGTGGCGCACTTGGTTCCACGTTGCAGTTAGCTAGACCGGACATGATTGACGTTGCTGGCATTGCAGATCACAAACCAACGCCCATCGAAAAGATCGCGCATGAAATCCACAACTTATGGGTGCCAGTAGATCGCAGCGGAACACTAGCATCGCCGCTGAAATTGACAGGACCAGCTATACCCGCAGTCGGTAGCTTCAATCAGACCTTTTCTGATGTAGCAGACGCACGGGGCGCAGCCCTGTGGGCCGAAAATAAAAAGCTGTCGGTGTTCTGGAGCGGAGGAATCGATAGCACGGTGGCGCTTGTTGGTTTATTAAAGACTGTGCCTGATGGACGCCTGTCCGATCTAACTGTTCACTGTAACGCCGCATCGATTTTGGAGTACCCAGAGTTTTATGCAGCGCATATCAAAGACAAGCTGACCGTCAAATCGACACCAGAAGTTGTTAAACCAACGGATCGCTACTGGGCCGAAAATGTTTTCGCAAGTAGCACGGTAGACGAAATCGCGAAAACGCTAAAGACCTCGCTAGTTGTCACTGGCGAACTTGGGGATCAGGTCTTTGGAAGCGCTGGGTTTGCCAATGACCCTGACAAAATTAGTAGCACCATCGATGACTTGCTGGTCGCGCAAGAATTAACAGACATTCGAGATGAGATAGACGCTTTATCTACGGCCTGTCCTATTCCGATAAATAGTGTGACCACGCTTATGTGGTGGTGGAATTTCAGTTGCAAATGGTCTGAGGTACGCTTCAGAGGTTTGACCTCTGTTACGGATAGCGACGACTTTGCTAACGTCCGGCACTTCTTTGATACTGACGATTTCCAAAAGTGGTCTATAGCAAATGACGATCTCAAGATTAAAGACACCATTCAGTCGTATAAATTTACAGCAAAGGATTACATACATGACTTTGCCAAACACGACGACTACCGCGACCAAAAGCTGAAGGTAGGATCACTGCGGGTTCGTTGGGGTGCACCAATCGCCATTGACAACAACAACACTGTCATTCGCGCTGGCGACACAAGCACCGACCTTGAGCTAATCAAATCGCGATACGGCGACGACCTGAAGAGGTACGCGCGATGATCGAGCTGGTCGCGCTTACCGACGCCGAATAACCTGTCGCAGGTCAGCGAAAGCACTGTTGGCTTGGCTGGCGAATTCATCGCCGCCGCTGCACTTGTCGAACTCGGCGCGCAAACGATGTGGTCGCCGGTCGCCGGTTGCGACCTCCTTTGTTACGACGAAGGGTTTTATCGCGTAGAGGTTAAGACTGCGGGCGCGCGTGACAGGCAACGCCCGACGATGTTCCGTTGGGCAACGAGTCGAGGCAGCAAAAACAAATGGCGCGTGACAATCGAATTCTGCGATGTGGTCGCGCTGGTCGCGCTTCCGGTTCGCCGCGTTGTGTTCCGCAACACGAACGCAATCACCGGCAAAAATACGAGTCTATCAGCAAAACATTTTGTTGAGGGTTGTGAGGCGGCTACCTGGGCCGAGGCAAAAAAATGGAAACCGTAATTTCTCAATACTGGGAGCAACTACTTCTTATCGGCGCGCTTATTTTTCATGCGGCCAGATCATACGCCCAGATTAGCGAGATGCGTAAAGACATCGATCAGCTCCAGGCCGAGATCTTGCGATACACGAAATGGACACAACAGCAAGCGGAACAGATTGTCCAATTGCGCGCTGAGGTCTCCGTTAACAACAAGCAGATAACCAGCCTGTGGGACTTCACCAACGGGATACGTGACCGGCTTAACGGCCACGGTAAACACTAACCACACCGGAGACATCAATGATCGACTGGGACAGCTTCCCGAATTTCGGGGAGAGCGAATTCGCGTGCCAATGCGGCTGCGCGTTAGCCGACATGCAGGAGCCCGCACTCCAAACATTTCAGAATCTTCGAACATCCTACAACCGTCCACTGACGGTGAGCTCGGGATACCGCTGCGCGGGGCATCCAGTAGAAGCGCGAAAGATCGATCGCGGCGGTCGACCTGGCGCGCACAATTCCGGTTTTGCGGCGGACTTCGCGGTCGCCGGCGAGGACGCGATCGAGCTGCTTCGATTAGCGTTAAACGATCCACGGGTGACGGGGATTGGGATCCAACAACGGGGCCCGTGGAATTCGAGATTCCTACATTGCGATATTTTACCCGTGGGCGGCGATGAGAAAATCGCACGCCCTGCACTCTGGACTTACCCATGAAAGGAAAAACAGATGTCCAAAATCCTACAACTTGTCATTGCGCGCGCAAAGGAGCCGAGCTCGCTCGCATCCCTGGCGGTCGTGTTTTCGGCACTCGGGTTCAACGCGAGCGAAGAAATGATGAGCGCGATAATGGGGATAGTCGGCGGTGCTGCGGCGCTCGCCGGGATCTTCATGTCTGAGAAAGGTAGCTCGTGAGTGCTTGGGCTATTGTTCTCATCTGCCTCGCAGGCGGCGCCACGTTGGCCGGCGCCGTCTGGCTGGGGCGGCGTTGGCAGGCGGGTCGCCAGGCGGAGGCGACATCCGCAGCCCAGGCTCGTATGGCGGAGCATCGCGATAGCAGCGATTCTGCTTCTACCGACCGGATGCGTGACGGCCGCTGGTAGCGTGGTCGGGGCAGGAGCCTCGGCTGTCGGAGCGTACTGGGACTACCGCGGCGCCAAGAGGGGTGAGCCCGTCATCGTCACCCCGCCGATCGAAGCCTATTCGAACGACGTCCAAGCTGCCGCAGCCGCGGAGATGAAAGCGCTGAACGGTCCATGTCCACGGGACACGGTGGTCGGCGACTGCTCGGTGCTCAAACGCATGGTCATCGACTATGGAGATCTGCGGCAACGGATCCGGGCAGCTAATGCACCGGACTGATGACGACTACGACTGGACCGAGGACGCGATCGGTTCCTACGCACTGGCGATCGAGACGCTCCGCGAGAGCTATCTGGCTAATAGGTTGCCCGGCGAAAGCGCAAAGGAATACCTCGAGCGGACCAGTCAATAAAAGGTTAGGAAGTTCTCCGTGCAAACCCATGCGTCCCTATGCCAGTTAAAAGTTCCTAACCTTTGCCTAACGTATTGATTTATAATAATTGATTGACTCAGCCCCTGGGCACCACTACCTTTCTAAGTTGTTGAAAGTAGTGGTGTTTTTAGAAGGTTAGGAAGTTTAGGACTGAAGGTTAGGAAGTTATGTTCTATTCCTGTGCTTCTCGCGCCTTTTTAAGCACATTCTCGGCGAGTCGTTTTCGGCGTACACCTTTAGTGTAGCGGGACACTTCTTTAAGCGTATCCCATCCGCCCATAGCCATTATTTCGTGATCGCTATGGCCGTCTTCCGCGAGTCGGACGGCTGCGGATTTACGCAACCCATGAGCCGATAATCCTTCCAGATCAGCCGCACGCACGGCCGTCCTAAACCAATTACCAAAACTCTCATTCTTATACGGTCTACCGTATTGAGTGACCAAATAAGTCAGATCGCCGGTAGGGCTCACGTCGAGGATCTCACGTAACCCCGGCAATATAGGCAAAGACATATGGACCGGCTTACGTTCACGGTTCTTGTGCTGCGTAAAGTAGAGCCAGCCATCCTTCTCATGCTGACGCCCGAGCACAATAATGTCGCTTCGTCGCTGCCCTGTGTATACGAGTAGGGCGAGTGCCAGTCGCTCCTTCGTGCCGATCGGCCAACGCTCTTCATACTTCTCAATGTCAAAGATCGTCCACTCTCTGAAGCCTTCAGAAGACCCCTTCAATAGCGGCACATCCCGCATCGGGTTATAGCTTATGATGTCGTTGTCCAAGGCGAACCTGAATACGCCGCGCAGCGCTTTCATTACGTCGTTTGCGGACCCCGGCGTGCTTGCATTTTCATCCCGCAGTTTGCGGATATGCCGCACTTCCCAATCTGTGATTTTCGTATCCCCATACTTATTGAGGAAATCCGTGAGAATTGTCTTTCGCCGTTTGCGCGTAACCTCTCCGAGATTATTCTTATAGTCGGCGCTCGCGTAATACTGGCTAACGATCTGCGTCATCGATCCACGTGACACGTTCCTCGAGGGCGGCTTTGCGATCGTGGCGCCTGTTGACGCCTTCAGATAATCTTCAAGAAATTCCGGCGAGCCAACGGGACCTCTTAATAAGATCTGTTTTTTACCCGGCTCGCGATAGTAGATGCGTTCCCGACCATGCCGGTCGATATATCGATTGATATGTTTAACGCGCACTGAAGATGGCATCGACTGAATTCCCTTCAAACTCCCGCGGCAGCTCCTCGAACGCCTCATCGAGCTCAACGCGGTCCCAGATCTTCTTGGTCCCGATCAGCCGCGGGGCGGGCATAAGCCCGTCTTGAATCATTTGGTCGAACTTGCGCGGAGAGCAACCCACGTACTCCGCCGCTGTTGGTCTTGATAATCCTCTTGGCGTCATCGCTTCCTCCTGACGCAGCTCCCCATCAACATCCGTGCGCCGGCCGCGGTCGCCTGGACGTGCGCCTGCTCTATGTGTGCTCTGCAATCCGCCCGCGTCCATCGCTGTTCGCCCGCCGCCCGCGCCTCGATCGAGACGCAGGTAGCAGAGCAGAGCATATAGACCGCGACGATCATAGCGCCGCATCGAGGATCGCGACGTAGATCGCGAACCAAACCAGGCTCGCGATCAACGACACAATCAAGATGTCGCGGGTTTTCTCCAAGAACCTCACAACGATTTCTCGAGCGCAGTCAGTCGCTCGACCAGCGAGCGCGGCTCGTCCTTGTCGCGACCGTTGCCATTTTCGCTCGGCGCGCGCTTGCCGTGGATCGGGTTATTAGTCACGCACTCGTTCTGATCGCCTGGCGGTAGGCACCAGACGCGCCGGCCGCCGTTTTCTTGGCGGGTCTCTCCCTCCTTCCCGACCTCCTTCAGCGCGCGGTAAAGCGCCCATGCCGTTTTCTCGTTCGAGAAAAAGACGCTATCGCCAGCGACCATCTGCTCGGCGATCTGCAAATACGGCCCACGGTTGCCGCGGATCGATATCCTCGGAATACCCTTCTCGATTTTGTACTTTACTGTGTCAGTCATTATTTGCCTCCTGGGCTTTTAGGTTTGTGTTAATACGCAGCGGCGGTGGTGGTGACTTCTCGATCCGATACCTGGATGCGCGTTTCCAGCCGCCGATGATCTGCCCACGGCGGGCAGAGTCGTGCGCGTTTTCGAGCGCCTGCAGAGTCACCTCGCGTTGATCTGTTTGCTTCATGTCATCTCCTCTGGTTGTGCTGCACGTGCTCGGGTGGGCGCCGGCCGAAAGGGTGGGACAAACGACCGACGCCCCGCCGAGCACGCGCTACGCGGCCAGGAGCTGCTGGAAGGGTGCAGATCCGACCCAGCGCGACACCTCGGACTCCCGGTCCGACAGCGTAGTCGCGACGTTATCGTTACCGGTTTGGCGGATTGGAAATTCCTCGCTGTTATGCGAGGAGTAGAACGTGAACGCGGATGTCAGCGCGTAGACGTTGAAGCCCCGATCGGCACATTCGCGAGCCGCGCGATGAAGCAGCTTCTCGGCTTTCCTCTCAGACATGGAGGGCAGCGCGCGGATCGTCTCTTCGATTTGCGTCCAGGTCAGGCCGGTCTCGGCCCATTCCCGCATGGTCGCGACCTGCTCCTGGAAGCGGGGCATCAGATCCTCCAACCAGACCTTGAAGTAATCCGCCTTTGCGCCGCTGGTGTGCCGGCGCCGCATATAATCAATTGCGTTGAGCGCGGTCATGCCGTTTTGACAGACCAGGTCGAGGCTGCCGATGTTAATTCCCGTTGACGTGCCCCCGTCGTAGCCGGTCGTAATGGCGCACGTGGCGGCTACCGTGGTGCCGACGTTCAGGGTAGCGCTCGTCGAGTTGCCATACGTCAGCGCCTCGGAGAACGCCTTCACGACGTACTGTCGTTTGACGAACGCACCGTTGCCGGCGCTCGTGTCACGGATCTCGACCTCGGCGAGCTGCTCTGGCGCGAACGTATCCATCATCGCCTGCTCGGCGAGGAGGCAGAGGTCGCGCATCTGGACGACCTCGTAACTATCACTGACCACGCCCAGGGGGACCGGCTGACCGTCGCGGCTTGCGTAGGTGCCACTGAAGCCAGGCATCTCGAGCATCTGCCCGCCGCGGCCGACGCCCAGGATGGGGCGCTTGACGACGGGGCACAGGATTTCGGAGCCGGCGTGGCTCGCGAAGATTTGAGGGCGGGGAAGGTTGTCGTTTGTTCTGATAAAAGACATAAATTAGATCCTTGTTGCTTTGGCCGTTTGTCCTGTCAGGGGTGATGCGGCCGGGTTAGAGGGGGTCGACCGGAGCGGTAACTCTGGTCGACCCATTTCATTAGGCGTGCTTTTTGAGAAAAGCCCGTAGCTGCTTCATCTCGGCGTCGATGATGTCCTGCGATACGCTGCAACTTGCATAATGCTCACGCTCATCGACTAAACGATTGAGTAAATAATCGGCCTCATTAACGAGATCAGCATCGCTGTATGTGTCGCTGACGCACTGCTCCGTCGCCTCGTCGAGATATCGGTCGGCGACATCGATGCAACTGAACTGGTTAAAAAGAGCCTCGCATTTGAATGCGTCTTTGGCGATTTGCCTGATCATTCTCACGCCTCCACCCGCTCGATGCGGAAGGGTTGATTTCGTCCCTCATCCGCTACCCGCTCGATCGGCGCGGTCTCGAAGCCCAGGCAAGCCGCTTCGACCGTCCTACGGCTACGATAGCCGCTTTGCCACTTGACCCATCGGTATCCCTCCGTGTCGATCGCATCAGCGCACCAAACGCGGGGGCGCAGAAATTCATCGCGGTAGATTTCGTATTTTTTTACTATGCTCATTTCGTGATCCTCTCCCAATCGACTCTCTTGAACTTGTGCCTCACTGGCTCGCACTTGGACCCGCCAGGCCAGCTCCGCACGGTGACCCACTTGTGCCCGACCGTGACCACCTCGACCTGGCGCACGCCCGAACCAATACGCGGCGCCTGATCCTCGAGCTTGATCGTCACCAGGTTCGAGGATTGCTTCGACTTGCGGGACACGGTCCTCGGCTTTCGGGTCACGATCCGCTTGGGCTTCTCGTGGCGTCGATCCAAAAACGCCGGGAGTGTTGGTGGTTGTTGTATCTGCATGTTCATCTCCGTTTTCCGTGTTTGCGAATTCATCGCCCCATTCGGCGACTGTTTTGCGCGAGCCCTTCTCGGACTTCGCGAAAAGGCGAGCACCCTCGGCATAGCTGTTCTTTCTCCACTGGCCGACCGGGGCGCGTTTGTTCGGGTCCGTCTCGCCGGCAGCGACGGCGTCGAGCCAGCGCTGGTGCTTGATGACGGACATGACCTTGAAGTTCTCTTCGATCTCCTGGCACTTGGCCCACAAGTCCGGGTGGTTGTCGTGCAAGTCCTTCAGCTCTTCCTTCGTCTGGAAGGGGCAGAAGAAGCAGGACGATTTCTCAACAGTGACCGGCCAGAGGTGGCGCAGGATCCGCTCGCAGTCCGCGCGATCGAGACCCAGCTCGACCAGCGGATGGATGCATTGGTGCGTGTCAGTCTCTTTCGAGGTAAACTTGCGGTGCCCTTCGTTTGCCTCGATGCCGATCGCCCAGGTGATGGTGCCGGCGTATTGGCTCTCGGCCCATTTGTGCAGGACCTCGGCCTTGAACTTGAGGGAGCAGACGTGGCCGGCGCCTGGCAGCAACGGCAGGTTACCGAGGCGCTCGAGCCACTCGACGATGTTCTCACCGTCTTTGCGAACCGTCTCGAAACGGAGCCCGGCGTCGGCGCAAATCGCCGCGGCGGTCTCGACGTTTTCGTATGTCTTGGGGAACTCGGCGCCAGGGTCACTGAACACAACGGCGTCGAACATCGGCAGCGCGGCGTCGATCTCTTCGCGCGTGCGGCCGGTCAACGCCGCTGCTTCGTCGCGGTTGAGATGGATCGCCAGAAGCGCTGTGCTGTCTACGCCGCCGCCGAATGAAAGAATTTTGTTCAATTTCTATTTCCCTTTTCCTAAGAAGTGCATTAACGTGCATTTGATCATAAGCTTTAATGAGCATTACGCAAGCACAAAATGCACATTTATAAAATGCTTATTAATGCAAGGAACACAGAAAAAGAAGGGAATCAGATTATGAGTCTTAGAAATCACATCAAGCGGATGCAATCCGGGTTGGCTCGGTCGAAAGGAATCTATGACGCGCGAGGAGTTCGATGGTCGGTGAATCCGGTCGTGCAATTGTGGCGGCTAAGGTTTCGGGCGATCTATTTGTTTTCGATGGCCGGTTTGTGGTTGCAGAAGCACCCAAGTGATCAGATAGCGGGCCAACACGAACTCGGTGACACTATTCGCGAATGGCGGAACTCGTCGGCCTCGGTCGGCGGAACCGTCACGCGGACGATCCTCGCAAAATTGTGCCAGTCCTCGACCGTGACCCTTGCCGAGCTAGAGGTTTTGTGCGCCGGGCTGGCAGGACGAAGCGCCATCAACACGCTTCTCAAGACGGGCGTTAAAATGAAATTACTTACCCAGAGTCAAGGTGAGTATCGCGCGACTGATTTATTGATGTCTGAAGCGTATGATCGCACTCTGTTTAAATTATTGGACCCGAAGATCGTCGAGTTTGCGGAGTTCGTCGTCATGTTTTCTACGCTGCGTAAAAACGCAGACCTTGTGGGCGATCTTGAGCGTGACGGAAATCTGGACGCCGATAGCGGTCTCCGTCAAAGCATTCCCGAGGCGCTGTTCAATGAGGTGTATAACGAGGAGATCGATCTTCACTTGCCGGGCGAGGTGCGACCGGACTTCAAGTTGATCGAGGGCGGGGAAGATAAATAGGTTCGCTGGCCGAACCTTTTAGGTTCGCTGGCCGAACCTTTTAGGTTCGCTGGCCGAACCTTTTAGGTTCGCTGGTCGAACCTTTTAGGTTCGCTGGTCGAACCTAATTGGTTCGCCGGTCGAACCTAATTGGTTCGATTAAAGAACTTTAATATCCCAGGCGTGTTTGCATATCCTATTTCTCAAGGGAGATAGGATATGCAACACTTATACGGCGGTAACAGCCGCCATCACCACCGCAAAAATGTACACAGAAAATTCGCCGAGGTCTTCCAGCGGCAGGGGCGCGTGGACCGGGTTGTTCGACTCGGGGATCAGCACGTAAGCCTGCCCGGAGGCCAAACGCACAAGCCGTTTGACAGTTGCCTCGACCTGATCGGTTTTGCTGTCGCGCCGCATCGCGACCACGAACTTGTTGTCGGGGAGCCGCTCGCTCTCCGGATCGAATGGGCGGCAGATCAACAGCGACCCGTCCGGGAAGCGTTTGTCCATCGAGTCGCCGCGGACCTCCAACGCAAACGCGTCGGGTCCGTAGCGCTCGGATCCAATCGGCAACGTCTCCTGATCCTCGATAGGAACCTCAAACGCCTCACGAAACACGCCCGCCTCGACGGCGCCCAGGACGCGGATCGCGCTGTCCGTAAGCGACGCATTACCGGATACTGTGACAACGCGGCTCTCCGCTGTTTTGAGGGTCCGCTGCCGCAGGCGAAGCAGCTCGACGGCCGTCTTCCGGCGCAGCGCCCAGGCGGCGGGGACCGCGTCGTCGGGTGCGAGCTGGGTTACAGCCGTCAGGTCGTCGCCACTCAGATCCTCGAGCGCAACGTCGACGGCACGCTCCACGATCGCGGTAAGCGTTGACGGTTTAATGTTGAACCGCGGTGTCGCGCCGCGGCGCATGAACCTGCTAACCGTCGAGGCTGCATAACCCGCATCGTTCGCAAGCGCGGAATAGCTTAGACCGGTCAGACGCCGGAGCGCGATCAGTATTTCCTGCGCCTCGGCGATCCGCGGATCCGCAACTTTCTCGCGTGTGTGATCCTCTATCATATTACACTCCCTGCGCTTCCGTCATACGCTGACATAAGCAAATGTGCAAACAGATTTATGCGGGTGCATTTTAGTGTTGCATTTTTAAAAACCCTGCTTATCAAGGGAGCATTCCATGAACACAAAAAGCACGGATAAATGAGCCTTCCAAACTTCGACGACATTAAAAACCGCGCAGATGCTTTGGGTCTGTCTCTCTCCAAGCTTTGCCGCGACGCGGACATCTCAGAGAGCACACTGCAGCGTTGGCGCCGGGGCGATACCGATCCACTCCGTAAAATTCGAGCGGTCGATGACGCGCTCAAAAAGCACGAGGACGCGCGCAATGACGGCTAAACTCATTCCTTTCGCGGGCTCAACGTCTGAGCAGCGGAGATCGACGACGCGTGAGCCCCGTAAATACCATCGCAAGGACACAAACCAGTCGGCCGCGGACGAGATCGTGCGCTACTGGGCCGAGCGCGGCTATGTGGTCAAGGCGGAGGTCCGCGATCTCTCAGCCGGCAACCTGCAATGGACAATAAAAACAGACATGATCGCGGGTCTCCCGCGACAACTCTATGTTGAGCGGGCTGCGGCGGCGCTCGACAAATGAAAATACTTGGTGTGGATCCTGGTCTCAGCGGTGCGATCGCGCTTGTCGGCGACGGACACCTTGCGGTCCGCGACATGCCGACAGCGGGCGAGCTCAAGCGGCGCGTCATCGTGACGGCCGAGCTGGCCGGTATCATCCGCGCCTGGGCGCCGGATTGCGCTGTCATCGAGAAGGTCCACGCCATGCCAAAGCAAGGGGTCAGCTCGAGCTTCCGTTTTGGGCAGGCGCTTGGCGCAATCGAGGGCGTCCTCGGTGCTCTCTTAATACCCGTGGAGTACGTGACACCGCAGTCCTGGAAGAAACACTATCGGCTAACGGCGAATAAAGACGA
>Ga0115567_10004058_pt1 | contig 14347 bp, 13 predicted proteins | sample COGITO_mtgs_1204_2_FD_88679 | JGI IMG/M metagenome (GOLD analysis project Ga0115567, IMG submission 88679) | Pelagic marine microbial communities from North Sea - COGITO_mtgs_120412 | ecosystem: Environmental > Aquatic > Marine > Epipelagic | place: Germany:Helgoland, sampling site Kabeltonne... | reverse complement strand
TTGAAAACAAACCCAAGAAAAGAAAACGCCCACATATTGTGTAAGCAAAATAATTAAACCACTATATATTGTGGTTTTCAAGCCCAAATGAGAATCATTCCCACATTTTTTATACACAAGGACGCAGCGTATTAAAGTTGCAAAAAGTCTTTCAACTCTGACTTTGGCGCTGTGAGTAATTAAGAGCTTAACGACCCCGCACCTTATCACAATTTCTATCAGGTGTTTTTACAAGACAGCTACATTTGGGAATGGAAGCTAAAATCGTAGACTGTATAGTTTTGTAGTTAACGCGTTCGAGTTTTGAAATATTATTTTTTATAAAATCACCGGTACACGCGCAGATACTTTTTTCTTCATCTGTCAAAACATTGCCTGTTGAGGGATTGTTGTGTCTCATTAGACACTTTTTTTCCTCAAATGCAGCTATGTTCTCAAAATCCAGGCATTTGTCACTAATATTACCTTTTGCTACAGAGATGTATTTTATTTCAGGCTGTTTTTCGCGCTCTTCTAAATAAGCGTCGGCATAACATTCGCAATCACGGTAGGTGCTATCACGTGCGTTTTTGGTGCATTGCTTTAAAACAGCCTCACGCTCCGCCTGAAGTTGCTCTGTTGTTTGCTTTTTCGCATATGTGGTGGTTGGTATTGTAAACACAACCAAGAAAAGGGCCGTGATTATAATGGTATAATTAGACATGCTTTGCCCTCAAATATATGTTTGCAATTTACTATAGTATCCTAAGAAAAAAATATCGAGTCTTATGCTGTTTTCATGAATACAGATTCTATTGTTTAACAAAAAAGGAGCCGTGAAGCTCCTTTTTCTAAATCTTATTGGGGGCAAGGCCCTACTGACACGCCAGACATTCTTCATAGGCTGGCGGTGCTTCGGCGGCGGCTTTGGCCGCGTCATCGGCGGCGCTTGCACGTTTCCAACTGGCGTTACTTTCCGCGCGTTGCACCGATTTGGAGCGGCAATAATAAAGCGACTTCACGCCTTTTTTCCATGCATCCCAGTGAACCTGATGAAGCTCGGCTTTTTGAACATTCGCCGGCAAGAACACGTTCAAGCTTTGCGCCTGACAGACATATTGCGAACGATCACCCGCATGTTCAATCAACCAACGCTGGTCAATTTCAAACGCAGTCTTGAACACATCTTTTTCTAAATCCGAAAGGAAATCCAAATCTTGAACCGACCCTTCATTGGTAAAGATAGAAGACCAGACATCATCGTTATTCATGCCTTTTTCTTCGAGCAATTTCACAAGATATTTGTTCTTCACCGGAAATGATCCGGACAATGTTTTATGTGTATACGCATTGGCCGCATTTGGCTCAATCCCCGGAGACGCACCGCCGCAGATAATGGAGATCGACGCGGTCGGCGCAATCGCCATTTTGTTAGAAAAGCGTTCTTGAATACCGTAATCCGCAGCATCAGGACACGCACCGCGTTCCCCTGCAAGCTTTACGGAAGCATCATCGGCTTGGCGTTTAATGTGTTGGAATATCTTACGGTTCCAGACTTTAGACATCACGCCTTCCATCGGCAACATTTTAGATTGTAAAAACCCATGAAAGCCCATCACACCAAGACCAACACTGCGCTCACGCATCGCGGCATATTTCGCACGTTTCATGGAATCAGGCGCTTTTTCAATGAAATCCGAAAGCACGTTATCAAGGAATCGCATCACATCTTCGATAAAGGTCGGATGATCCTGCCATTCATCAAATGTCTCAAGGTTGAGCGAGGATAAACAACACACCGCCGTTCGATCATTGCCGAGATGGTCAATTCCTGTTGGCAAAGTAATCTCTGAACAAAGATTGGACATCTTCACATTCAATCCCGCCATCTTATGATGTGCTGGAATTTGGTCATTTACGTGATCGATATAAATAATATAAGGCTCGCCTGTTTCAACGCGCGCTGTAAGAAGACGCACCCAAAGATCACGCGCGGATACCGTATCCACAACCGCGTTATCTTTGGGTGATTTCAAAGCATACTCTTCATTTGCTTCAACCGCTTTCATGAACTTGTTGTCCACCAAAACACCATGGTGAAGGTTCAATGCTTTGCGGTTCGGATCACCACCGGTCGGGCGGCGGATCTCGATAAATTCTTCAATTTCTGGATGCCAAATCGGCAGATAAATCGCAGCAGACCCACGACGAAGCGAGCCCTGAGAGATCGCCAATGTCAAAGAGTCCATCACACGGATAAAGGGAACAATCCCTGAAGTCTTACCGTTACGGCCAACTTTTTCACCAATAGAGCGAACATTACCCCAATAAGAACCAATGCCGCCGCCAAGCGATGCAAGCCAGACATTCTCATTCCAAAGCTCGACAATATCGCCAAGGCTATCTTTTGTTTCGTTTAGGAAGCATGAAATCGGCAAACCGCGCGATGTGCCGCCATTTGAAAGAATAGGAGTCGAAGGCATAAACCAAAGCTTGGACATATAATCATACATACGCTGCGCATGTTCGCTATCATCCCCGTAATAAACAGATACGCGCGCAAATAAATCCTGATACTGCTCTTCGGGCATCAAATAACGATCCGTCAGTGTTGCCTTACCAAAGTCAGTTAAATTTTCATCGCGGGTTCTGTCGATTTCGACACGGTTTCCCCGCTCCATTTGCGCAACGTCAAACATGAGCTTTACTCCTATATCTTATGTATGATCTGAATTTTGAAACTAACCCACACAGATCGTTTATTTTTGGGATGCCAATCGTGCAAGAAACACAATCAGTAGCGTTTTGTTAATTTCAAGCTACTATATCTCGTGGTATCCCGCAATATGACCATATTCCTAAAATCCTTATATTTTTTCCAAAAATCATTATTTTTCATCTGCTTATTAAACCTATCCACGGCCATATCCCCATGTATTTTTCTTCTTTTTGCCTCTATTTCGTCTGTATAAGACACAATATTTCAAGATTCCGACAAGCAATATGCATGCAATACAAAGGTATTTCCAAGTATTATGAATAATAAACCCGCTCTAGTCCGAAGAATCGATTCCATGTTATGATTCTTTAACAAAACCGCGTGTCTTAAAAGGTATATAGTGATTTTTAAAACGGCGTTTTAAAATTGTACCGAGCAAGCGCGAGGCGCGCGAATGCGCGAAACTAGGGCGCAAGCCCGCAAAAAGAGCCCTAACGGATAAAGATATGCCCCACAATAAACGCCAAACCAAAATTCTTGCCACTCTTGGCCCCGCATCAAACACAAAAGAAAAGATTCGCGAATTGATTGAGGCCGGCGTCAATGCATTCCGCCTGAATTTTAGCCATGGCACACATGATGATCACAAAGCCATGCTGACCATTATCCGTGAATTGGAAAGCGAAATAAATCACCCCATCGCAATTGTTGCAGATATGCAGGGGCCAAAGCTGAGAATCGGGACGTTCAAAAATGATTCGGTTGAAATGGAGCGCGGCATGAAAATCAAATTTGATTCCAACCCTGAGGCAGGCGATGAATCGCGTGTTTACCTGCCGCACCCCGAAGTGATGAAAGCATTGGAAATCGACGGGCTTTTTTTCCTCGATGACGGGAAAGTGCGCTGTCGCATTCGTGAAAAAGGTGAAGACGAGCATGGCGCCTATGTCGTGGCTGAAATTCGCGCAGGCGGAAAACTTTCGAATAAAAAGGGGCTGAATGTGCCCGGCGCATATCTCGAAATCCCCGCTCTCACCGATAAAGACAAAGCCGACCTTAAAGCTGCCCTTGATATGGGCGCGGATTGGATCGCCCAAAGCTTTGTTCAAACAGCCGAAGACGTGCAAGAAGCGTTAAACCTCATTGATGGCCGCGCCGCTTTAATCGTAAAGCTGGAAAAGCCCGCCGCCATTACCAACCTCGAATCGATCGTCGCGCTTGCTGACGGCGTTATGCTCGCCCGCGGGGATCTCGGCGTAGAAATCCCGCCCGAAGATGTGCCAAGCGTGCAAAAGCGCGTCGTGCGTTATGTGCGCTCGGTTGGAAAACCAATGGTCGTTGCCACGCAAATGCTCGAATCCATGATCACATCCTCCCGCCCCACACGCGCCGAAGCATCAGATGTTGCGACGGCAGTATATGATGGCGCGGACGCCGTTATGCTCTCGGCTGAAACTGCGGCAGGGCAGCATCCGATTCGCTCGGTTGAGATGATGAACAAAATTTGCGCCCGTACCGAAGAAGATGAAATTTATGAACAATTCATGGACGACACGCACCCGGATACAATTGGTGATCCCTCCGATGCAATTGCGACCGCGGCGGGATATGTTGCCCAAGATGTCGATGCAAAAGCCATCGTGACCTATACAATGTCCGGATCAACCGCATTGAGAATGGCGCGTCAACGCCCCGCCGTGCCGATTCTATGCCTGACCCCGAACCTGAATGTCGCTCGCCGCCTCGGGCTTGTTTATGGTGTTCACAGCGTCCATGACGAAAAAATTCAAGGTGATTTCAGCGGCCCCGTCCCGCATGCTTGTGAAATCCTACAAAAACAAAATCTCGCCCAAAAAGGCGAGCGTTTCATCATGACCGCAGGCGTACCCTTCGGCGTTGCGGGAACAACAAATATTTTAAGAATTGCTGAAGTGGAATAAGGCTAGAACATTTTGGGTGGGCCACAATTGGAAAAGGCAACCATCCCGTCTTTTTTGAAACCTGCGTCAAAATCACCATTGACGTCGGGTTCGGTGATTTGAACAACTGCAGCTTCGCTTAGTCTTTTCGCCAAATCAGGGTTAACATCATGATCTTCAACAACGAAGGCACCAGGCGCAGTGTATGTAGAAATCACAACACCATCTGATTTATTTTCAACAAGCAAAAAGCAATGCGCTTGAAAGTCTTCGGAGGCTTTATGATGAAATTCTTCGACGAGTTCTCTTATCGTCTCTTCGGTACCAGCTAAATCAGTTGGATTTAAAAGATCAGAATCATATATAACGGCGTCGTTATCGCTCAATTTTTCAAAGCTTTGATCGACATTAAAACTGTCATCAGCCATATATCTTAATCCGCGCTGGCAACGATTGTGTTGGTTGGATTTTTGTGAAGCCACCATGCTTCGCGATTAATAGAAAAGATTGGACGATAACGGCCTTTGCGCTCTGCATCGACCAAAGTCTTAATCTGGTTATCAAGGATAAACGCACCCTCATCGGTATACGCGACCAAAACAGCATGTGGAATATTCTTCACAGTATCTTGAACAATCGCAACACGAAGACGCTCCTCAGGGAAACCAAGCGAACGAAGCGCAGTATATTTAGCAATTGCGAAATCTTCACAATCACCACCGCGTTGTAAAAACTCGACAGGCGTAGCCCAATAATCGCTTTTACCCCAATTGCGTTGATCCACCATATAACGTGTCTTGTTCACGAGTTTGTTCACGCCGCTCACCATGTCTTTCATGGATTGCCCTTGCATTTTGTTCACGTCTTTTTGCCAGTCACGCACAACATCAAGATTCGCTTGTTGTTTAAGCTGGCGATCAAAACGGCTGAACATGCTTGTCCATTTTGTAAACGCTTTAAGATTACGATCCTTTTTCTCTGCTGTTCCTAATAAATTCGGAAAAGAGGCAACGCGGCCAAATTCCGCGCTAGTACTCGCCAACTGAATACCCGCCATTGGTTCGGCATGAGCGCGTTTGGCATTTAAACTTGTTAATGACGCCGCAAACAAAAGCACGGTAGCCAAACTGCGCAAAACATATTGACGACCCAAGAGCATTTTAAGCTGCAAGGGTGAAATCGTTGCGTTTTCAATGAAGATTTGTCCCAATGGACGTGAAGTTTCTTTTTGTGATTTGAGCGCGTTACGCAGCTCGTATTGATCAATAATTCCTTTGCGGACTAACAATTCGCCGAGCTTATTGCGCTCAATTGTTTTACGAATAGTTTTTAAAAATCCTACTTTATGGCCCTCTACCATGTTTTTTACCCTCTCTGTATTCAAGCATTTCGCAAACCCTACATTCGCTAAAATACCTATTTCAATGTAAACCCTACATCTATTATGCCTGAGAAAGATTGACGAATGCCTAACGAAAGGTCATATTTCCCTAAAATTTTAACAATTATACACAAGCGAAAATATGCGCTATGAGCGACCCTAAGCACTTGAAAGAATTAGTAAATTTAATGAATGATGCGCCTGTATTGGTAATTGGCGATATTATGCTCGATAAATTTATTTACGGAAATGTTGAAAGAATTTCACCTGAAAGTCCTGTTCCGATACTTTCCATCAAGCGTGAAGATCAGATGCTGGGCGGAGCGGGCAACGCGCTTGCTAACCTCGTAGGATTAAATGCCGCCCCTCATATCATAAGCGTCATCGGCGAGGACGAAGCGGGCAATGCCTTAAAAGAGCAACTCACCACATTAAACATTGATAGCAACAATCTCATCATTGAGAAAAACCGCCCGACGACGTTAAAAACACGCTTCCTCGCAGGGCATCAACAACTCTTGCGCACGGATTACGAGCATAAAACACCCGTAAGCAAAACAACAAAAGATGCTATTTTAGAAAAAGCCGAAACGCTTATTCCTGATACTAAAGCCATTATTATCTCCGATTACGGCAAGGGTTTACTATCTAAAGATCTGATAAGCGAAATCATAGCATTAGCCAATAAAGCCAGTGTACCTGTCATAATTGACCCGAAAGGTCAGGATTTTTCGATCTATGCAGGCGCCACCGCGATCACCCCCAATAAAAAAGAACTCTCCGATGCAACAAAGGGCGGCAAGGTAGATCAAGATTCAGATATTGTATCTGCCGCTAACGAGTTGATCGAAACATGCGCCATTAAAGCCATCATCGCCACACGATCAAAAGACGGCATGAGCGTTATCGAGAAAAATAAAGAGCCGCTGCATTTACGCTCTTCCGATATTGAAGTTTATGATGTCTCCGGCGCAGGTGACAGCGTAATTGCCACAATTGCCGCATCCTTGGCCGCAGGCGGCACACTTCATGACGCGGCGCGCCTCGCTAACATTGCGGGATCAATCGTTGTCACCAAAGTCGGCACCGCGCCCATTCGCGCTTCCGAACTAACAGAAGCATTGGAGAGCGATCTCGGCGATGTGTTGATCAAACACTACGCCAAATCAAAAACGCTTCTCCGTCAGGCCGATTGCCTCCCATGGGACGAAGCCGCCGAGCGTATCAAACGCTGGAAAGCACAAGGGCTTAAGGTCGGTTTCACCAATGGATGTTTCGATGTTTTACATGCGGGACATGTGAATTACCTTAATCAGGCGCGCGAACAATGCGATCGTTTGGTTGTTGGTTTGAATAATGATTCTTCCGTCAAAATTCTGAAAGGGCAATCGCGCCCGATTCATGACGAGGCTTCACGCGCCGATGTTCTTGGCGCACTGTCCTGCGTCGATCTTGTGGTCTTATTTGGCGCAAAAGAAAAAGACGATGACAACACGGCGATTGATCTTCTTTCCACAATTAAACCTGATTTCTACGTCAAGGGCGGTGATTACACCGTCGATCAAATCCCCGAAGCCCCGACCGTAATTGGCTATGGCGGCGAAGTACGGGTGATGTCTGTCTACGAAGGCCATTCCACCACAAATTCCGTTAAGCGAATTAACGCCGCTGAATAACAACATGTTGTGCCATGGGGAAAACACATAACTACATCTTGACTTTCTGAAAATTTCAGATGAGAATGATTATCAATAACGCAACCCTTCTCAATAAGGAGTTCACAATGATCCTCTCTGATTTTCTCACTCTCGAAACCTATTTCGACAACCAAGAATCCGCCCAATTTTTCGAAGAATGCAGCTATAAATACGGCATAGAGCCTATTCAAAAATGCCTGCGCGCAGGTGAGCTGGCGTGTCGAAAAATCCATATCGGCCCTGATGCCGGAAAAATCCTGTTATTGCTCACCGACAAAGGACGGCAAAAGGGAACATCCACCGCCGCCTAAACAGGGCTATACCTATAGGCAAACTCTTGCTATGATAGTCGGGTAATTACGATCCAGCTCAGGAACATCTCATATGCAAAAATTTCCTATTTTTCTCGGCCTATCTGCAATAATTTTCACGTTAGGCGCGTGTAAATCCATCATGAACCCGACATTCATGCCCGCCGGTTACACCTATCATCAAAACGAATATAAAGCGCCAACGGGACCAAAAGCATGGGATATCGGCTATGATTATACCCGCGCTGAAAACGCCGCTGTGCTGAATCGCTGGAAAATGGTCGCTGCGGATTTAACCGATAAAATCGAAAGCGTTGCCCCCCTTGCAGGAGCGCCGATTTTCCTATCATCCCCGACATTGGATAATGCCTTTACATTAAGCCTTGATCACGCGCTGCGTGAAGAATTTCGCGCGCGCGGCTACACACTCGCGGCGCTACCAAGTGAAAATACAATTAAGTTGAAAGTCTCCTCATATGATCCTTCTTTCCGCGATACCATGCGTAGTTATGAGCTAAACGATCAAGAAGAAAAAGACAGGCCAGAACCACCCAAGCAAGTTAGCAAAGAACTAATCCTGAAAGTTGACGGCCTTGTTGGTGATCAGCAAACGACATTGGTTGAAGCACCTTATGTTCTTCCACTTTACGGGTACCAAGATGAACAGCTTTACTTCCCGCTCGGCCAAAACATCGCTGAGGTTTGGCGCTAATGCGTAGATTTTGGCTTGTCCCGCTATCACTAATTGCCCTTTCGGGCTGTGAGCCGTTGATGGTTGGTGCTGGCTTGGTGGCCGCCAATGAAATTATCAATGAACAAGACCCGAATTTCGCGGCGCAAAATTACGCCGTGGCCGATTACCTGATCTCACAAGCAGACACTTATATTGATCGTGATGATCTAATTTTAGCCGAACCTCTTACTGATATTCAGGCACCGGAAATATCGACCACAATCGCAAAGCTTATTCCCGAACAAATTGGCGTGCGCCTCTCGCAACTTGGTTACCGTTTGGATCTGTCTAGAGTGGCGACATCGGGCACAACCTCTTATGTTCGTCCGGCATTAACCGAAAACAGAAAACCTGACTTTCTCATCACGGGTAATTATTTGCGTAGAACAAATCACGATATCGACATCAAAGCCCGCATCATTGATTTAAAGACAAATAGCATCGTTGCTGTGTTTGATTATTCAATATACATGACGCGCGGTGTACGCGATCTTTCAACGCCAAAACCAAAAATCATTCGCACAACACCGACGCAATAACACGATATAATATTAGCGTGTCATAAGAACGTGATAAAAATGGTGCTCATCACTGACGCCATTCGCGCCGTTCGTATCCACCGCACAGGTAACACACCCTTGCGGAGCAGGGCGCGCCGCTGATGTATTATTATCATGCATAAAGCTGGCTGAATCCTCATCCATTGTATTGATTGTCGTATAAAATTGTGTGGAATCATCAAATCGACCAACCGCGCCCATATTCACGCATGACCCCTCATTTGAAGCCGAAGCACTGGTGCCGCCATCATCATCCATGGTTCCGTTTTGTCCATTGAGTGTATTGATCTTGTCACAAAAGGCTTGGGTGACATGCGGTAAAACCGCAACCAATTCGGCGCGATCATTGCGTCCCATTCCCGGCACATGGGTTCCACCATAAAATTCCCAAGCGCTACCATCATTAACCCCCGTCGGAGGCTCACGATAATTGGCTCCACCGCCTTCACGATGAAACATTTGATCGCGCTTATCGCTATCCGCGTCAAGATCACCATATTCCGCATCGGCATCATAATGCGCAAATCTTATATCGCTCTCGCTAAGCCCGTTTTGCATCATATAGGCAATGCCGCGCTCTAATTCCGAGGCATATCGCTGAACCTCACTTGCCCGCAAAACCAATGTCTCGCTATCTATATTATTACCCTCTGGACGATTTGTCTTCGAGATCGCAGCTGTTAAAAGCCCGATCAAGGCAACAGCGATCAAGATCACAAATAAAACATTGCCGCGCTCATCTGCGCGGTGATGTAAGAATGAAGCGTAAGATTTATCCATGAGAATTTTATTGATTACTCGGCGCGATCGGCATGCATTCTTCAAAATAACGACATGCAGCCAAAGCTTGCGTACGTGACATTCCACCTAAACGCCCGCGGAATAACCATCCGTCTTGCGTCTTTAATGGTGCCACTTGCGCGCGCACACTGCGGAATGAAGATGAGGGTAATTTCTTCATAGATTTATGAAGCAAATCATCGGTTGCCGCGCGACTGGAAAAAGCACCAATCTGCACTGACCATCCATTATTAACACGCAAAGCTTGTTGCTGACGCAATGATGGGGCGGGGTTTAACTGTTGCTGACTAACCGAAGGGTTAACCGCAGCATATTGCATCTTTTTCGCTTGCTGCGCTACCAGAGCCGCATGCCGCCGCTCTTGCCCAGTATGTGCCGCCATCGCCATCATGCCTGTTTCAACGCGGTGAATACTATCAATATCGTAATCTCCCTCGCCAATTAACGCACCCATTGATGCCATACGTGTGTTGGAATATGAATCATCACGTGAACCTTGATCATTCATCGCTAATAAGACAGCAGGTTTACGCGGGGGCAGGGGAACTTGAGAGTTGGCAATGCGAAGCTTACGGATTTTAACAAAGCCTTCATCCAGCAAGTTCGCCATATGTTCATTGCGTGTCGTGCCGCTACGTCCGCCAAAAACAACGCCGATAATACGTTGATTGTTCCGCACAGCCGATCCCACTAGATTAAAGCCGGATGCACGAATATATCCTGTTTTCATGCCATCCATGCCCTTATAACTACCCAGCAATTTATTGTGGTTTTTATAGGTACGACCAGCATAGCTGATACTGGTTTGGTTATAGAATTTATAATATTCCGGATATTTGTTAATCACATACTGCGCAAGCAAGGCCATATCGCGCGCCGTTGTCACCTGTTTTGGATCATGAAGACCGGACGCATTGCGAAACGTCGTATTTTTCATGCCGATAAAGCGAGCCTTACGCGTCATGATCTTGGCGAAACTGCTTTCTGTACGCCCCAAATGCTCGGCCATTGCCACAGCGATGTCATTCGCCGATTTTGTCACAAGGACATTAATCGCATCTTTCGCTTTAATGCTTGATCCCGGTTTCAAGCCGATTTTGCTCGGCACCATACTGGCTGCGTGGCTGGAAATGCGGAGGCGCGTATTGTAATTCATTTTCCCCTGTTCAATGGCTTCAAACGCCATTAACAAAGTCATAATCTTGGTTAAAGAGGCCGGGTGTAAGCTTTTATCTGCATAACGCTGATGCAAAACCATCCCCGTATCGGCGTCCATTACAAAGGATGCATATTTCGTATTTTCCGCTGCTTGGGCGTTATGGGATGAGAAGATGAATGCAATGCCAAATAAAGTGAGAAACAAAGCCCGTCCGATAATTGAAAAAAATTGGCTGTTTTTAATGTGTTCCGGAACCATGGATACCCTTCTCGCTGCTTTATTGTGGTAGGTGACAATCATCAAAGATACTGAGTTATCACAATTGAGAATCAATTTTACGCTATAAATGTATAGGATTCTTTAAAATTTGTCTAGAAAACCTATAAAATCTACCAATTGCATTAATATTGTGCACTGCACAATTAATTTCTTGACTTTATTCTGACAGGCACTTATATTTGTATTGTGCGATGCAGCAAATAATTGTTGTGTAAAGAAAATTACCGCACTGTTTTCAAATACCGTACATGTCGTGTACACTCAAATTGTTGCGTTGCATTATGATGGTAGAAAATAACAAAATAAGGATGACGAGCCAATGGCCGAAGCAAACAAAGTTGTAGAATTAAAACCGCGCGAGGAAGAAAAGCCTGCGACCAAGAAAGCTAAAAAACCTGCTGCAAAAAAAGCAACAGCAAAAAAGGCACCTGCAAAAAAAGCGGCGACTAAAAAAACTGCCAAGAAAACTACAGTTAAGAAATCGAATTCTAAAAAGACAGTAGCGAAAAAATCGCCCGCTAAAAAAATAGCATCTGCAGCGACTAAATCTGCAAAGAAAACAGCGAAAAAGACAACGAAGACTGTTCAGAAAACACAGAAAAAAGCAGTGAGCAACGCTGCAAAAACGACTAAGAAAACCGTTAAACAAGCGGCGAAAGTTGCAAAACCTGTGGCGCAATCCACAAAACGATTAACCCTAACCCCGTTTAACTCAAAACCATTGGAGGCACTCATGACTCAGCCAAATATCGAACAAGCACAAAAACAATTCGATCAAATTACAAAAGAAGCGGCAAATTTGAACCGTGAAGGTATCGACGCATATGTAAAATCAAGCACAATCTTTGCAAAAGGATTCGAAAACTTGATGAAAGAAACAATGAGCATCGCGCAAAAAACTGCTGAAAAACAAATGCAGCTTGCAAAAGATGCGATGACAAGCAAAACAATCAACGAATTTTCTGATGCGCAAAATAAAATCGCACAGACAAGCTTTGATGATTTCATGTCCGGCGCGACAAAAATTTCGGAAATGGGCGTTAAAATCCTCACCGAAGCGATTGAGCCAATCAATGACCAAGTTGCTAAATCAGTACAAAAAGCAACAGACGCCGTCGCTGCCGAATAAAATTGAGATGAACAGGGGTGAATTACAGTCCCCCAAACAAACAAAACCCCGACCATCAAAAGTCGGGGTTTTTATTGTTCAGCAATTAGGTTTTTTGATATCATTGTAATATCCAACAAACTTATTATATTAGACGCTATGAACACCTACCAAGATATAATTATGAACGAAGACGACGGCATCCCCCACGGAACGCCCGATGACGGCCAAGTGGATGATGATTCAGGGCTGTTACTCGAATCGCGACCAAAAACCAAAAAGCCATCTATGTATAAAGTGCTTTTGCTGAATGATGATTACACACCGATGGAATTTGTCGTCCACGTGGTCGAAAAATTCTTCGCTAAAAATCGCGCCGAAGCCACCGACATCATGATGAGCGTCCATCGCCGCGGCGTCGGCATCTGCGGCGTTTTCACCTTCGAAATCGCTGAAACAAAAGTTGCCCAAGTCATGGATTTTGCCCGCGCCAATGAACAGCCATTACAATGTACGATGGAAAAAGAATAAGATTACCGCTGAATGAAATTAAAATTTCTGTTAATCTTTTAAAACGAAAATACATCTCGATTGGAGTGCCGCCAAAGTGCTATCTAAAAACCTAGAACTGACCCTTCATAAAGCCCTTGGCGTGGCCCAGGATTATAATCACGAATACGCCACGCTCGAGCATTTGCTCTACGCATTGATCGAAGATCAGGATGCTATGGCAGTATTGCGCTCATGCGGTATTGATATGGATGACCTTAGGGACCAACTCGCCACTTACATTAATAGCGAACTCAATTACCTGATCTCGACAGAAGCCGACGAAGCCAAACCGACAACCGCGTTTCAACGTGTTCTTCAACGCGCCGCCATTCATGTCCAATCAAGCGGCCGCGAAGAAGTCACCGGCGCAAATGTCCTTGTCGCGTTATTTTCCGAACGCGAAAGCCACGCAGTTTATTTCCTTCAGGAACAAGACATGACGCGTTTTGACGCAGTCAATTATATTTCCCACGGCATCGCAAAAGTACCCTCCCAAAATGACGGCACAAAATCGCCCCGCGGTATTGATGAAGACGAAATCAAGGAAGTCAAATCAGGCGCCGAAGCGTTGGATGCATATTGCGTGAACCTCAATGAAAAAGCCGCCGACGGAAAAATTGATCCGTTGATTGGCCGTGACAAAGAATTACAACGCGCGATTCAGGTGCTATGCCGCCGCTCTAAAAATAACCCGCTCTTTGTGGGTGATCCGGGTGTAGGTAAAACCGCCATTGCCGAAGGCCTTGCGCTTCGCATTATCAATGAAGAGGTCCCGGAAGTTTTGCACGATGCCACAATTTTCTCCCTTGATATGGGGAGCCTTTTGGCAGGAACCCGTTATCGCGGCGATTTCGAAGAACGCATTAAAGCCGTTTTAAAAGAACTTGAATCCATTGATGGCGCGGTGCTGTTCATCGATGAAATTCACACCGTTATCGGCGCGGGGGCAACCTCTGGCGGCGCAATGGATGCTTCCAACCTCCTTAAGCCCGCCCTTTCCAATGGCTCTCTCAAATGTATGGGCTCGACCACATATAAAGAATATCGTAATCATTTTGAAAAAGACCGCGCGCTTGTTCGTCGTTTCCAAAAAATCGACGTTTACGAGCCATCCATCGAAGATGCCATCGCAATCCTAAAAGGCTTGCG
>Ga0115567_10004054_pt1 | contig 14356 bp, 16 predicted proteins | sample COGITO_mtgs_1204_2_FD_88679 | JGI IMG/M metagenome (GOLD analysis project Ga0115567, IMG submission 88679) | Pelagic marine microbial communities from North Sea - COGITO_mtgs_120412 | ecosystem: Environmental > Aquatic > Marine > Epipelagic | place: Germany:Helgoland, sampling site Kabeltonne... | reverse complement strand
TTCGAATTACCAAAACCAGCATCTAAAGTTATGGTAAGAGTTTTTGATAAACAAAATGCTATGATCGGTGAAGTGTGGAAAGAAAATATTGGACGTGGAAATCAAAATATAACTTGGGACGGTATTTCATTAGATGGAACAACTAGTGCGAAGGGAGATTATAGAGTGCAAGTTACAGCTTGGGACCAAAACTCTGACCCTATAGAAGTTGAAACTAAATCACGTGGTATTGTTCAATCTGTAAATTTTGATAATGGTGAAGCTGTATTAACAGTCGATGGTAAGAGAGTTTACTTAAGAGACGTTGATAGCTTTAATATGCCTAGTTCAAAAAAAATGCAACAGGCAATGAATGCTGCGCAGGCAAAAAGTCCGCAGAAGAATTTACCTCTTGCACAAAATGTTAATTCTAAAGTAAACTTAAATAGCAATAAAGCATCAGGGTTAAACTCATATAAGAAAAATGAAGTTAACACTGGAATAACAAACGTCTATGACGTGGAGTAGTCTTGAGTAAGAGCATAAATAACATTCTTATTCCTAATGTAACGAAGATACCTTCTAATAAGAATGTAGACGCGAGCAATAAACTATCTCCTGGTAGCGCAAAGAAGTCAGAGTTTAATGAACTTCTAGAAGCTAAGAAGAATGAATCACTTCACGGTGGAATTAATTTATCTTCTCACGCAGCAAAGAGACTGCAAGAGAGACAAATCGATTTTAATGGAACTGAATATGTAAAAGTTAAAGATGCAATGGCAAAGCTAAAAAGTAAGGGCGCGAAGGATTCGCTGATCATTACTGATAAAGCAGCTTATGTCGTTGATGTTAAGAATAATAAGGTTGTTACTGCTGTTGATAAGATGAGTATGAACGATAACGTTTTTACAAAAATCGACTCAACAGTATTTGTGAATTAAATTTAATATCTTAAGAAACAGGCTGGTCCTTTCCGGAAGCCCAAGATTAAAGGCAGTAGTACTTTAATCGTCTTAAGAAGCTTTGGTCTAGGAGGGACAAGATGGGATTATTATCATCATTCAACATCGGTATTTCAGGTTTAAACGCAGCAGGTTCTAGTATGAGTGTAGTCGGTGACAACATCGCCAACGCTGGTACATTCGGATTCAAAGGCTCAAGAGCAGAATTTCAAGACATGATGGCCAAGTCTCTTAAAGGGATTGATGGCGGAGATCAAATTGGTTCTGGTACAAAACTAGCACACGTTAAGCAACTTTACACTCAAGGTGACATTGCAAGAACAGAGAGTATTACTGACTTAGCTTTAAGTGGTAATGGATTCTTCGCTCTCGATACACCAAGTGGTAGAGGCTTTACAAGAGATGGATCTTTCAACTTTGATAAGGAAGGATTCCTTGTAAGTGGAGATGGATATAAAGTTTTAGGTTATGAAGCCAACGATGAAGGTAAAGTAACTGAAAAACTATCAAATATTAAATTAGGTAATACAACGATTCCAGCTGAAGCAACAACTGAAGTTGAAATCAATATGAATTTAGATTCAAGAGCAAAAGTAACTCAATTTGATCCAAAGAACCCTGAGGAAACTTCAAACTTTAATACAAGCTTTGCTGTTTACGACAATGTAGGAACTCAAAGACTGGTATCTGTTTATTTTAATAAAACAGCTAATGGTAACTGGGACTACAGATCAATGGTTGATGGAGCTGACGTTGAGGGCGGTGTCGCTGGAGAGATGGTTGAAATGGCCAAAGGTGAGTTAAAGTATTCACCAAAAGGTTTATTACAAGAAGAGACTTCATCTTCAAACTCATTTAATTTTAATAATGGAGCTGCTCCTGGACAAGAAATTAAGTTTAACTTTGGTGAATCTATAGCTGAAGGTGGAAGTGGTAAAGATGCTTCTACTCAATACGGGTCTGATTCATCAGTAGCTAAGCACACACAAGATGGTGCAAGTGCTGCAACTTTATCTTCACTATCTTTTAACGATGCTGGTTTATTAATGGCCGCATATAATAATGGTGAAACGAGAGAGATTGCTCAAGTAGCAGTTTCAAAATTTGAAAATAATGAAGGTCTCTTTAAAATGGGTAAAAACATGTATAAAGAAACTAAAAAGTCTGGTCAAGGTGCTTTAGGTAAGCCAGGAAAAGATGGTAGAGCAAATGTACAAGCAAAATCTATTGAGTTATCAAACGTAGACATTGCTAGTGAATTCATCAATATGATGAACGCTCAAAGGAATTTCCAAGCAAACACAAAGACAATAACAACAACAGACCAAATGCTTCAAGAAATTCTTAATATCAAGAGATAATCTTAAGATAATTTAATTCAAAAAAGGCCCTAGATGAAAATCTAGGGTTTTTTTGTTTCTGTAATTAGGGTACAATCCACCTATGAAGATTACATTTGAATTTTATGAAAGAGATGATTTAAGTTTTGATATTAACAAAAGCTCTGTAACGATTGGTAAGAGTGCCGATTGTGATATTCATTTAGATATTGATGGCTTCTCTCGTAAACACTGCCAAATTGATGTCGTTGGAGAAGAAATATTTGTTACTGATCTTAATAGTACTAATGGCGTTGAGATTAATGAAGAGCGAATTAAAGCTGGCGAGAAGACGCTTTTTCACGTTTTCCTACCACTTCGTATAGGTCCAACTAAGTCAGTGGACATCAAAATATAAAAAAAGGTTGCGGAAAAGTTACGGTTAATGTAAACTAGCTTACTATGAAGAGTCTTGTATTCTATTGTGGTAATTTTGGCGTCTTTGATGACTTTTGCGAGCCAGATCTATCTTTGGATCAAAGATTTATAAAAAATAATACTTCAATATTTTTTGTCCAGGCCAAAGGGGACTCAATGTCACCATATATCCTCGACAAAGATATACTAATTGTTGATACCTCAATAACTTTGAGTCGTGGTCAAGTGGGTACTTTCTTTTTTAATTCAAATCCAATTTGTAAAAGATTAGAAGTGCGAAGCTCTAAAAAGTTTCTTGTCTCTATAAATAATGAATATTCTGAAATTGAAATAAAGCAAGACGATAACTTAGAAGTTTTTGGAGTCGTTATTGGTCTGGCCAGAGACTTTTATGAATAAAGCCTTCGCACTTATAGACTGTAATTGTTTTTATGTTTCCTGCGAGCGAATCTTTAGAGCTGATATTAGAACGAGACCAACTATTGTTCTGTCTAATAATGATGGCTGTGCTATTGCAAGAAGCCCAGAAGCAAAGAGTTTAGGTATTAAAATGGGGGAACCATATTTTAAAATAAAAAAGCTACACGAACAAAAAAAACTTCAAGTCTTCTCTGCTAACTTTGCTCTTTATACAAATATCTCTAAGAGATTTTCAAACATTATCTCCTCTTTAGCTCCAAGAGTTGAGGTTTATTCAATAGATGAAACATTCGCAGACTTAACAGGTCTAAATAATCTAACAGATCTTGGGCTTAGAATACATGCAAAGATTCTTGATGAGCTGAAGATTCCTACTTGCGTTGGAATCGCACCGACAAAAGTCCTAGCAAAGCTTGCAAATAAGCTTGCAAAAAAATCATCAAAATCAAATGTTATAAACCTTATTGATTCAAAACATTTAGAGCTAGCTCTAAAGATGACTGCTATTGAAGATGTTTGGGGGATTGGACGCGCTAGTAGTGAAAAATTAAAACTCCTTGGTATAGAAACAGCTTTAGACTTTAAGAATTTTGATAATGACTTGATCATTCAAAGACTATTAAGCAAAGTTGGTCTAGCAATTAAAAAAGAGCTTCAAGGTATAAGCTGTTTTGATCTTGAATATGCAGCGGATAGAAAGAAAAGTATTATGTGTTCAAGAACTTTTGCCCAAGATATATATGAAAAGTCTGCTCTTAAAGAAATAGTGGCTAACTTCACTAGTGATGTTGCCTGTGAGCTTCGAAGGCAAAAAAGTCTTTGCAAGGAAATTTCAATTTATGCAAGGGCCAATCGATTTAACGATAAGCTTATTCAACATAAAAGCTTTGAAAAGATAACTCTTATAAACCCTACTTCTAATACTTTTACTCTTATCTCGAAGGCACTAGAGCTCGTGGATAAAATGTATCAGGATGGTCTAAGTTATAAAAAAATTGGCGTACAGATAACAAATTTTTTTGATAACGATAACTATCAAGTCGACTTTTTTTATCCTTATGATACAAATCGTGACGAAAAAGTAATGAAAACACTAGATCAAATAAACCTTTTTGAAGGTAAGGATAAGCTAAAGTCTCTTGCTTGTGGCCTAAATAGAAAGTCGTGGAGTATGAATAGAAACTTTAAGTCACCAGCATATTTAACAAGTTGGGATGAACTTTTTAACTTTGGATAGGTCCAACGAGTTCTGTGAGATGATCGGATAACTTCTGAAGAAGTTCTTTTGAAGGAGCTAAGTGTTTAAACTTAATACCAGCAAGATCAAATATTTTTTTTGCAATTTTATTACTTTCAGTTGCATGATGTTTATCTGATAGATAGATAACTTCTTTTACACCACTACTGGCCAAGAGCTTAGCGCACTCATTACATGGAAAAAGAGTTACATAGCAAGTTGAATCTCTAAGGGTTCTAGGTGCGTGTAGTATAGCATTTGCCTCTGAGTGCACAACATAACCATATTTCTGATCTTCTAAGGGATAACTTTTATCTTTTCCCCAAGGAAGCTTCTCTTCATCGATACCAGCAACAAAGCCATTATAGCCCATTGTTATCTGGTGATTTTGTTCATCAACAAAAACACACCCAACTTTAGTCGCTGGGTCCTTGGATTTAAAGCTCGCCATCATAGCTTGAAGCATAAAGTATTCATCCCAACTTAAAATGTTTTCTACTTTGAAATAATTGGGATGATCGTTTTGCATTAAATCTCTATTGTGTCGTCGTTTTCAATATTTTCGTCGTTTAGAATAGAGCTGTCAATATTGTTATCTAAAGCACTATCTAAGGCTTTGTAGTCATGGTTAAGACTGATAACTTGATCAATTTGAGATCTAAGAGTCGCAAGAGATTTTAGAATTTTTTCTTTGTCTTCATGCTGGCACACAACTTCTTCTAAGAGAATTTTTCCAAAAAGTTTATTGAGTCTTGTTGCTAAGTTTGCCGAAGATTTATATTCAGTAGTAAGGCCCGGCTCATTCATAGCTTTTTCAATTGCACCATCAATACCATATTGAGAAACAGACTTTACTATATCTTTAATTTCTTTTGCCGATTTGGAGACAGCAATATCAGCTAGTTTTTCTTGATCTTCATCTTGAAGTTTTATAATTTCGTTTGCCTGGCTAGCATTTAGCTCTCCACTTGCTCTTAAATCCTTTACTTTTTTCGAAGATTTAGAGTCTCTATCAATAGCACTTTTAATAACTTTTTTAGATAGACCTGTCTTTTCTGCAGTAAGATCGATAAAAGATCTTTGCTCATTTGGAAGTTCAGTATCTAGCTCAGCCTTGTCCATATCTTCATCATCAAATTTCTTAGCAGTAGGGAAGAGCTCTTCATAAATTTCACGGCCTCTATTTAAGCACTGCTCAAATTCAACTTTAGTTAAATCTTTTCTAACAAGATTTTCATCGATAGAGATAAGCTCTTGCTCAAGAGAGTTTTTAGAAACTTTAAAGACACTAACTTCATCAAAACCTAGCTCTTTCATGGCCGTGTATCTTCTACCGCCAGCAATTAATTCATTATTATCGTTAATGATAAGAGGATTGATAAGGCCCACGGTTTCAATACTCTTTTTTAGCTTATCTACATTGGTGTTTGTTCTAAGGTATTTATTAGATACTACGATCTCATTGATATTCATTGTTTGCATACAAACCCCTCTCAAATGATTTATGAGTGGCTACAATACTAGAAAAAAACAAAGACTCAAGAGAAAATGAAAACTTGATATGCTACAATGATTTTTGTTTATGAACTTGCGCCGTCATCGCCAATAGCACCTACTGGGCAACACATTAGAGCATTTTCACACTCTTCTTTAGATTCATCTGTTTCGGGCTGTTTTTTGACATAGGCATGACCATCATCGTCATTCATTTCAAAGAAGTCTGGAGCTTCCACAACGCAGGCATCACAAGCAATACATTGATCATCAACGTAATACTTACCTGTTTTGTTTTGACTCCATTTTGCTTCTTTATCTGCCATGCCTATAACTATAACAAATTAGGATATGTGACAACATCTACTCCGCCCTCAAGATACTTTAACATCTCAGACTGAAGTCTAGTTGAAAGCATAGTGTTAGAAGCAGTGATTTCCTCTTTTAGTGATTTCTCAACATCTTTAACGATATCTTTTTGTTCTTTAATGCTTGTTGCTTTAAAAACTATCGTTTTTGTCGCTCCCTCATTAGTAAAAACTTTTTGAGTATCGTTATTGCTGATAACTTGAGTCATATCTTCAACACTTAAAGATATCTCTTCAGCTTTAGCATCAATAGCATTTACATTTGCACCAATTTCTAGACCAAGTCCATATTGATCAGCATATTTCTTTAGGGCCTGCGTATTATTGGATTTAAGAAGAGCAATAGCTCTATCTTTTACTTGAGCTTGGAGTGCTTTAAGTGCATCTCTATTAGTCTTTTGAAGATGCGTCTTCGCAACTTTATCTTTAACTTGGTTTAAAGTTTTCGTTACGCCTTTATCTTTCTTTTGAACATAAATAATGTGGTAACCAAAGCTTGTTTTTACGGGTTTTGATATTTGTCCTGGCTTCATAGAAAAAGCAACTTTTTCAAATTCAGGAACCATTTTTCCTCTTGTAAAAGATCCAAGAGATCCACCCTTCTTACCTTTACCAGAAGGGTCTTCAGTTTCTTTACCCGCAATGCTAGCAAAGTTTTTTGTATTTACTTTTTTTCTAATTGCTTGAGCTTTCTTTAAAGCTGCATCTGGATTTTTAGGGTCGGCCTTAATAAGAATATGTCTGGCCGTGACTTTTTCAGGTTTATTAAATTCATTTTTCATAGAGTTAAATAATGAATTTAAAATACTTTCGTTGTCTTTATTGCTAACAAATTTATTCACTTCAGCTTTTGAGACGTTAATGTATTTAACAAGTTCATCTTTATTGATTTGAACTGCATTTACTTTCGCGCTTGATTCTTGAATCATCTCTTGAGCTTCAACAGAGTTTCTTGAAAGAACAACACCTTCAAAGATATCAGAGATTTTTTTCATCTTAACTGTATTAACTGTCATCTCTTCAAATTTTGCTGGAGTGAAACCATTTGCAGAAAGTAGAGATTTGTATTTGTTTACATCAAACTTTCCGCCTGTAAGAAAATATTCAGCTTGTTTAATCTCTTCTTTTATTTCCTCTCTACTAACTTGAATATTCATCTTGTTAGCTAGCTCTAAGATAAGCTTTTGTTGTACGAGTCTATTTAATGCACCCTCTTTGATTCTAAATTGTCTAATTTGCGCAGCTGTCAGAGAGTTTCCACCAAAAATCTGTGAAAATCTTTGGACTTCAGCGTTATAGGCCCTTTGGTACTCATCGATGGTAACCTCTTCAGATCCAACTTTGGCCACTGCCCCAGTTGATGAGCTAAAGCCTGTAAATCCAGTGAAAGCAAAGCTGATAACAATAGCAGCTAGAAAGAAGGTAATAAGTAGGTACGAAGCTGTACTTTTAAATTTCATGAAAATTCCTTTTATGTAAATAAACTCGTTAAATTTTAGTATTTATTCAAGCAAAGTCAATTATTGGCATCTAGCAATATATTAGCTAATCTATCCGTATATTTAGTTTAACATTTTTGAGAGTTTAAAGCATTGAAAAGTATAAGGATCGAAAATTCAAAATGGGGTTTAATTAACAATTTAGTTGTTTTAATTATCTCAATGATTGGCTATGTGCGTTATGATTACGATGTTGGCAGCTCGTCATTTTATCAATCGGCATTAATCGAAACATTTGCACCTATTCAAAGAGGTACGACATCTTTAAAAGAGAGCGTTGTTAAGATCGTAGATCATTATTTTTTGATCGTTAATACAAGTAAGGAAAATGTGAAGCTTAAGTCAAAAATTGAAGGGCTTCAGAATGATCTCTTTGTTATGAGTGAAGTTCAAAAAGAGAATGAAAGGCTTAAGAGACTATTAGAGTTTGGTAAGGAAATCCCTAAAAAGAAAGTACTCGCTAAAATTGTTGCATGGGACTCATCAAGTGAATTTAGAGTTTTAAGAATCAATAAAGGTAGTAACGATAATATTAAAAAGAAAGATCCCGTTATTACAATTAATGGAGTCGTTGGATATATTTACAGAGTAACCCCTAATTACTCAGACATACTCACAATTCTAGATCAAAATAATAGAGCAGATGCAATTGTTGCAAGAACCAGATCTCACGGAATTGTTGAAGGTGTCTCTAAAGACAAATGCATTCTAAAATACGTGGCCAGAACAGAACAAGTAGAACTCGGTGATGAAGTTATCACAGCAGGTCTTGGAACTATATATCCTAAAGGCTTAAAAATTGGTCGTATAACAAAAATAGATAAAGAGAACTTTGGAATAACACAAGCGATTGAAATTACTCCAAGTGTAAACTTTAATAAACTTGAAGAAGTTGTAGTGTTTACACAAGCAGACAAAGTGGCAGGGAAAGATGAGATATAATTTAAAAGACGTAGCTCTATCAACCTTAAAGTCGGCTCTTCTATTAGTTATCTTAGAGGTTATAGGCTCTGCATTTTTTCCTGCAATAGGGTTAACAAATTTTAGGCCAGCTTTTAGTGTCTTAATTGTTCTTTATGTAGCCTTTAAAATAAATACACCTCTTTTGCCTTTTGTTATCTTGGTCATTCAAAATGTTCACTCAATATTTTCAATTGAAGGTTGGGCAATAAGTACCTTGATAGGTGTATTAGTCGCAATCGCAGTTAAGTACTTTAAGGATCTTTTAGATTTTTCTACAGCAGTATCTACTATCGTTGTTGTTCAAATTTCTCAGATTATTTGGTTTGTGCTTCTAGCATTATTTTTATCTATAAAGCTCAGCGACTTCTCTAATTTCCTAACTATCTTATGGCAGTTTATCCCAGAGAGTATTGCTTTATCATTAGTTTCCCCTTGGTTTTTCTCTTTATTAGATAAAATGTGGGTGTCAAAGTCACAGAACTCGAGAATATAAATGTTTGGAGATAAAGAACTCATCCACATTCATAAAGCTAGAGCTCTGCAAATCGCAAATATTATTGTCATTTGCTTTGCAGTTGTTGTCGCTAGACTAGGCTACTTGCAAATCTATAAGGGAAAACTGTATCAAAAATTCTCTCAGCAAAACAGATTAAGAAAAGAAGTTGTAAGAGCTCCTAGAGGAATGATTTACGATCGAAATGATAAGACTCTGGTTGATAATACTCCGCGCTTCGATGCTATGCTGACAAGACAATTTCTTTCTAATAAAGAGGCCACTTTTAAAAAAGTTTCAAAAATTTTAGATATGGATCTCAGTGAAGTAAAAAAAATAATTAAAAAAAGCTCTTACCAAGCAAAGTATATTCCTATTATCTTAAAGAAAAATATCTCTCAAAAAGAAGTTGCAATGATAGAGACTGAGAATGAAACCCTCCCAGGGATCTCAGTGAATACATTTATTAGCCGTGATTATCTTGATAAAGAAATTGGTGCTCACGCTCTAGGTTACATTTCTGAAATCTCACAAAGACAGCTCCCAAAATATAGAAAAAGAGACGATGTTGACTATAAGCTTGGAGACTTCATTGGGCAGTTTGGTATAGAAGAGCAAGTTGATAAGACTATTAGGGGGGACAATGGCTTTGAATACGTTGAAGTTGATGCCTTGGGAAGAAAGAAAAAGTATATAAACCAAAATGACCTTTTCGACGGAATTAAAAATCAAAGTCCAAAACCTGGGCAGAATATAAAGCTAACTATAGATAGAGATTTACAATTAGCAGGTTATGAAGCATTAAAAGGAACCTCCGGAAGTGTTGTCGCAATTGATATTGAAACAGGTGAAATCCTGGCCATGGTCTCGACTCCTTCATTTGATCCCTCACAGTTTAGTCGAGGACTTACTCAAAAGTACTGGAATAGCTTAATAAATAACGAGGAAAACCCTCTTAGAGATAGAAATATTCAAGAGCATTTCTCTCCCGGTTCTTCATTTAAGCCCTTCACTGCAATTGCGGCACTTGAAGAGGAGTTCATTACAGGTGAAACACAAATGCAATGTCATGGATATTTCAAGTTCGGTAGACGTATTTATCGAAGCTGGAAAAGAGGAAATAGCATGAAGGTTGGTGTTGTTGATTCTTTAAAGAACTCATGTAATATTTTTTATTATAAAATTGGAGCTGAGTTAGATATTGATGTCCTTGCTAAGTATTATCGAATGTTTGGCTTTGGCAAAAGAACTGGAATAAAACTCCCCAGGGAAGTTTCTGGTCTGATTCCAACTAAAGAATGGAAGCTCAAAAGAAATGGTATCCCTTGGCAGGGTGGCGAGACACTTTCATGTGCAATCGGTCAATCCTACATACTTACTTCTACACTTCAACTTGCAAATGCCTACGCCACAATTGCAACAAGGGGTAAGAGGTATAGACCTTTTATTGTTAAAGAGGTTCTTGATCAAAATCAAAATATTGTAAAAACAATGAAGCCTGAACTTATAGCAGATTTAAAGTTAAAAGAATCAACTTGGGATCTTATTCAAAGAGGGCTTTATAGAGTTGCTAATAGTCCCGGAGGTACTGCTTTTTGGAGAAGGGGAAAGGGAAACCAAATGGCCGGTAAGACCGGAACTTCTCAAGTGGTTGGTGCAACTTCCGTTCAACAACTTTATTCCAAATGTGAGGATAAGGAGTATAAGTTCAGACATCATGGTGTTTTTGCCGCTTTCGCTCCCTATCAGAATCCTAAAATTGCAGTTGCCGCTCTAGTAGAACACGGCTGCCATGGTTCAAGTGCAGCCGCTCCAGTAGTTGAGAAGGTTATCTCAAAGTATATGGAAAAAAATATGCCCCAGTTTAAAGAGAAATACGCAAAAATCGAAAGAGAACAGCTTATAAAATATATCAGAAAGAGAAAGGCAGCTCGCGAAAAAGCCCAGGAAGCTGAAGATGAATAAGACCTTTGTAGACCTCTTAAAAAAATACGATTATAGCTTCTTGATAAGTATGCTTTTTATTTTTATAATCGGTATTCTAAATCTTTACTCAGCAACTCACGCTCATACTAGTGAAACAATGCAAGGTCTTTATAAGTCCCAAATCTTATGGTTTGTTGTGGCCAATATTGTTGCAATTGCAATTAGTTTTATAAATCCTAAAACAATTTTTAAGCTTACTTACTTTGCATATGGAGTAAATATTATTCTCTTAGTTCTGGTTTTAATACTTGGACAAAAGGGAATGGGAGCTCAAAGATGGCTTGTAATAGGTGGATTCCGACTACAACCCTCTGAGCTAATGAAAATTTCTCTGGCTCTGGCTTTATCTAAATACTATTGCTCAAAGTCATCCGATAGAGAGCTTTATCTTAAAGATCTAATCGTGCCTTTTATCATAACCCTTATTCCAACCATTTTAATCATAATGCAGCCGGATTTAGGAACAGGGCTTCTTCTGCTTTTGATTTTTTTAGTTATTAGTTTTTACAAAAGACTAAGATGGAAAACGATAGGAACCCTATTTATTATTGGAATTATTAGTGGTTCTGTAATGTATAAGTTTGGACTTAAGGAATATCAAAAAAGAAGAATAGTAACTTTTATTAATCCACAAGCTGATGCAAAAGGTGGTGGATATAATGTTATTCAGTCTCAGATCGCAATTGGTTCAGGACAACTAACTGGGAAAGGTTTTAAAAACTCCTCCCAGGCCTCTTTAAATTATTTGCCAGAAAACCACACAGATTTTGTTTTCTCTATTTTTAATGAGGAATATGGATTCTTTGGGTCCATTATTTTAATTACTTTATATGTATTGCTGCTCATGCGTTTTGTATGGTTAGCTACGTCTGTAAATTATTTTTTTGACTCTGTATTGGCCATAGGATTAATGTCCATTTTCTTTTGGCACACCTTTATAAACATGTGCATGGTTATGGGGCTCTCCCCAGTTGTAGGACTTCCTCTGCCTTTGATGAGCTATGGAGGATCTAGTCTTCTAACCTTTGGTGTTTGTATTGGTTTGGCCACATCCCTAAGTAACTCCAGAAATATCTTTTAGTTGGAATAGGCTTTGCATCTATCTAGGTAGATGCTTAATTTATAGTCAATTTAGAGGTGAAAAATGATTAAATTTTGTACAGTTGCGATGTTTTTATTCGTTCTCGGTGCTCAATGTGCAGAGAATCCCTTATTAACTAGTTCAAGGGAGTTAGTGAGAATGGATCTATGGATATTTGGATTGGATACAAAAGTTATTAGTGGTTCTGATGTTAAACCGACTCCAGAGGAGTTACGAGTTGCATTACAGAGGTTAGAAAACTAAGAAAATAGTATGCTTATCATACTATTTTTATTACTATGCTCCCATGAAAAGAATCTCTGAAGTAGGAGCTCTACTTAAGAAAATTTACAGAAGATACTCTTCGGATCTTATCACATCTTTGCAGTCAAAAGGCTTCATAGATTTACGTCCATCATTCTTAGAGATCTTAAGCTATGTCAGTGAAACCGACTCACCATCAATCAAAGAAATTGGTCATGCATGTGGCCTAAAAAAACAAACCATGACAAGCCATTTAAATGAACTTGAAAAAAGAGGCTATATTAAAAGAACGACTGGCCTTAGGGATAAGAGAGAACAAATTGTTGTTTTTACTGATTATGGCGAAAAATTTAAGATAGCTCTCTTAGATGCTATTGATGATCTAGAGACATTGTACTTGAAAAGCTTAGGTGATGTTGAACTCGATCGGATTGTTCGTACACTCAATAATTTTCATTTTAAAATTAATGAAATTGATAAGAAGCAAAAAAGCTTGATCTAGGCCACTAGCCCTAGGCTTACACCTTTATGACCTGGCCAAAACTTGTGTCCACCAGATATATTATTGATATTTATAAATCCATACCTTTTTAAAATTTCGCAAGCTAAGATTGATCTTGTTCCGTTTTCTGAAATAACAAAAATGGGAGTTGATTTTGAATTAAGTTCACCAATTCTCATTTCTAAAAATTCTAATTCGATCTTAGTTGATTCTTCTATCTCAGATATACTTGTAAAAGACTTTTCAGATACATCTAAAAATATAAAGTTATAATTTTCTTTTTTGTATAATTCAAAAGCTTCTTCAGGTGAGAGGTCTTGGTAAACCATCTCAGACATTATGCAATCAGCACTAATATTGTCTCCACAAGCTAAACGCGAAAGGTTTGTCTTTATGATATAATTTTTTCTCTCTAGCTCAGATTTTAAAGATGCAATCTGATCGCTGAGTGAATCAATCTTTTGGTTCAGTAAATCAATGTTCTTAAATACATTCTTATCAAGCTTCATAGTTTATTTATCGACTACTATGCCTAAGTTCTTTAGTGACTCAAAAGAACGGGTAAATTGTACCAAAGTGAATTTGTTCAATGATTACAGAGCAAAGAATCGCGGCCATAAGGAAGCTGCAGCCCTCGTAAATACCATAACCGTCATATTCGGAGTGATCCTTAATCTCTTTATCCACCTGAATTTTAAAGGCATAATTGATACCAAATTTAAATATTGGAAAAATAAAGGTCCCAAGGATAATTTTAAGCAGTATCTGAACTAGATAGTTGATTAAATTGGTATGGTCATGGTCAAAGGATGAGATAATTATAATGGCCGCACCTAGGATAAAGCCGCTGTAGCTGATTGAGAGTCCCATACTTTTTTGAATCATAAGGGAGTTAAAATTGAGCTTAGATACATATTTATACAGCTTATTTGAGAGCCCAAAAAGAGTAAGTGAGAAAAACCAAAGTATGAATAAAATAACTAAAGAGCTTTCTGACTCTTTTATTACGGTTCTTAAAATAAGTGCTAAACAGATCGATAGAGCAAAGCTAATCACACCATAAGAGTAATTTTTTTTCTTTAATACTTCATCTTTGTATTCAAAGTTGTAGAGGATGATACTGTCTAGCATCCAAATAGATATGAGGTAGAGGCAAAAACTTAAAATACCCCAAACAAAAAAATGAAAGCTACTTATGAAAACACCAATATACTCATTAAACTCTAAAGATGAATAAATAAGAGCTATACCGATCAATCTTCCAAATATATGTAAAGTATCTACTTCGTTTTCTGAGGGAAAGAACTTCTTTAAAGCTTGTTTCTTAGCTGAAGGATAGAAAAATATATGT